>Ga0307515_10024091_pt1 | contig 10623 bp, 5 predicted proteins | sample 17_EM_MG_FD_194513 | JGI IMG/M metagenome (GOLD analysis project Ga0307515, IMG submission 194513) | Populus trichocarpa ectomycorrhiza microbial communities from riparian zone in the Pacific Northwest, United States - 17_EM | ecosystem: Host-associated > Plants > Roots > Unclassified | place...
GATGGCCAGTCTTGCAATATCTGATTAAGTGCTAGGTTGCCAGATGTAATTTTTATAAGCGTCTGTGAGCTTCTAGCTCAATCTGTATCCATATCCCTCTTCCTTAAGAGGACTCCGACTCGAGCCTCTCCCTTGTAACCAAACAAATAAACCTGTGCAGATATTTGGAAACTATGGCATTTGAACTTCAGATTGTTAAAATATTAAATTGGGTTGGTTACTTCATAAGCTATAGGGCATAGCAAACAATGATCAAAAGACCAGCGTGGCCTGTATAGAATCAGAAGCTAGAAACTGGAGTTGTTTTTGTGTAAATTCTTGAAGAAAATATCAGGTGAAATGCATTAATATTCGGGGAATTTTATTTTCTTTTTTGTTTTTTCATGTGCTTCACCTAACCATTTAAGTTTTGAATTGAGATGTTTTTTTAACGAAGAAAACCGGCTAAATTCCCATTTGTCCAAGAATTGCATTTTGGTTAATTACTGTGCTTGTGGAATGATGATCTGAGAAGAATATCAGCCTATGAAATTTGTTGTCAGGATATTACGTCAGAGATCGGAAGATAGTAGTCATAGTGTTATTGGTCCTGAAATTAACTTTCAAAGAGGATTTCTTTCCATGGACTTACATGGATATTCTCATAATTTAATGAGTGAATATTTCTAACAACTTACTCAATGTTCATTGATTTTTTTTGCGTTTTGGAAGAATAAGTGTCTTGATCGTCTCAGGTCAATACCTTGTGGAAGATTTGAGGCATTCCTGCTGTGAGTTTGAGATAGTTCTCTGTCAAAAATGTTGAATTATTCTTTCTGACAAACAGGTCCAAATACCTTGCTAGTCAACTCCACTATCTGGGCCAGGTTTGATTTTTGCATCCTTTCATTGAATCTTCACCGCTTTTGGTATTTTACCTACAACATTTACTCTACTCTTTGACTATAACTGGCCTAGTGCTTTGGTATGACATTGAATTCTCTTGCAGCACATATTCTCTAATCCTTCTGTTTACACCATTGTTGAACAAAGATTCTGTGGGAACAATTCCATGCTGGTGATGTTGTCACTCTGCTAGTTATTGGTGCCACTTAAAAGCAATTGCTTCTGTAAATGGCCACACTGGCACCTAATTTTGTCTCCCGGCTATGTTTTTAAAGCCACTTTCAAAATACCACTGCCTTCAGCTTCTTCTGAATGTAAATGCTGGCATCTGAATTAAGGACAGAAATAGTGCACTCTAGATTGCTGAAAAGATTTTTGTCTTACAAATTGTGCAGAGCTTGTGCTTGTGCTGAATTCAAATTTATTTTAATTAATGATAATGAGTTTCCTGAACAGTGATTAGAAGTCCCATTATATTCTTCCAGTCAATTTGCTACTTGATTAGGCACTCTTCATCTCTAAAATTGTCACTCTGCATCTACATAGTTTCAATATCACCTAGGTTTGTATGAGGATTTTGTCATAATAGTCGAACCAATGACAGTGGAACATAATCTTCAATTAGTGCCTATTATATCCAAGATCAGCAACGTATTTTCTCCAGGATTGAAAATAATGCAACACCATTATTACTCTTGTCACTATCCCTAATCCTACATGATTTAGGTACCATGGGACCTACTGCTTTCCGCCCATAAACATGAGTTCTGACTTGGAAGTTGAAGGCAGTTCTTCAGAACCATATCTCAGCGATGCCTACCATTATTTGCCTCTAAATGTGGAAGTGCATTAAGTATATCAACGTCAATAGTACTGTTCAAACCTGTTAGGTGAGTGCCTAGCGAATAATCGTCGATGTTTACGTTTGTCTGGTACATGAATTCTGTCATTTTGAGTCTCTTGCCTCGACATATTACATCAGTAACAGTTTTTTCATGTAAAACGAGATATGATTGAAAGCATGGATTGCTTCTTTGTGTTTGTTTCTTACTTTTTCCAGTATAATCTGTATCAGCTTGAAGCTGTGGTCCCATAGAATCACAATTGTGAACTCTTTTATTATCACTCATTGCCTCTTTCATACTTCTGGATTTCATGCGGAAGCATAGGTCCTTTCAATCTAACACTATACGTAAACATTACTGACAATCAGAAGCTCAAATCCTTTGCAGTTGAACCACAGAATCCTGGAAACTACATCAGTGTGGGCTAAGTCTATGTCCTTTCAGTGGCCATTCTAGTCACTTGATAGGAACCTTGGAGCAACTCCTTCCAGTAGAGGATCCTTTCAAGATGCCCTTTTTATGAATGCTATAAATTTTCCCTGCAAGTACATTCATAGATCTCTGGCAGATGTCAGTCCAGTACATCAGATGGGCCATGTGTGGTGGTTAGCATCTTAAATCATGTTTTCAGGCACAGATTTTAGTATCATCATTCATCTTGGATAAAACAGTTTGAAAATTCTGTACTCTGTTAGTGAAATGCCTGATTTTAACAGCCACATACATGATGCATCCACTGCTGGTGTCACGACCCGGTCTATGACCGCCAACACAAGAACGGTGCTATAAAAACATCCTATTTATACTAAACCTCAGAACATATGTATCATAAACAAAACTGTTTAGAATTGTTACAGTAATTCATAAATTTTCAAAATATATTGCATAAAACCAATAAAATCAAATATCACTTTAAAATAATCTATAATACTCATTACATTGTCAAAATCAAAACTTTAATTAAAACAGTTTAATAGTGGAATGTCTATGACATCAAATCAAAACTTAAAAGGAAAGCCTCGCGAAACAAGTAAGGCATACCGACCAAAATTAAAAAAACAAGGGTATTCAACAAAATCTACCTGCTAATAGAAACTAAAATCTTGAAATAATATTAAAAATAAGAGGTGAGTTCAACCAACTCAGTGAGAGGATAATATTTAATAAACATTTTAGATATTAATAGTTTGCAAGTCGATTTATTTTGATACACACACACACATTAAGCATATTGTCATAAAATAGTGGAATATATGTCAGAGATCAGATGACACCCAAAGATGATCATTGTGGGAGGATCAGTCGTCATAAGCTGATGACTTTCTCACTAGCTAGGTATACAAAACACCACATGCACATAGATCAACTACTCTCCATTAGTATAAAGTTATTGACAAGTCCTATATCAAGACATAATAGATATTCGTATAATTATCAAAGCAATATATATCATATCAAATAGAATTTAATTTAATAAAATACGAGTGCAAATCCAAGAATAGATTAGTACTCAGAAAATAAAGCAACAAATATAAATATTCAAGAAATTAACTAGTTGTACTCATCATATAATCAATATAGATATTTATTTATATTACATGCATATTAAAAATTATCTCACTCACTCGGAAAATATAGAAGTAAAAGGAATATCAGATAAAAGACCGAAAAATTCTATTGAGGATCATTAGAAGTATCTACAACAAATATACATAATATACTAAAAAACAACACAAATAAAAGACTCCAATGTGTAAGAGAAAACCAGGTTTAGTCTCTTAAGTTTAGGGACTAAAATGCTAATTTTTAGAAATCAAGGACCAAAACATAATTTTACCATAATTGGATGACCAAACTATAAATGTCAGAAATACATAACCATATTGAAATTTCACCCATAATCCATCTTGAATTCCATCTAGAATCTCAATTTACATTCAAGGGACTCAATTATGATTTTTCAAAGTTTAAGGACTAAACTGTAAATCTCCAAAAAATGGAGGGACTAAACTAAAAATTACACAAATCAAATATCAAACCGAGATTCATCATCTTTAACCTCATAAGAATACTGCCAAGAATTCCAAAATACATTTCAGGAGTCAATTTCTCATAAATCTATGATCAAAATAAAATTTCATCATCTTCAACCTCAAGACCACTCTGTTCAGATTTTCCAGTAAAGTTGAAATAAATTTCTTAATCCATAACAAATCAATTCACAAATCTTTATTTTTAACAACACATCCAAAATCAATCACTTAACCTTAAACTCATAATAATCATAAATCAATCTTAACAACATAAATTTCAAATCTTTATAAACCCTAATCTCTTTTTTAATCCTTCCATAAACAAATCAAAATAACATAAAAAAAACCCTACCTAAAAAATAATCTAAATTGTAGGGGTGAGCAAAAAAACCGAAAAACCGATTAAACCGAGAAAACTGGAAAACAAATAACCGAAAAAACCAAACTGAAAAAAAACCGATTAATCCTATTAAAATTTTGAAAAAACCGGCCGGTTCGGTTTTATAAGCAAAAAACTGAAAAAACCAAACCGAACCGTACCGAAACCGAAAAAACCGAGCCAAACAAGAAAAACCGAGCCAAAACCAGAAAAAAACCGAGCCAAACTGGAAAAAACCGAGAAAACCGAGCCAAACCGGAAAAACTGAGCCAAACCGGTTTGAACTGGTTTTTGTCCTAAAAAACCGAACCGAAACCGATCGGTTTGAACTAGTTTCGGTTTTTTTTTTAAAAAAAAATTTTGATTTGGTTTTTATATTTTGATAAAAACCAAACCGAACCGAAAATAATCACCCCTACTAAATTGACTGGAACCTGCAACAAATTCATGGTTCACCTTTTGTTGACAAAGATGCTTGCTATCGCAGTTATAAAATTCGGCCCAATCTGGCAGGTTAACTTGATAGCCTGCCGAACCATAGTCTAGCATTATTGTCTCACAGGATATTTCTTCTCAACTGTTTAACCTTTGATCTTCTTTACTTTTATCTGGGGTTTTTACCAAGTTAATCTATTGAGAGCATGGGGGAAGTATGTAAATGTACTGGCATTATGTAGTACATCCAGTGAATCACAATTAGACGTCTTCCTTTGAAAACCAAGTGCTCTTGAATGGAGAATTAACAAACTCATAGAGGATACAAAAGCAGATTTTGGTAATAAATTGTACTTATGCTAGATTTTTTGAGGTAATTTCTAAAAATTGAAGAAAAAGAAGAGGAAAGAAAATCCTGCACTTAAAACGAAACAAAGAAGAAAAAAGTGAGCAGCAGGAACACAAAATCAAAATGAACTGCATCATCTCTTAGGAAATAGAATTTCTCCATCTTCCAGGTGTCTTTCTAGTCTGTTCTTCAGGAGCTGCAACCTGAGACCCGATTTCGTTGTTTTCCAAATTTGTCATCTTGGTAAATTTGCCAAGTTTCTTCCACCCTGTGGTCCATGCTGATGTTTGTTTCTTATTTGTCATCTTATCAAACTTTCTCTGCAAATTATCCATGTCATTCTGGAGCTCAAGGTATTTAGCCTTCACGGTTTCGAGTTCAAACTTGAGAGTGTTAATGTCCTTCTTAGCTGTTGCCCATCCTTCTTGGAATGACTGTGGTGTCCCTTCAAGTAGAGTTTTTCTGTTTGATATCATAGGCTGGTACTGAGCTTCACTAGATTCTTTCAGAGTATTGTTTGCTAATGAATTGCTTATTTTCACCTGCTCAGAAAAGAGTACTTGGACTACAACTCTAAGCGGTAGTCTTTCATTTTGAGCAGCATGCATGCAAGCATCAATTGAGAGTTTTTGGCAGTCCATCACCCGACAGAGGCGCTTCCTTTCATGCTCAGATAATGATGGATGAGCCTATTGAATAGTGATCCAGAAAGTATTTCAAAAAAAGAAATTTGCATTTTCAAATTGCTTAACATATGGCCAAAGTATAGAATACTTGAACTATAATTTAATTTCTTTCCTTTGAAGCTTTCTTCATGAAACTAGGCTTACATTTCTACTAATTCCTTATCACATATCAGTTTCTTAATTAGCAATAGCTTTCTGCCAACTCCTTCAAGCTGATAAATTCATTTTTGACATTGTTACTGCTTTCGTTGTCCTGATGAGCTATATCTGATTATGATGGAAAAAAATGTCTGCCTGTGGTCATGGTTTTACAGGGGGGACCATTATATGTGATAGTATGTCTTCTTCCTCTTTGACCTGAGGGTATGTCTTTTTCAAATTTATAATTTATTTCCAATTATCATATGCTCTTTGTCTACATCTATACACTGGTATGCCTACTTATCAACAGGTTCACATGCACAATTTGGTCCTGTTTCTAGACCTCTAATCAGCACTCTCTATTTCAAGTACCTAAAGCTCAAATTTGAACGAGGCTTCTTACTTATAGAGTCCTAAAAATAAATTCTGTAAATACAAATAAGGAGAAGGAAAGGAATTACCTTAAGATAAGAATCGATTGCTCTATAGAGTCCATCGTCGCAGGTCCTTGCGGATTCAGGCAAAGCTTCTGCCAGTACCTGGAACTTCGTCAGTGAAAGGTTTCTATCTCTTGACACCTCTGTAAGATAACTGTCAACAAGCCTTGCTACTCTCATTTTGGAACTTGTATTAGCACTCCTTTGAGTTCCATCGTGCATATTTTTGTCAGAAAATGTTTGTCTGCTTGGACTTGAACTTTCTGTTTGTTCTTGAACCAGAAAATGCTCGAGAAGTCTCTGAACAAGATCCACATCAAACAAAGTTTCATTTTTATTGTAAGAAGGTACTAGAAGGTCTGCCAAAGTAGCCTGTTCAAACTGCATTCCGACGCGCTTCTCCAATTCAGTAACCAGAGCAGGTGCCACTTTCAACATGTTTGCCATTCTCAGCAGGCGAAGAAGGAAGCTGCAAGAGACACTATCCTTCTGTGGCGGGATTATGCTGATTAGGCTCTCGATGATCATCCGTTGATCTTTGGCCTGAACTGTTGGGGTGTCATCTTTAGTTCCTGCCACAATCATATGGAGTCCACCTTTCCAACTGATGCCTCCACTACTACTACTACTATTACTGTTGCTGCTATTGCTTGCTTCATCTATAAAACCCCCCCCATTTTGAATCAAACCTGGAAGCCATTTTCCTGCATAATGCACAATTGCAGCTCCAATCAATTCAAACCTCATACCCTTTACCTTGATTGCAGTAATGACTCTAACAAAGTGATCAATCCTAAGGATTGAAACATCTTCAAACCACCAATCAGGAGGAACTTGGGAGTTTCTACTAGGACTTGAATCCTTCATCTCATTCCATTTTGGACTAGAAACTTTAGGGGGTTTTCCTGTGTATGCCCACCTTATTCCTTTAGGATTGGCACAAGCCTTCCAAGCAATGGACTCGCTGCATCTTCGAACAATCTGAAGGTTCTCCGCCCATGGTGAGAGCTTCTCACTGCTTTTCAATACCAATATAGAATCTCTCCATGAAGATAGCACCACGTAACTGAGAAATGCTTCGGTTTTGAAAATAAGATTGCCTTCTTCCAAGTCCTCTGTCATTTCAAGGTACTCTGCAGCACATCTGAGGCCAGAGATATTGGCTGCTGTTAGATCAACAGCAATTCCATAGCAGAATTTTGCTGCAAGCTCAAACGCCTCCGGTCCACCCGGAAGATCATCCAATGCTACCTTGTTAAGGTCCAGGTCACGCGATTCGTATATTAGTCTATTCATTTTTCCACTCCTTGAAAGCAACGGATACTTTCACAAGAACAGAAACAACAAAAAAAGGGTCAGTAACACAATTCTTAAACTATCTTCTAGTTATTGAATTCTGAAATACAGAAGCTTAAGAGGAGAGAAATTCAAGCATCACAAGAGAAAAATAAGTACCTTATGCAAGTGGAAATTTACATCTCCAACCTGAACTAGAAAATCACTTGGAATATCAGTTGCGACATACCTGCATATCAATCAAATCCCACCTAATATCTCAGAAGTTCATGTGCAAAACAAGCTAAACTACTAGCCTGAAGAAGAACCATTTCAAACTCGTCTATGCTCAAACTTTGTCATGATACTATAGACATGACATAAAAAAAGAAAAGCAACCAACCGAAAGTTGAAGAATCTCATAGTTTACAGCATGAAACTTTACTAAAGTTTCTATTTTTCAGATACATACCATGAGTGGTCTCTTTGCTCAAATCCATCAGTCTCGACACCATGCTTGCTCGAGGAAAGGATTCCATTTCCATAATCTCTACCAGTAACAGATTCACTCTCAGAGTCCCACATGATGTCGAAACAAGAAAATCCAAGAAAGCCTGAGCAGGGTTTTTCTCAGGAAAAGAGCCCTTCTAAAACAGAGTTGAAGCAGAGAAAACAAGCAACAAAAGCAGGCAAAACAACAAGTAAAACAACACAGAGGGTTGATGAGAAAGAGAAGGAGAAGAACCCCACATGGGGGTGCTTGGAATTATCTCTCAACTGTCGGCTTCTTGGGGATTTTCAAGAGACTCTCTTACATTACAGTCTGTGAAGTAATGGGCATGGAATTTCGCACTAGTTTGGGATCATTTTGAGTTAGGTTGCATAATTCTTAAGACACTTCTCTTTCTTCATAGCTCTGCGCACAAAACACTGAAACATTCAGTTTCTAATCTTTCATATCATGCTTTTTTGTGGTTTGTTTTCCCTTTGTGTTTTCTCTTTTCATTCATTTTTTTGCTACTATTGATCACATTCCAAGACAACATTCTTATGTGGACAAGAGAGAATGAGAAGTTAATTTTTTCTTAAAGTAACAGGAATTATATTTATGGGAGTGGACCATCACTTTTAATGATTTTGGTTCCTTCCCATTACCGTGCAAAGGAATATTTATTTTTGAGTTTTAAAAGTATTTTTAAAATTTTTTTAATTTTTTTTTAAATTAATAATTGATAGTATTTTTAGATCATTTTAATGTGTTAATGTTAAAAATAATTTTTAAAAAATAAAAAAAATATTATTTTAATACATTTCCAAGTGAAAAGTACTTAAAAAACAATTACTAATACACTCTCAAATATTCCCTAAATACCTCGATTAAGTTTCTACTTCTCATTTACAACAAACTTGTGCCAACTTGTAGTTTTCAATTGTATTTCATTGTGTTTTAAATGTGTATTTGTCTTAAAAATACATTGATTTTAAATATGTATTTCAACTTAATTAATGTATTTCGAAGCTTGAAAAACATTTTGCATGACAATATCAAATACTGACTATAAATCCTGCCTCAATCATGAGATAGTCGAGTTAGTCAACTAATCAATCAAATTTTTTTATTTAAATAATGACATTTTAGTTTTTAAATTAAACAATATCATTTTAATAAAAAAATCAAATTAAAAACTGAAACATATCAACACCGAACTAGATTTTATAACTATGATAACAAAAATGTTTGTGAACAAAAGTGAACAATCATGGTTTGAACCAAAACTAGTGGTAAATTCAGAGAAATCTTATTGTCTAGAAACATGTACAAATGCATGCAGAAGCAAGATCAAAATTCAATTTGCTGTGGCATCATTGGTAGGTCCATTAGTTTCAGTTAAAGGAGTGTTTTATTTATTTATTTTATTTTTTGTGTCAGCAAGAAATGATAAGCATGCCCCCCCATCCATCCATAGACTAGCTAGCTAGCTAGCTGGATTAGTAACAAGTATTTTTGGCCTTTTTATAAGGCTGGTGATGGCCTTCTTCCCCACTCATCAGAAGCACTCTAGAAATACACAGACTTTTTTACTATTTGGAGATGTGTATTTGATTGATTATTGTCTGAGACTTGACTCCATGTCCTTTTGCCTCTTCCATCCTGACCCTACCTCCCATTATCTATTTTTCTCTTTTTCCAATTTTTGTGTTGTTTATATGCACAATGTGTGTCTATTTTTTTTTTTGCCCTCCTGGTTTTACAGCTAAGTGATTCTCTGATGGCTAATTTGTGTGTACTGAAATCAAGCTCTCTTTTCCAGGTTATTTGGGTAAGAATTATTGTTTTTTTTTTTGGTTGAAGATTTTGCTTTTATGGCTCAAGTTGAATCTTGAATTTTTGTTGTTAAAGTAGAAATAAATTGTGACTTGACTATCAAGTCTTGGATATAAATCCAGAGGGGCTAGACTTACGGATGAACTTGGAACTCGGCAAATATAATTCTTGGACTACTACAGGTTGAAAAAAAATAGGGTAAAAATCTTCATATTACTTATTTAAATATTACAAATTATAGGATCATTAAATACTTAATTTTAAAATTTTAAAAATTAGTTAAGATACGTATAAGCTGATTTATACACTCACAATTACTAAATAAAAACAAATAGGGTAAAGAATTGACCTCCTAATTCAGTTAAAAAACATAGCTTAATATGCTATTCAATTAATCCAGGTAAAACTTTTTTTTTTTTGTAGAATCAATATTGTTTTGATGTTTTTTTTTTTAAATTAAGTAAACTTGGATTGATTTTTTTTCGACCGGCTCCTTGCCCCGGACTCGTTTTATAACTATACTATCAAGCCAACAATTTGTATGTTTATAAGTGCATTATTATGATGAATAAACTTGAGAGAGAATTAAGTATTTCAGGAGTGCAAAATCATATCATTAAGATGATGAACATATGGCCTTAGATTGTTGTTATCGCATGTGTAATTATGTTAATTTGTTTTCCAGAATAATAATGTTGATCATTTATTAAGATTTTCTTATCTTTCAGGTGTTGACTCCTTCATCATCATCTTGTAAACTTTCCTTTGCGGATCCCACATATATTAGTACTATGTAAACCGCATTGATATTGAAATTTCAATGGAAGATCTG
>Ga0307515_10024092_pt1 | contig 10623 bp, 3 predicted proteins | sample 17_EM_MG_FD_194513 | JGI IMG/M metagenome (GOLD analysis project Ga0307515, IMG submission 194513) | Populus trichocarpa ectomycorrhiza microbial communities from riparian zone in the Pacific Northwest, United States - 17_EM | ecosystem: Host-associated > Plants > Roots > Unclassified | place...
TTGAGTGATAATGAAATTAAAAAATATATATATAATTTCATAAATTATCTCAAATAAAATAAATAATAATCAAAATAATAGAGATCAAATCTAAAAAATAAAAAAATTGAAAGATGAAGAAATTAAAATAATAATAATAATAATTAACATTTCATAAATTATTTCAAATGAAATAAGTAACGATTAAAAGAATGAGGACCAAATTTGATAGATAAAAAATTTCAATTAAAAAATGATAAGGGAAAAGCAAATAACAATTATAAAAATGATGACTAAAATTAATATAAAAATTAAATTCTAAGAGATGAAATTGAAAAAACAAATATTCAAAACAAAATATATATTGCAATCAAAAGTTTAAAGACCAAATTTGATATAATCAACAAATAATATGACATTTCTAAATTTTTCACAACTTCTAGAAAGTGTTTTCCGCCCAAAATAAAAGGAAAACACTTTCTTGAAAACCAAGCCAAATTTTCCTTTGACTGTAAAGTGTTTTTCGTTGACAAACTTTTTTAATGGCAAACAAACACATGAAAATTTGAAAAGTGGTTTTCCAAAAACTATTTTTGTAGAAACAAACGCAACCTAAAAGAAATAATTTTTAAATGTGGGGATTAAATTTTGAATGCATCTTCTTCCTCCTTTTGCACCAACTTATTATAAAGAAACCTCCTTATTAAAAGGAAGTTTTCAAACCTAATAATCTCAAAATCTGCTTTAATATTATTAAATCAAATCTCAAAGCCACTCAGCAAGATTCCACTAAGATAATTGTGCAGTAACGTTTGAACATGATCATGATTGGTCAGCCTAAACCGTCGCTTTTTTTATTACATAAAATTTAAAATTTTATTTTTTTATTTTAAATTATTATTATTAATTTATATTTTTAATAATTTTGATATATTAATATTAAAAAAAACCCACTAAAAAAATAGAGGCACAAACAGCAGAAAAAGGCGTACGAAATACGCGGGTGATGATGTAGTTTGGAGCAGTTAGTTTACCGAACAAGAAATACTCAATTAAACCCTTTCTTTCTCTACTTCTTTTACAAAAAATAAAATATTTCTGTACTTTGACCGGTCCCACTCTAAACTTAATAGGCTATTTAAAAATACAGTAGTGGGGGCAAGCTATTTATAGGCCATTAATTGAAGTCTGTAAATTTCAGGGGTTGTAGAAATTTATATTGGTATTAATTTTAGAATTTATAAATTAGTTAATATATGCATAAATTAATTTGAATATTTATATTATTAAAAAAATATATTAATAATTGACTTTTAAAATATTTTATATTTATAAATATATTAAATTAATATTTATTTTAATTTTTGAAAGTTATTTATGATATCAGCATATCAAAATAATCAAAATATATAAAAAAATTATTAATTTGAAACAAAGAAAAAAATAAATAAAATTTAATTTTTTAAAAAATATTTTAAAAATATAAAAATAAACAGATTTTAAAATAGTGTTCAGAAATATTATTTTCTAAACAAAAAAATATTTTAAAATAATTATACTATCAAATATGTCATAAATCCAGAAGAAAAAGGCGAATTCCAATCTTTAAAGTCAACCTTAATTAGCTTCTCAGTGTATCAATAAAATCCTAATCACGTTTTTCTTTCGATTTTAATCAACAAAATTATTAAATAATAACATGAGGTTCACGATATATATATATCATCAAATTTTGTAATATCATCCCTTTAAATTACCCGAAGCTCACATGATGGGTAGAAAACATAAGATTCTAGCCATTTTTATGCAGTTAAATTATGCTGCAAGGGAATATTTTATAGTAAATTCATATATTTTTATATAAAGAAATGAAAAATTACCTAGTTTTACCATTTGTGTTAAACCAATAAAAGAATCTGAATGACAATCTACTGATATGCAGAGGTTATTGCTTTTTTTATAATCTTATCTTCAAATTATATGGTTGTTAATATGATTGTCATTTAAAATTTATATGGTTGTTAATTTCAGGATCCGTGGGATCAGTCAAGATACGCGCAAGTCGATCCGGATACTCACATTAATAAAAAAAAATTAACCAAGATGAAACTTAGGTTGGGAATTTAATTGACAAAGTGCTTTTTAGATTTGTTCACAAATGAGGAAAGAAATTTAATGTGTGTTTGGTATTTTTTTTAATTAAAAATATATTAAATTGATATTTTTTTATTCTAATACATTAAAATTATAAAAAAAAAAATTAAAAACATTAGTTTTAGATTAAAAAAAAAAACAGTTTAAGAACAAGTTGAATTGTAAAACAAACATAGATGTGTTTAAATTGTTTTAAAAATTTTCAATGTTTTTCAATCATTTCAAGACACTAACATTAAAAATAAAAAAAATCCGAGAAAATATGTGTTAGGACAACGTTAGCTTCATTTTCAAACTTGCGTTACCAGACTAAAGTGTGTTGTCTTCTCGCTCTCAACCTGCATTACCTACCTTCCTATTCCTATATATACCATAATCCTATCTATCGTCACTAATACTAAACTATTTCTCTCTTCCAAATCTCTGAAATCTAAACGATAACTACATTCTGTTCTTTTCATGCTTTCAAGCTTTTCAAGAAAAACAAACTGAGACAGACAACTTCTTTTTCTTTTCAAGCTTTTCCAGAAAAACAAACTGAGACAGAGAACACCAGGAAAAGAAGGAAAAGAAAGAGAGATATGGGACCGCTTTTCCCCGCGGGGATTCTAATCGCCGTTGTAGTGTTTCATGCTACGGTGGTTTTGTCTTCTTTTCCGGCCACTTTGCATCTGGAGAGAGGGGTTCCGGCGAGCCATAAATTGAAACTGAGTCAACTCAAAGAGCGAGACAGAGTGAGGCATAGCAGAATGTTGCAGTCTTCAGGAGGTGGTGTTGTTGATTTCCCCGTCCAAGGAACCTTTGACCCTTTCCTCGTTGGGTAATTCTATCTTTTAAACCATATTTGAATCATGGGGTTTTCTTAGTTTTCGGATTTCATTTCTTGTTTTGCAAATTGCTGTTGATGAAGACTGGATGTTTTGGATTATGGGGTTTTAAATTTTGGATTCTTAGACTCTTAAATGAGATGTTAAATGTGTTTTTAGTCTCAGTTTTTATTTTGGTTCTTTTTGTAGGCTTTATTATACAAGATTACAATTGGGTTCTCCTCCAAGAGATTTCTATGTACAAATAGACACTGGAAGTGATGTTTTGTGGGTTAGTTGTAGCTCCTGCAATGGCTGTCCTGTTAGCAGTGGACTTCACGTAAAGCTCACTTTTTTTTCGCTTTTATAACCATGTTGTTTCATATTTCCATTTCCAGTTTCATGAATTTTATTTAATGAAAAGGAGAAAGGAGAGTAATTTGGTGGTACAATGTTTTCAATATTGTTCCTTCGGTTCTCTTATTACAGATTCCACTCAATTTCTTTGATCCTGGAAGCTCACCAACAGCCTCATTGATATCTTGTTCAGACCAAAGATGTAGTCTTGGGCTTCAATCCTCAGATTCTGTCTGTGCTGCACAAAACAATCAATGTGGATACACCTTCCAGTACGGTGATGGCAGTGGCACATCAGGATATTATGTGTCGGATCTGTTGCATTTCGATACAATTCTTGGCGGGTCTGTGATGAAAAATTCTTCAGCTCCTATCGTATTCGGGTGAGCTATTATGGATCTGTCAAAATTACGATGGTAGTTGTATGATATTCATTTGTTTGAACTCTGGAATTCATGGATTCTGATGGTGGATTATGAAACAGGTGTAGCACATTACAAACTGGGGACCTGACAAAGCCAGACAGAGCAGTTGATGGGATATTTGGGTTCGGACAACAGGACATGTCTGTTATCTCCCAACTAGCTTCACAGGGAATAACACCAAGAGTGTTCTCTCACTGCTTGAAAGGGGATGATTCTGGAGGTGGTATATTGGTTCTTGGAGAAATCGTGGAGCCGAACATAGTTTATACTCCACTTGTCCCATCACAGTATGTTTTCCTCCCTGTTTAATATCTTTAGATTTCCCTCAATTGTTTTATTCTTCTGAAGCCCTTCTCAATTGACTGTAGTATCTATGTGCTTATTCTAGCACTCTCTACTACATAGCTATGAAATCTGGTCTGACCTTCTGAGCTTATGTAGTTCAGAATCATTAGTGCTTGTCTCTCATTAGTTTGGCATGTTTATTTCAGTTGTTCTTTTGGTTGTGATTCCCTTCTATTTTGTATTTGACTCACTGTTTCTAATGGTGCAATCTCATAAAATATTTATGTTTGCTCATATTTTAATGTCAATTATTTAAAGATTTGGAAGCCATTGCTGTTTCTGGATTCAAGTGGTTTTGGTTGATAAAACTCTATGCACTTGGTATTATCTTGAAGGCTTGGAGCAGATAAGCTCAAACTTCGCATGTCTCTAATAATCTGTTGCAGAATTATGTTTAAGCTTGTCCCATCCTATTGAGTTTGACAATCTGGGCAATCTTTTCCTGTATGGTGATGCTTTTAGCCTTTTCTACTACCATGGAACTGAAAGTGATGAATTTTTCCAGTTTGGCTCGTGGTGATAACGTATAACTTTGGACCTCATTTTTAGTTTCGAAGGATAATTATTCTGCCTTTAACTAATATATGGTTCAATTTTTAAATAATAAAATTCAATAACGTGGTTGGTATTTTAATCTATTGGTTCATATGGAAACACGATCGGGGTGAAAAAAATATTCTTGTCATGAAATTACATAGATCAGCTTCTTCATTGACATGCCTTTTACTCACCATCCTAGACAAGCAAAATCATTTCAGTTTAACACTTTAGTAGTTAACTTTAAGTGGAACGTAGTGAAGCTTAAACCAGTAGTCTTGCTACCACAAGAATGTTATCTTGCATGTCAGAAAATCATTTCGAGCATGATACCATAATTGTTTAATAACTTTGATGGTTTAGCTTTATTGATTGGTAAGATAACCTTGCCCCTCCTTGGTTGTTAATAAACTCTCGAACCTTTGGAGCATACAATTCCTTACTGCATCAAAAGTTTCCCTGACCACCTTTATATGTGAATTTTCAGGCCTCATTATAATTTGAACCTGCAGAGCATTTATGTCAATGGACAAACTTTAGCCATTGATCCATCAGTTTTTGCGACATCAAGCAATCAAGGAACTATCATTGATTCTGGAACGACCTTGGCATATCTAACAGAAGCAGCCTATGATCCTTTTATCAGTGCTGTAAGTGCTCAAAGGAAATTTATATCAGCTAATAGATTGAACATTGTTAAGGATCTTCATTAGCCAATTCTTTAGAATGATGTCCTTATCATGTTTTTCTTGCAAATTTATTGGGAATTTTGTTTAACTTTAGCAATGTTTGAATTATTTAGTTGCTCTCTTGTGCAGATAACATCTACTGTTTCACCATCTGTAAGCCCATATCTTTCCAAGGGAAATCAATGTTATTTAACCTCTTCCAGGTTCATTTTCTAACTCCATTATCTTAGTTCAATTTCCATTTTGTATGTGGTGTCTTAACCCAGAACCATATGTTTGCTTTGTGCTCAGTATCAATGACGTATTTCCTCAAGTTAGTTTGAACTTTGCTGGTGGTACTTCCATGATTTTAATTCCCCAGGACTATCTTATTCAGCAAAGCTCTATTGTGAGTTCCTTAAGCTTGATATTAGTAACTTTCTATTTTATCCTGTTAAAAATATGTCTAGATCTTCTTGATTTGCATCGCAGTTGCTTGTGAGTTTATTGATAATGGTTTTCCTTTAATTGAATTTTCCCTTAATTTATAAATGGATACCTAGTCTTGATCATTTTCTGTTCCTGGCTTCTTTGTTTGCTTTCCTTCTGATTCTGATGCACAATAATGAACAAGGTTTAGTTGTTATTGTGCTCGCATTTTCTTTTATCTATTTTCGATCAATTTGAAGACAACTTCAATGCCATCTTTGATCACTTGTTCTTCCATGGCTATGCTGCACTATTCACAAAACCCAACTTCCAACTATTAGCCTTGGTTTCTGCTGAGAACTGAAAACACATCAAGAGATTCTATAAGGATTCTCGACAATTGAATGTGGTTCCTTTTCATATTGGTCCCAGTAATTTGGAATTTTGGTCTGGCATCCCTATACTCTAACCAGTATGATTGAATTGGTGTTGCAGAATGGTGCTGCATTGTGGTGCGTTGGCTTCCAGAAAATTCAGGGTCAAGAGATAACAATCTTGGGAGGTATTGACACCGAACGATCTTCTTTTTTCTTTTAATTCCCTGGAATTATTTGCTTGTAAAGATCATATGAGGTTATATATCAATTATCCAAAGATATAGAAATCTTAACAAATTCAAAATTTCATTTATCAGGGAAAGAAAGCCCAAATTTTCATTTTACTTTGTGGTTTAACTTTTATAGAGCAACTGTACTTCTGCTTTGGTCTAAGCAACACAGCCTTGTGCAAATGTGCAAGAGGCCGTAGTTTCTATTATCTGCTGATGTTTAACCGTAATCATTTCCACGATACTGTGGCTGTACTACAACAGAAAATACATTATCTATAAAACATTTAGCGTTCCTCTTGCTTTTGCAGAACCGAACATTAGAATCTCCGTACATATTTTCAATGTTACAACATCATTTCAACATTTTTCTATGATCTTTTCTTTTAATTTCACCTTGAGGTGTTAATATTACCAGCTTCATATCTGCTCATTCCTATTTGGTGCTTTTTAGTTCAATTGTATTGCCAATTAAAAATATGAGGAAATTGATTAAAATTTCACCTCAAAAAGGAGAAAATTCTTTATGATTAGCCGTTGTTTTATAATCATGCCATTTATCATGAATTTTAGCTTATCATCCAGTTTTATTTTTATTTTTATTTTTACTAAAGCAGCGAGTATGTGCTCCTGGTCAGCTCTTTCTTATTCATATCCAACCAAAAATTGTGTTTGTGCTCCTCTGCTGATGTTTTTTTCTAAACATAATTGTTTCAAAACTCCATGCATGGTTCTCAATGAAACACTTAATACTCTGCTCTGATTAGCACTCTTCAGCTTACATTTATCTTCATGTCCTAGATAATTTCCGCTACCAAGTCCATGTACAAGTTGCAATAGTCTAGCTAGCAGCCACCTACCCTATTTCTTTTTTTATGCTACCTTGTTTGACCCTTTTTTCGTCTCTCTCTCTTCCTTTTATTTGAATAATCAGTAATCTTTTGCCTACGAACAACATTTGCTGTTGTCTTGTTTTTGCAGATCTTGTTCTAAAAGACAAAATCTTTGTTTATGATATTGCTGGTCAACGGATTGGATGGGCTAATTATGACTGTAAGTTTTGATTTTCTGTAATCGGCATTAGCATTGCGTGTTATTAAAATCATTTAGTTATTTAAATCAAGAATATAAACACAGAAGAGATTCTTGCAAAAGGGTAATTTATGAAGCAAGTGTTGGCAAAATAAATAGATTTTCTCCCTTAAGAAAAGTTGTCAGAACTCATTCAATATGCTACAACGACGAAATAGGATATGATTCTCTTTAGTTTGCAAATTTATTTAAGATTAGACCTGCTCCTTATCTCCATTCATTGTCTGTGAATTATCATGTTAGGCTCAATGTCAGTAAATGTGTCTACTGCCATGAATACTGGCAAAAGCGAATACGTCAATCCGGGGACCCTGATCAATAACGGTTCACCAGAGAACATGCCTCACAAACTGATACCAGTGACTATGATACCATTCCTTCTGCACGTACTATTGCTCAGCTGTTACTTGTTTTTGTAGCACACCATGCAACGCATCTGGAACTTTGCTTCACTGTAAGGCACTCTTTCTGGTCTATATTTCAAGCAACCGGCAGGGCCATGCAGTATTACTGCTTTGGTTGCATCCAGTTGCTGTCTGGTGTGCAACTGATTTCCGAGTGTCTTTTCTTCTGAACATACTTCGTCGTCGGCCGTGTACACTCATACTTTCATGATTCATCCATTATCGCTCTGGCTCTATTGCAAGCGCTGTAAATTTACCTTCATATAGGATTTTTGATCTAACAGCAGAATTAATATATACAAAATGTTTCAGTTTGGTTACTTTTTCAATGTTTTCTGTAGTTTGTGTCCATAAACAACTTGTGAGTTAAAAGTAACACCGTAGTGGTTTGTGACATAATTTACTTGGATTCTTTTGGTCCAAGCATTTTTAATAGAGTAATGTGTCATCTGCTTCTGTTAGATTGTGTTTGGAATGCTAAATAAAGATGAAATTTTTTTAAAAAATGATCAAAACAAGAAAATAAATCAAAATAAAAATTAATGGTTTTTTGACATGTTTTACCTGGGTCATGGGTCAACTCAAGTTTTTTCTAGGTCAAGTTGGGTCAATTTTTTCTTAAACCCAAATCTCTATTATTGACTTATCGGTTTGATTGACCGCCGTAACCTGACTCGGAGGTTGACTAGGGATAAGATTCGAATCACAAATATGGAGGGTTAACTTGGATTTTTTTTCGAGTTAATAATAGGATAAAAGTGATTATTATCATAATTCTAGAACTCGATTTGGGGTTTCACTCGGGACAAGGCCTGAGTCACGAGTCTAGTTGACTATTAACTTGAGTCAATATAAGAATAAAAATAGTTATTATTATAGTTTTAAAACTCGACTTAGAGATCGATCTAAGGCAAAGCCTAGGTCATAAGTTAGGAGGGTCAATGTAAGGATAAAAGTGACTATTATCATAGTTTTAAAACTCGATTAGAGGGTTGACCCGAGGTAAGTCATAGTTTAAGATGGTCACCTCGGGTTGATCCGGATCAAAATAAAAAAAAACCCAACTCGGGATCAACCTGAGAAAAAGCTCGGGTCACATGTTGGGAGGGTCAACCTGAGTTGATCTAATTTTTTTAAAAAAAATCAAAGCAACCTCCTGTGGACCAAAAAAAATCAAAAAAAGTCAATAGATTTTATTATAATTTAGGTTATTATAATATTATTAATTTCAACATTTAATATAAACTAAAATGAAAAAAAATAACATCTAATTAGTTTTTTAAAAATATGTAACTTTGATAGTAATATATATTAAAGGTAGAATAGACTTGTATATATTTTACCTTGACCTTATATTTGAATACCTTTTTACATCTTGATTTAGTAAACAATATATGTTATAATCTATACTTCAAACATTGGACAAGATAAGAATATTAATGTCATTATAATGTGGTGTTTTATTTTATTCAATGTTTTCTAAACACAAAATAAGATAAATTATTCAGTTCAATCTAATGTACACCAAACACAAGACATGATAATTATTTATCTAGTCCAGTCGTGTCCATTCTGATCATTATTTTCCAACATACCAAATGCTACTTTAGAGAATTTGTGTATTTTTATTTATTTATTCTTTTACAAAATTATTTAAACATTTTTATCTTGACATAACCACTCTTATTCACACTTGCAATAAAAGAGACTGGACGCAAAGAGATGAGAGATAGAGATGATTGGTTAGCACATCTAAGCATTTAGATGATCATTGGATTGTATTTAGTTAGTGTTACATAACAAAAGAATATAAACATATTTGGAGATGTAAAAATAAATATCTCTAGAAACAATTTTAGAATTAATTTTTACTTTCAAAACAAGAACAAAGTTACAAAAGGACATGATACGAACCTCGAGGGTAAAAACTCATAAACCCACACATAAGAAAAAAAAAACTCAAGAAAGTTAAAATCATATTTAATGATAATAGAAACTTGACTCAATGATTACCTGAACCAAGATACTAAAGTTATTAGAATGAAAGCCTCAACCCAACGATTATAAGGAATTACAAATTGATAGTGTAAGGAAGAACGCTATAAATACAATTAATCCTTGATAAATTCAATGAAGAACCATAAGCAATCCTCACAAAAGCACACAAAATATTATTATGAAATCAAAGTCCCTAAAAAAATCTAAATACAAGTTAAATAATCCTAGGTAAAAGCATTCTAAACAAGACTTGATTTATCCGTGATCGAAGAGCAAGGATATATCTCCATTGTGCTTTGTCCTGATAGCATCACAGAAAATTCTCTTTGCTATGGTTATGTCAAATTTTTTGGCTACCAACATGGGTATAAGGAGAATAAAATTCAAAATATAGTTATATTCAAGGGAGGTGGGTCTTTTCTTTGGTTGTGTCTAAGAAAGATTGAGTTTTATAAATGGTTTTTTTAGCCTTTAAATTTAGGTTTATCACCTATAAAAAATTTTAAAAATAAAAAATAAATTCCTTTTTCAATTTGCAAAAGAGAAGAAAAGAGCTGGATAGTCACTTGAAGAACATATAAAGTCATCTGGATGAGTTTACCCCACTACCCCCTCCTTGTTTCAGGTTAGGACAATTTCAGAGGAGTAAAATAAGGATTAGACAGTCATGTTCTTAATCAATGTAGGGCAATTTTGGCAATTCAGCAGAATAAAGAGGGTTGAAACTTGAACTCAAAGATAGATAGAAGGGTTTTTTTTTTTTTTTTTATCTATCTTGCCATGTGATTCGAAATTTGGAATGAAGCAGAATTCTAATAATAA
>Ga0307515_10024095_pt1 | contig 10623 bp, 3 predicted proteins | sample 17_EM_MG_FD_194513 | JGI IMG/M metagenome (GOLD analysis project Ga0307515, IMG submission 194513) | Populus trichocarpa ectomycorrhiza microbial communities from riparian zone in the Pacific Northwest, United States - 17_EM | ecosystem: Host-associated > Plants > Roots > Unclassified | place...
ATGTCTATTCTACAATCTCTTCCAAATATGATTATTTAACAACACATAATAATTAACCATAAGAAATTGGTGAGCTCTAATGCACATTGTCTAACAAAAACCACCAAGAATCGTTGGACTCTGATACCAACTAATGCAAATAAGAGCGAAGGATAATGAAGTTTGTTTTAAGCCAAAACTCTCAAAGAGCAAAAACACCATAACTATAGAGAGACACCCAGAATATTTAATTTTTTTCTATTCAAGTCTCCATTTGTAAAAATACCTATTACAACCCTTCGAATAGAAAAAAAATAAAAATATTATTAATAATGAATAGAAAAATAAAAATAGAAAATTTATTCACTTCAATTAGAAAAACTATAAAATCCTAATAATAGTGAATAGAAAAAAATATAAGAAAATAAAATTAACTAAGAAAAATATTTATTTTTATAAAAAAACCCAGCATCATTATAAGAAATTCTAAACATTATAGGGAAAGCATTATACCAAAAAAATTGTTCACACTCTCACATTTCACGGTAGACTCACTGTGGCAATAATTATTTTTATTTTGATCCTTAAACTTTTCTTTTTTTACCAGTTGCATCCTTTTTCAGGCCAAATTGAAGCCTAATTGCTTCAAATTTGTTGAGCAAATGCAAGACTGAAAAAAGAGGGACTAAAGTGAAAACATAGAGGAAATTGGTGGTAGTTTAAAAAATGGCACGAAAAGTTCACTTTGATCGTCATACTTTTTACATTAAAAACTTTCTGTTCATATATTTTTTGAAAATTCAATTGTAGTCCAAAAATTCTTTATTTTTAAGTCTCTAGTTTGAGAGAAAAGAGAGAAAGTGACTAGATTCTGGTGATAAAGAGAGAAAGTCTTGGTTGACACTAATTTGAAAGAAAGTCTTAGTTGACATTAATTTCAGACACAAAAAAAGTTGATTTTGACGTCAATGAGTTCCATTAGATGATAAGAGTTTATCATAGGTGTTATGTGCCCTTAACTTTGTCTGCTTTGATCAATTTGAGATCAAGAATGTTCTGGTTTCTGCTGTGGTTGACACTAATTTTTTAGTCCCTAGTTTGAGAGAGAGAGTCTTGGTTGACAACAATTCAGGACATGATAAAGATTTATTTTGATGTCAATGAGTTCCATTAGATGAGGAGAGTTTATCGTAGGTGTTATGTGCCCTACTTTGGTCGATTTGAGATCAAGAATGTTTCTGGTTTCTGCTTTGGTTGACACTAATTTTTAAATCCTTAGTTTGAGAGAGATAAAATCTTGGTTGATACTAATTCAGAACATGAAAAAGGTCGATTTTGGTGTCAATGAGTTCCATTAGATGAGAAGAATTTATCGTAGGTGTTATGTGCCCTTAACTTTACTTGCTTTGGTCGATTTGAGATCAAGAATGTTTCTGGTTTCAGGTTGTTTTGGGTTTTTGGGTCGATTTTTGGGTTTTTTTACAACCATATACGGGTTTATCTAGGTGTTTTTTGTGTTTTATAAGAGTCTTTAGATAAAAAAAGATTAAACATAGGTTTATAGGTCCAAAAACCATCAACCTTTATTGTCTAGCCACCTTTGTGGTTGGAATTTAAGGAAAAGGTAGGAGACTCCTCGCCTAGATAAAAAACTAGGGCAAACAACATGTCATCCACCCCATAATAAAAACAAATAACTTCATTCTAGGCGGACGAGCGTGGGCTAAAAGATCTACACACCTAGGCTTTTTAAAGCTTAGGTGCGCTGGGCCATCTATGTCAGGCTCGTGATTGAGCCTTTTTTTTTCTTTTTTCTTTTTTATAATTTTATTCTTTATTGGCTATTTTTTTAATTTAAATAATTTTTTGTGCTGTTTTTTGCTAGAATATGATTTAAATTTTACTGAGTTTACTGGTAAGATTTCATTATGTTAAGATGCATTCTTTCTCTATAGCCCTGCTTAATGGTTTTTTTATCTTTAATTTTATTCAATCTCTTTCCTATTATTATTATTATTATTATTAAATAAAATGTTCATTCTAAGAAATAATGCTATTAAATGCAATCAAGTTTATGGCCCGTGTTTCGAGTTCAGATATCTACAACCACATTTGTCTCTCAACTTTTCAAATTGATCTTTGGTCAAATATCACTTATTTTTTATTTGATTTCACATAAAATTATAATATTTTTTTTAAATATATGAGGCCTCGCATAATATTTTTTTTCTTTGGTTTTATTCAATCACTTTCACGTGTGTGTCTATTTCTATTATTATTTAATTAAATAAAGAATTTATTCTAAGAAACAAAGTTATTAAACACAATTAAGTACATGGTTTTTGTTACGAGATCATATATCTTGATCTATTGTCTTTAGTTATCATTAATGTTTTTTTTTTACGTTTTATTGGCACACATTGTTTAATTAAATAAAGAATTTATTCTAAAAAATAAAGTTATTAAACACAATTGGGTAGATGGTTCGTATTGCAAGATTAAATATCTTGATCTATATCTATTTCTTGATTTTTCCAGTATAGTCTTTACTTATCATTAATGATTTTTTTTTACATTTATTAACACAAATAATTCTTGATTTATTTAATTAAATGCATGTATAAATTTATTTATTTTTAATTTGGATTTTTTATGGTAAAAAATGCATTGAAAACACACACACACACACACACACATATATATATTTGCTGAAAAATAAAATTATTTAATCCGAATCGCGGTACCTAGAAGCTGTTGAAAAAGTATTAGCTACAAAGGTCAGACAACCATATGGAGAACGGAAATGTTATTGCATCAACGAGAAGGTTTCTTCTTCTTTGTTATTAGCCAGCAAATTCCAGTGAGAATCTGATCAGCAAGAAAGTTACAATTGTATCATTTTGATTTGTTTAGTCATTACCTGAAACATCAAACACTATTAATTTAGTAGAAATCAACTGAGATGGACACAAAATTGAATATAATTTTGACCACTCAAGTCTGCCAACTCCCGATTTGAAAATCTTGTTTTAGGCCTTTTGGCATGTTTCTGTAAGACCTTATGGCAATAAAATTTAGAATAATGCTACCTCTCTTTGTAAATTCAGCCAATTGGCACTGAAAACTGGTTTAAGCAACCGCATCGATTTGGTTGCTTTCTCCTTCGTTTTACATACCTAGCCAATCTGAGCCCACTTCCAAGGAGGAAACCACAATATAGTTCCATTTTTGCTTTACTCACTTAGTTCATCCAAAAAAATGGATCGAATTCTGATCTGGGTTCTCCCCATTTTGATCTTTCTCGTTCTTCCAAAGTCCAATTCAGAAGATGAAAATGTCAAAACGGCACTGCTGCAATTCATGGAGAAACTTTCAGCAGGACATGAGCAAAATGATCAGAATTGGGGTTGGGACATCAATTCGGATCCCTGCAATAGCACATGGAAAGGTGTGGACTGCTTGGGATCGCAAAATGTTAAGAGGATTGTTCTTAATAAGTTCAACTTAACAGGAATATTAGACGCTGCTTCTGTCTGCACAGCGAAGTCTCTTCTTGTCTTGAGCCTGAAAGAGAATAACATTTCTGGCTTCATACCTGACGAGATAGGAAATTGCAAACGTCTAAGCCACTTGTACGTAGGTGGGAACCGATTTACTGGTGATATTCCTGACACTATTTCCCAGTTAATTAACTTGAAAAGGCTTGATATATCCAACAACAACTTCTCTGGTGCGCTTCCTGATATGTCCCGAGTTTCAGGCCTGCTAACCTTCTTTGCTGAAAACAATCAGCTCGGTGGGGCAATACCGGATTTTGATTTCTCCTATATCAAGGAATTCAGTGTCGCCAACAATAATTTCAGTGGTCCAATTCCTGATGTCAAAAGCAAGTTTGGGGCAGACAGCTTCACAGGTAACCCTGAATTATGTGGGACACTATTATCAAAAGCCTGCCCACCATCCCCTCCACCGTCAAAAAAGGGATCGAAGCACTCATCAGCTGATCGGTTCCTTATCTTCTCAGGCTACATACTACTTGCCGTGGTTGTGCTGCTCTTATTTGCTTTATATTTATTTAAGAAAAATAAATCTAAAGGAGAAACGGTTAAGGTAGTCAAGAAGGGGAAGGTAGCTACTGCGAGTAAAGAACCTAGTAGAACTTCAAGTGAATCGAAGACTGGTGGTAATAGATCAGAGTATTCAATAACATCCGTTGAGGCCGGAACGACATCATCATCACTTGTGGTTCTTCCCAGTCCTGTGGTGAAGGATTTGAAATTTGATGACTTGCTTCGAGCTCCAGCTGAGTTGCTAGGTAGAGGAAAGCATGGAAGTTTATACAAGGTCATGCTCGATAATGCTACGATCTTGGCATTGAAGAGGATCAAAGACTCGGGGATTTCTGCAGAAGACTTCAAGAGCAGAATTCAGAGGATAGACCAAGTGAAGCATCCCAGAGTATTGCCTCCAGTAGCCTTTTATTGCTCCAAGCAAGAGAAGCTCCTGGTATACGAGTATCAGCAGAATGGCAGTCTCTTCAAGCTTCTCCATGGTAAGTCTAGTATTCTAAATTGTAAGATTACCCCATTTTAAAGGTGGAAACTGGAAACGCATTCGTAGGATATAAATGACATTGCAAAACAGAAAAAAAAAAATATTAGAGATTATAGGATAAGGATAGTTTAAATTTCCACAATATTAAGTGCACCCTGGGGATGTAACTAGAGGAAATACGAGGACGAGTTGCTGAAAAATCCCACAGGAAAAACATTTAACCGAGAGAAATGGTAAATTTTAGTCTGATTGGGGTTTCCTGGGCTGTTTGATAAATGAATTAAAGTTAATCTTTCACTCAAAACACCAGACCATGCCACAGATTTGAATATTCGATTTGAATATTCTTGATTTGTTTTTTCATTTTTGGCTTCCTTCTCTCACGCCCAAGCAATTTCACAAGTATAAAACAATAATATAAGCTTAAATACAGGAAAATATAATAACTTTGAATTGTTGTTGATGATTCAGGATCCCAGAATGGTCAAGTATTTGACTGGGGAAGCAGACTCAATGTTGCAGCTAGTATTGCAGAGTCCTTAGCATACATGCACGAGCAGCTTCAAGAAGGTGGGATTGCTCACGGGAACCTGAAATCCACCAACATTTTATTCAACAATAAAATGGAGCCCTGCATTAGTGAATATGGTCTTATTGTGGTTCAAGGCCAAGACCAGTCATTCCTTTCCCAGTCTGATAGCTTCAAAACCGATGCTCTGGGTAGAAACGTCGCATATAGCACCTTCAAGTTGGATGTTTATGGCTTTGGTGTGGTTCTTCTTGAGCTTTTGACAGGGAAACTAGTCCAAAACAATGGCTTTGATTTGGCAAGTTGGGTGCATTCAGTGGTTAGAGAAGAATGGACTGCTGAAGTTTTTGACAGGGCCTTGATCTTAGAAGGTGCTGGTGAAGAGAGGATGTTGAACCTGTTGCAGGTAGCATTGAAGTGCATAAATCCGTCTCCAAATGAGAGGCCAAGCACAAGCCAAATTTCAGCTATGATAAACACAATAAAAGAGGATGAAGAGAGATCCATTATTTCAGATCCATGATTAAACTATGCCATGGAAGTCGAGTCCGCATTAGTAATAAAATATTATACAATTTGGTCATTAACCCTACATCAAATCGTAGAGTTGGTTTAAAACATATTGATATATAAAATCATTCCTTCTTAGAATTTATATATATATTCTAAGAACCTTGGAAGTAGTAAGAATTAACCAAAATTTCTTGGTTACGATGTTGGTTGGACAACAACAATCATCACATCACATAAAATTGTCAAACCACTACAAATATGGCAAGTCATCATCACCTTGTCGGGTGGGCATGGTTAAAAAATATAAATAAACTTCAAGAACGTTATTATAAAGGCCATGCGTCCTGAGAGCTCATGTGACCTACCATTAGGTTTGGTCTCCATTTTCATTTTTCTTTTCCTTGGTCATCAGAAGAAATTGCTCTGTATAATCACATGTGCTCATATATATGGCTGTGTTTGGTTTTGCTCTACATATCTGAGGGTTTCAGACTCAAAAATGGTTGGAAAACCTTCAGGCTTGCCAAGATTGATGGGAATTTGCTGGTGATTAGCAGGCGATCATACCAAAAACCATCATTGAAGGGTAATGATTTCTGTAGATCCAGAAGTCACACAGACTACTGTGGACAATCAAACTGTGAGTGGTGGTGGAGAGATCAATCATTACACTTTTTTCTATTGCGGCACACTGGTCTTTCTATTAGCCTTTCACTACATGCATCAAAACTTTGATGAAGTAGACAGTAGGAGGTCTAAAGAAGAGTCTTCATATCCCAAATGAGCTTCAAACAGTTAGCAGCGGGTCTGTGCACAATCACAAAGTCTCCATGTGAAAATAGTAAACCCTTTAGTGTCTATTGCAAATTATCATAATCAAGATGGGCAAACAGCTCACACTCCTCTACAACCACTCCTAGTTACCACCCCCTTCTTCCCTCTAACAGTGTAATATAACAGACAAATTAAAAATCCCTTGGGTGAAAAACTCTGCCTCATATAAATTCAGGTTTTTTTTTATTAAACTAGAATAGTTTGATAAAAGTTTTTGAAAAATAATACAAGAAAGAAAAGTGTTTAGAAAATAACATATTTTTGACTTAACTGCTATTGAAAAATGAGGTTTTATTAATAACTATAAATAATAATAGCGGTTGTTTAAAATTGCTAATGGTAACAACCGCTATTACAATTAGTGTTTTATTAAACAATCATTATTACCATTAGCAGTTGTTTAGAACTGCTAAGCAACCACTAATGAGAATAGCAGTTGTGTTCTAAACCCAATTTTCATACAAAACTAAGTCTAAACAACCACAACCAAAAGCCAAACAAGACCATAAATTATCAAACCTCAAACCTATGATTCAAAGTGTGATATTTTAATATTATTTTTATTTATTAATTATAATCCCAAATTAATGTGTGTGTTTTTTAAACATTATTTTATTTGTGCTTTCGTTAAGTTGTTAATGAATTATTTGAAATTTTAAACAACTTGCTCACATGGTTGTCTATTTTTTGACAATATTAAATCATGTTTATATAAACCAAGTATGAAAAATGCAAAATATGTAAAACAACTTTAAAATCAACATGACAATTAGCAAAATCAATATTACAAAACTATTAATAATAAAAATAACTCTTAACTGGAAAAATAACACAACATAATTATATACAACATAATAACATATATGAAGCTATTTATGTCTTCTGCAGCGATGAGTGAATGAACCAGCCTCATCAATAGTACAACTCTCACCTGTCTGTGTGGTCTCATCCTCTAAAACAACATCATCTAGGCTCAATGTCTCTTCTAACAGGTCAAGTGTTGTACGATATGTCTCGAACCAAGAAGATGTATAATAACAAGTAAGTCCATCATCATCATCTCGAGATCACGATGATTAGCCGCAACATGTCGACCATCATGTAACAATTGTCTAACCTAATATGAAGCAAATCAAATTATTAATCCATAAATAAAATAAAATGATGTTGTCAAAGCCTATAAAAAGTAACAAATACTTATAACATTTTGAGTCCGACATGCATGTGACTTATACTCCATCTCCTCGCGTGGAGGAACTTACGTTGGGTTGGGTGTAATGATTCGGCGTGTTATACTCAAGTGCCAACCCATGTATTTCTCCTCAGAAATTACAGAATGCATATCTCTAAAAATAAAATTTCTTCATACATCCCACATCGATATATGCCAGAGATAGTGGATCATTCAATTATAATCAATGTGCCTACCCGAACTATTAATAATAGAAATAAAACTATAATTAATTGCAAAATTTTAATTATGATAATTTTTACAACTTATCAATTGAACAATTTTTAAAATTGAAAATTAAATTACAACAATTGAATATTAATTAAAAAGTAAATGATCTCAACTGAATAGAATCTACAATTACAATAATTTATACAAAAATTCAACGCAAACTCTAGTTGCTACGATTTCGACCATGACTTTATTAATAAAATTAATTGATTAAAAGCCTATCTAATTGCATCAATTAAAATAAAATTTATATCAATTCAAACAATATAATTAGATATGACAACTAACCCAATAATCAATTTAAACTCTAATTTCTCTAATTTAAGTCTAATTGATTCCATAAATAACATCAACTGTATTAACAATATATAATTGCAACATTCAAAACCTAAAATAATCTAATTATCAAACACAACACAAATACTAAATTAAATCAAAACACAAAAATTATTAATTCAATAATTAAACTCATCAAACTAATAAACAATGCAAATATTTTACCTTGTTTTTATTATGTGTAGGTGGTCGGTGATGACAGTTATGGTGGTAGTGGAGATGGTTTCGCTAGATATTCAAGCTTAGTTCGTGGTTTGAAAAAAAAAAAAAAAGTTTTCAGAAATTAAAGACAAGCCCCCGTCATCACCAAATGACCAACCGAATACAATTTCTTGCACACTTTTGGTGGTGTATGTGTAAAAAGGCTGGTTCTTGGAAAACCCTACCTTACCTTCTTTTAAGTTATCATTATGCAAAAGCAAAAGCCCTCAGCGCTCACACTTTGTCAAAACTTAAAAGACAGTTTTCTTTTTTTTACCACATAATCCTCATTTAAGAGCTAAAGAATTTCCTCACAGCACACTCAATTCCTCCTTAAGAATATGTTCTTAGCTTGTTTGTGCACTCCTTTTTATCCTCTACAATCTCAATTGAAGCAAGAATGTTTATATGAGGGCAACCAATTTCAGTTCTAAAGGGCTGTCAGAAGTCGGAACAGACTGAACTCGAATTACTCATGAGAAAGTGTTGTTCTTGAGCGCACTCATCTGCTAAAATGTGTAGAGTTCTATTTGATGTGAAACAAAAGGATGGTTTTACAATAAACCCAACTCCTCTAACACCTCCCCCATCAATCTCAACTCCTTACAATAGTCTCAACTATGAGAAAGAATCAACCCCACCATCATCTTCTTTTAACAAATTGAGTCCAGTGCTTCTTTTGGTTATAGTAATTTTTGCTGTTGTTTTCTTTGTTTCTGGTCTTCTTCATTTACTTGTTAGATTTCTCCTAAAGAGGGCATCTTTTTCCCCAATTTATCATTCCGATAGGTACCCAGAAACCTCAGGGTCTCATTCTCTACAAAGACAGCTTCAACAGCTCTTTCGCTTGCATGATTCAGGTCTAGACCAAGCTTTCATTGATGCTCTACCTGTGTTTTATTACGAAGACATCATGGGTTTAAAGGAGCCATTTGATTGTGCAGTTTGTCTCTGTGAATTCTCAGACCAAGAAAGGCTCAGGTTGCTTCCTCTGTGTAGTCATGCTTTTCACATTAACTGCATAGATACCTGGCTTCTCTCAAACTCAACTTGCCCTCTTTGTAGAGGGACCCTTTCGGGCTCTAGTCTTCCAATGGAAAACCCACTGTTCAATTTTGATCTCTCAAGGGAATTATCAAATGGATTCTCTTGTGAAGAAGAGTGTGGATCTGTCAATTGTCAAAAATCAGCCACCATTGTGGAGGACAAAAGTGATGGTGAAAAGAGGGTATTTTCAGTGCGACTTGGCAAGTTCAGAACTTTGAATGACGGGGAAGGTATTGGAGAGAAACAACATGGAGAGACCAGCAGGTGTAATTTGGATGCTAGGAGATGTTACTCAATGGGGACAGTTCAGTATGTGGAAGGTGAATCCAATTTGCAAGTGGCCTTGTCTCAAGGTAATCTTAACGGCAGAGGAGGAGATAATGGATGCCCTTCAACTGACGGGGATTTGGAAGACAAGAAAATCAGAGGTAGGACAAGAGGTGATAGCTTCTCAGTTTCCAAGATTTGGCTGTGGTCTAAGAAGAGCAGATTTCCAACTTCTTCAAGCATTCATATGGATATGTCATCTTCGTCTTCTGTTGCTGTAGGTTTACCAATCAATGATACCAGTACTGAAATTGTAAGAGATATATAAACTATTCACTCACTAAACTATTTTGCCCTTTCTTGATTGATCAATTTGTATGTATCTTCCTCCATGTTATGTACTATTAATTCATTATTTTAGCTGAGGACGCCCATTGAATATTGTCATGTAAAATACTGCAGGAGTGCTTATGAGTTGAGATGAAAATGTTACACGAGAGACGTGGAGTGGTCGCCTGTGATCACTCATCCATAATCTTAAGTGATCTAAATATCTCGAAACTCGAAACCCAGAATTGGTTTGGTTCACGGAAAATAGAAACAAGCTAGGGTTATAGTATCCCATTTCTGTAATTTTATTGCCTATAAGTCTGATCACTTAAGTAAATCCTGTATAACATCAGGAATTTTCAAGTCTGAAGAATCCGGATCAGCTGACCAGCACAAATTTCAGTTCTGAGGTCCGGTTCGAGTTACTCAAAGCTTATATATAATTATTAATTTTAGAACTAATAAAATTAGTCGAGCTAGATTTAAACTAATCTGATCATCCAACTAATTTTTTTTAAAAAAAGCTGAGAACCTTGGAATGAGTGAATAGCATGAAAATTTGGATCTTGTC
>Ga0307515_10024096_pt1 | contig 10623 bp, 7 predicted proteins | sample 17_EM_MG_FD_194513 | JGI IMG/M metagenome (GOLD analysis project Ga0307515, IMG submission 194513) | Populus trichocarpa ectomycorrhiza microbial communities from riparian zone in the Pacific Northwest, United States - 17_EM | ecosystem: Host-associated > Plants > Roots > Unclassified | place...
AAATCCATCCCGACTATTATCAGATCCCGGTCGCCGACCGTCAGGCGCTGATCGAAGCCGACGAACGCGCCCATCGCGAGGCTGAGGAAGAGAGCGAGAACCGCTCCTCTAACCGTCACCGCGGCCGTTCGCGCCACCGCAACGCCCGCCGCCGCGGCCAGGGCGAACGGGTCCAGAGCGACATCGTCGAGAACGCCGCGATCGATCCCGCGCAAGCCGCCCAGCCTTATGAGGGCGGCGAACACGGCGCGCCCACGGACGAGGCCCACGCGCACGAGGCGGTTCATCACGACCATGAACATGGTCACGAAGAACACGGCCATGAAGCCCATTCGCACGATCACGACCATTCGCATGATCATGGTCATCACCATGACGATCATGCCGCAATCGAAACCCCGATCGCGTCATCCCAATCGGATGCGGCACCGGCTGAAGCCGTCGCGGCGGCGCCCGAGGCATCGGCCAGCGCCGAAAGCCACGACGATCATGCGCATCACGAAGCGCCTGCGCATGACGACCACCACGACGACGAGCACGCGCGCGAAAACGCAGCTCATGCCGAGGATGCGCACCGCGCCGAACACGCCGGCGAAGAATACGCCGCCGCCCCTTCAGAAGATCACGGCGCGCCTGTGGAAGGCGACGAGCAGGACGATGAAGAAGACGATGGCGACGACGTCGAAGAAGAAGTCGTTGAATCCGTCGGCGGCGACGATGTGCTCGAGGAGGTGCCGGAGCGCGCCTTCCGTCCGCGCCGCCAGTACAAGATCCAGGAAGTCATCAAGCGCCGCCAGGTCATGCTGGTCCAGGTCGTCAAGGAAGAGCGCGGCAACAAGGGCGCGGCGCTGACCACCTATCTGTCGCTCGCCGGCCGTTACGCCGTATTGATGCCCAACACCGCGCGCGGCGGCGGCATCAGCCGCAAGATCACCTCGGCCCAGGACCGTTCGCGACTCAAGGAAGTGGTGCAGGATCTCGACGTGCCCGAGGGCATGGGCATCATCCTGCGCACCGCCGGTGCCTCCCGCACCAAGCCCGAAATCAAGCGCGACTTCGAATATCTGATCCGCATGTGGGAAACCGTGCGCGACATGACACTGAAGTCGCAGGCCCCGACCCTCGTCTACGAGGAAGGCTCGCTGATTAAGCGCTCGCTGCGCGACCTCTACAACAAGGAAATCGACGAAATCCAGGTCGCCGGCCAAGCCGGCTATGACGAAGCCCGCGATTTCATGAAGATGCTGATGCCCTCGAACGTGCGGGCGGTGCGGCAATATCGCGACGGCCAGCCGCTGTTCTCGCGTATGGGCGTCGAAAGCCAACTCGACGCGATGTTCTCACCGACGGTGCAATTGCGCTCCGGCGGCTACATCGTCATCAACCAGACCGAAGCCCTGGTCTCAATCGACGTCAACTCGGGACGTTCGACCCGCGAGCATCACATCGAGGATACCGCACTCAAAACCAATCTCGAGGCGTCGGAGGAAGTCGCGCGGCAGCTGCGCCTGCGCGATCTCGCCGGCCTGATCGTGATCGACTTCATCGACATGGACGAGAAGCGCAACAACCGCGCGGTCGAGCGCAAGCTAAGCGACTGCCTGCGGCAGGACCGCGCGCGCATCCAGGTCGGCCGCATCTCGCATTTCGGCCTTCTGGAAATGTCGCGCCAGCGCATCCGCGCCAGCGTGCTGGAGAGCTCGACCGAGCCCTGCTCGCAGTGCGGCGGCTCAGGCCATGTCCGCTCGGTGTCGTCGGTGGCGCTGCAATTGCTGCGCGGCATCGAAGAAATCCTGATGAAGGGTGCAACCCACAATCTGGTGGTGCGCACCCGTACCGACGTCGCGCTCTACGTCCTCAACCACAAGCGCGGCCATCTGCGCGATCTCGAAAACGCCTTCAAGGTCACGCTTGCGGTGGTCGCCGATCCCAGCGTCGCCGGCCAGCAATCGTTCATCATCGATCGCGGCGAACAGGTGCACACGCTGGAAGCGGCCAAGGCCCTGCTTGCGGCGCAGGCTGCGGCCTCCCCGCCCCAAATCGAAGAAGCCTATGACGACGAAGAGCCGTTCGATGTCGAAGGCGAAGTCGAGACCGAAGAGACCGAAGGCCTGATCGAGGAAGCCGTCGGCGGCGAAGAAGCGGTTGCCGGTGAAAGCGAAGCCGACGGCCATCGCCGCAAGCGGCGGCGCCGCCGCCGCGGTCGTGGTGAGCCCCGTGAGGGCGGCGCCCCGCGCGACGAGAATGACGCTGTGCGCGTGGCACCCGAAGCCGTCGAAGGCGCGGTTGCCGAGGACAGCGAAGGCGACGACGAAGAGGGCGATGAAGCGCCTGGCGTTGCGCGCGGCGAACAAGGTCCCAATGGCGAGCGGCGCCCACGGCGTCGCGGACGTCGCGGCGGACGCCGCCGGCGTGGCAACGGACCGGAAGATGGTCTGGTCGGATCGATCTCCGACGAACTCGGACCGACCTCGGTTTCGGAAGTCACCAATGCGGTTGCCGATTTCGATGGCGGCTCGCATGAGCCCGCGCCGACACTGGTTGAACCCGAGCCCGTCTCGCAGCAGCCGCAATGGCAGCCCGCGGAGCATGCGTCACCCGAAACCGTCAGCAGCGCGCCGACCCCAGAGGAAACCGCGCAGGAGGCCGACCGGGCCGCCGCACGCCGGCGTTCGACGGTGCGCGAAAAAGTCTCGTTCATGACCAGCGCCCAGTCCGAGCCGGCGCCGGCCGTCAGCGTCAGCCACGCCGAAGTGGAGCCGGTAGCGGCCCCTGCTCCCGCGCCCGCTGAACCCGCGCCTGCCACCGAAGCCGCCCCGCGCAAGGCCGGCTGGTGGTCACGGCGCTTCGGCAACGGCGAATAGTCGCGAGCCGAACCCAATAAGAAAAACCGCCCGGCAAAACCGGGCGGTTTTTTATTGCAGAGCGTTTTCAAGCGAAGTGGACACCGGTTCGCGTGAAGAAAACGCGTCAACTTAAGAATCCAACGCGACCTTGAAAAAGCCGATCGTCAATCCGTCGTCAGCGCTGTCTCCATATCGGTCGGATCGATCTGCTTGTTGAGATTGGCGTGCAGCTTCTCCTTGTCGAGCTCGCCTTCCCACCACGACACCACCACGCAGGCGACGCCGTTGCCGCAGAGGTTAGTCAGCGCGCGGCACTCGCTCATGAACTTGTCGATACCGAGCACGATCGCCATGCCCGGCACCAGCCGCGGATCGACCACGGCGAGCGTCGCCGCCAGCGTGATGAAGCCCGCGCCGGTGATGCCCGAGGCACCCTTCGAGGTCAGCATCGCCACCAGCAGGATGGTGATCTGCTGACCCATCGTGAGGTCGAAACCCAGCGCCTGCGCGATGAACAGCGTCGCCAGCGTCATATAGATGTTGGTGCCGTCGAGGTTGAAGGAATAGCCGGTCGGCACCACGAGGCCGACCACCGACTTGGAACAGCCGAGCCGCTCGAGCTTCTCCATCAAGGAGGGCAGCGCGCTCTCGGACGATGAGGTGCCGAGCACGATCAGCAACTCGTCCTTGATGTAGGCGAGGAACTTGAAGATCGAGAACCCGACCATTTTCGCGATGATGCCGAGGACGACGAACACGAACAGCGCCGCCGTGACATAGAAGGTCGCGATCAGGCCGATCAGGTTCAGGATGGCGCCGGTGCCGAACTTGCCGATCGTATAGGCCATGGCGCCGAAGGCGCCGATCGGCGCCGCCTTCATCACGATCGAGATGACGCCGAAAACCGCATGCGCCGCGTCGTCGACAAAGGATCGGATGGTATGGCCGCGCTCGCCGAGACCCATCAGCGCAAAGCCGAACAGGATCGAGAACAGCAGGACCTGGAGGATTTCGCCCTGCGCGAAGGCGCCGACGACGGTATCGGGAATGATATGCAGGAAGAAATCGACGCTCTTCTGGGCCTCGGCCTGCTTGGCGAAGCCAGCGACCTTGGTCGCATCCGCCATCGCGCCGCCAAAGCCGTGGCCCGGCTTGGCGATATTGCCGACGAGGAGCCCGATCACCAGCGCGAAGGTTGAGACGATTTCGAAATAGACCAGCGCCTTGACGCCGATGCGGCCGACCTTCTTGGCATCCTGGATGTGGGCGATGCCGGACACCACGGTGCAGAAGATGATCGGGGCGATCACCATCTTGATCAGCTTGATGAAGCCGTCGCCAAGCGCCTTGATCCAGTCGTTGGTCGCAATTGTCGGCTCAAGCCAGCCGAAAAGCGCGCCGACCACAATCGCGATCAACACCTGAACATAGAGAACCCTGTACCAGGGCTTTGCCGCACTCACCGGTGCTTCAGCCGCAATCGTTGCCGCCATGACGTTTACTCCCCCTCGACACCGCGGCGTTCTGCCACACTTAATGCCCGCTAGCACAGCGAAATAATTTCGGCCAGCGGAAATCGATGGATTGCTCCGGCGGCGAGCGGTTCGCTCAGCGCCGGTCGAACATCCGCCGGAGCGCCGGTACAAGCGTAGCGCCAAGCGCATTCTTGATCAGCGATGCCGCGATGAACGGCGCGACGCCAATCAGCCACGCCTTGTCAACGCCAAGCTTGATGCCAAATGCCAGCCAGCCAAATCCGGCGGCGAGAATGATGATGTGTCCAAGCCCCATCGCAACGAACAGCAGCGGCACCGACCGGTCCCAGCCACGCTCGCTCAGCCATCCCGTGACGAAAGCCGCGGCCACGAAGCCATAGAGATATCCGGCCGTCGGGCCGACCAATGGCGCAAGGCCGCCGGCCGGACCCGCAAATACCGGAAGTCCCAGCGCGCCTTCGGCGAGGTACGTCACGATGGTTGCAGTGCCCAGGCGCCAGCCAAAAGCCGCCCCTATCATCAGGACGACCAGCGTCTGCAGCGTCATCGGCACATACGGCAACGGCAGATTGACCTTGGCCGACAAGGTCAGCAGCGCGGTCCCCAGCGCTACCAGGATCACGCTGCGCAGCAGGCCCGATTGATTGGCAGAGCGCGGCCACACCAGGGCAGCGAGCGGAAAATGCGGTGCAGCGACGGACTGAGAGGTGCCGGACAAGATGGTTCTCCGATTCAAGTGCAGGTTCAAGTGGCAGCTGGATGATGATGGTGGTAACGCGCGCCCTACGCGAGCCAGCGCGCGATGCGGCTCACGGCTTCGCGCATCTCGTCGGCCGAGCGCGCGTAGGAGAAGCGGACGAAGGCGCGGCCATGGATCGGATCGAAATCGACGCCCGGAGTGGCCGCGACGTGGGCCTTTTCCAGCATCCGGTTGGCGAATTCGAAACTGTCGGACGTGAATGGCGAGACGTCGGCATAGAGATAGAACGCGCCATCCGCGGGCAGGAAATTGGTCAGGCCCGCCTTCGGCAACCCGTCGATCAGGATGCGGCGGTTTTCCTGATAGCCGCGCTTGATCGCTTCCATTTCAGCTGCGCCCTCGAAGGCCGCTTCGGCCGCGATCTGCGACAGCGTCGGCACCGAGATCGACAAATTCTGCTGCAACCGTTCGATCGGCCGCACCAGCGGTTCCGGCACCACCATCCAGCCGACCCGCCAGCCGGTCATGCAGAAATATTTCGAGAACGAGTTGATCACCAGCGCGTGCGGCGACAGCTCAGCGGCGGACACCGCCGGAAACGCATAATCGAGGCCGTGATAGATCTCGTCCGAGATAAAGCGGATGCCGGCGCTCTCGGCCGCCGCCATCAGGCCGGTGAGCGCCTCGCGCGACATCATCGTTCCCGTCGGATTGGCGGGGCTGCCGACCAGCACGCCTTTCAGCGGCGTCTTGCGATGCGCCGCCAGCAAGGCCTCGCCGGTCAGCGCGTGGCGCGTCTCGCTCGAGGTCTCGATCAGGACCGGCTCGCAGCCGAGCGCGGTGAGGATATGCCGGTACGGCGGATAGCCGGGCACGGTCACCGCCACGCGGTCGCCCGGTTCGAACATTGCAAGGAACGCCAGGATGAAGCCGCCGGACGAGCCCGTGGTGACCACGATGCGCTCGGGATCAACGGTGCAGCCGTATGTGTCATGATAGTGCCGGGCGATGCGGGCGCGCAGCGAGGGAATACCGAGCGCGGACGTATAGTCGATCCGGCCGCCGTCGAGGGCTGCCTTTGCTGCCGCAAGCGCGGTCTTCGGGGCGGATGCCGCCGGCTGGCCGACTTCCATGTGAATGACGTGGCCGCCGGCCGCTTCGATGCGGGCCGCCGCCGCCATCACGTCCATTACCATGAAGGGCGGAACATCGCTGCGCCCGGAGGCGGTCAGCAGGGTCTTTACACGGTCCGTAAGTGTCGATTCGAGCATCGCTATCTGCTATTTGATCTGATATGGCCGATTTCGAGTTCCGGCACCGGTTACCGCCCAAGACTGGCCGTATTCGGTGGCTCCTTATAGCGTTTTCGACCGACCTGGATACCGGTTCGCGGCAGGAAATCGCCAAGAAAACGCCAAGAAAAAAGAGCGTCAAAACAAGAGACTGCCGTCCGGTTCTGATTTAATCAGGGCCGCCCGATTGATCGCCCGTTCCGCCGCCAACGCCCAAACAGATCGCTTCATGCTGCTCCGCATCGCGCACCGCAAAACGACGCTGAAACTGACCGCTCTTGCCACCGCGGTCGCGCTTGTCATGACGCCGACGCTCGCGACTGCCCAGCAGAACAAAGGTCCGCCGGTCCTGCGCGACACCGAGTCCGAGCAATTGCTGCGCGACTACACGAGGCCGATCCTGCGCGCTGCCGGCATGGAGAAGCAGAACATCCAGATGGTCATCATCAACGAAAGCGTCTTCAACGCTTTCGTGGCCGACGGCCGCCGCATCTTCGTCAATTACGGCGCGATGATGCAATCGGAGACGCCGAACCAGATCATCGGCGTGCTCGCGCACGAGACCGGCCATCTGGCCGGCGGTCATCTCTCGAAACTTCGCGAGCGGCTGGCGGAAGCGCAGACCCAGATGATCATCGCCATGCTGCTCGGCGCCGGCGCGATGGTGGCGGGTGCGCGCGGCGGCGGCAACAGCGGCCTCGCCAATGCAGGCGCGGCTGCGATGTCGGCCCCCGGCGAGGTGATACGCCGGACGCTGCTGTCCTACGTGCGGCAACAGGAAGAAAACGCCGACAAGGCCGGGGTGAAATTCCTGAACGCGACCGGCCAGTCGGCCCGGGGCATGTACGAGACCTTCAAGCGCTTCACCGATGAAAGCCTGTTCGCGGCACGCGGCGCCGATCCCTATGTGCAATCGCATCCGATGCCGGCAGAGCGCGTCCGCGCGCTGGAAGAACTCGCGCGCTCCAGCCCCTATTGGGACAAGAAGGACGATCCCGCCTTGCAGATGCGCCACGACATGGTGCGCGCCAAGATCTCCGGCTTCATGGAGCGGCAGGACACCGTCTACCGTCGCTATCCGCTGTCGAACACCAGCCTGCCCGCCCGCTACGCGCACGCCGTCACCACCTATCTGCACGGCGATTTGCGCAACGCGCTCGCCCAGATCGACAGCCTGATCCAGGTGCAGCCCGCCAATCCCTATTTCTATGAATTGCGCGGCCAGGCGCTGATCGAGGGCGGCAAGCCGGCCGAGGCGATCGCACCATTGCGCAAGGCCGTGCAGCTCTCCAACAACGCCCCGCTGATCGAGATGTTGCTCGGGCAGGCGCTGGTGGCGACCAACAACAACGCCTATACCGACGAGGCAATCACGATCCTGCGCACAGCGACGGCGCGCGAGAGCGAAGCTCCGCTCGGCTATATGCAGCTCGCGATGGCCTATGGCCGCAAGGGCGACTACGCGCAGGCCGATCTGGCCTCGGCCCAGGCTGCTTTCCTGCGCGGCGACAACAAGACCGCGCGCGATCTGGCCTCGCGGGCCAAGACCCGCTTTGCGATCGGCACCCCCGGATGGGTGAAAGCTGACGATATTGTGAGCGCCAAACCGCTCCCCGGGCAGCGAAACAACTAGAATAGAAATCGCAAATAAACTGAATTGATCTAGAAACGAAGCCAAAACCCAAACGTATTCAAAGAGCCGGCCTTCGAGTGATTGCCCGGGAACTCGTCCACTGAAGGATTTGCCGATGCCCTCGCTCCGTCTTCTTGCTTCCGCCCTGTTTGCGATCGCGCTCTGTTGCGCGTCGCTGCCGGCCTCCGCGCAAAGCTTCTCCGATGTCCAGCGCGGCGACATCGAGGCCATCGTCCGGAATTACCTGATCGCCCACCCCGAGGTGCTCGAAGAGGCGATGGCCGAACTGACCAAGCGCCAGTCCGCCGCCGAGGCCGAGAAGCACCAGGCCGGCATCGCCAAGAACGCGGACGCGATCTTCAACTCGCCGCGCAATGTGACGCTCGGCAACAAGGACGGCGACGTCACCTTTGTCGAGTTCTTCGACTACAATTGCGGTTACTGCAAACGCGCAATGCTCGATATGATGGAGCTGATGAAGGGCGATCCCAAGCTGAAGGTCGTGCTCAAGGAATTCCCGGTGCTGAGCGCAGGCTCGGTCGAAGCCGCCCAGGTCGGGGTCGCCGTGCGCATGCAGGATCCGAGCGGCAAGAAATATCTCGACTTCCACCAGAAGCTGCTCGGCGGCCGCGGCGCCGCCGACAAGGCGCGCGCCATGGCGGTGGCCAAGGAAGCCGGCCTCGATATGGTCAGGCTGGAAAAGGATCTGGCGAGCGCGGAGGTGCGCAACACGCTCGAGGAGAACATGAAGCTCGCCGAATCCATGGGCATGAACGGCACCCCGAGCTACGTGATCGGCAAACAGGTCGTGATCGGCGCGGTCGGCGTCGAGAACCTCAAGGAAAAGATCGGCATCGCCCGTTGCGGCAAGGCGACCTGCTAACACTCCAACTGACTTCAACGGAAAATCCGGCTGCGCTGCAGCCGGATTTTTTCATGCAAGGCGTCAAGAAAACGCGTCCAGCTAAAGCTGAGTTTCAAATTCATCACGCATTCATCAAACAAATCTGATGGAACTGCGAATAGCAGGGAACATCGGGCATCTCCTCCCGTTGTCGTGCGGGCAATGCATCCACGTGAGGAGAAACGTATGACCAATCGCTTTTTGATTTCTGCAGCAGTAGCGGCGCTGATCGCCGGCACCGGTTTTGCGAACGCGCAAGGCACCGGCACAAAGGAAGGCGCATCCGGCGGCGCCGCGACCCAGCAGACCGCGCCGTCACCGGGCGGAGCTGCGTCGGGCACGATGCAGCGCGATCCCGGCAGCACTTCCGGCGTGAAGGGTGCCGAATCCACTGACCACAAGGGTCTCGATTCGTCGAAAACGAAGGCATCGGAATCGAACGAGAAGATGCCGGCCAGCAAGAGCGCGCAGGACACCAAGTCGCCTGCCGGTGAGAAGTCGAAGAGCATGAGCTCCGAGACCGAGACACACAAGGGCGCCAAGGACATGAAGGCCGAGGGCCGCGACTCCAAGACCGGCACCACCAATGCCGAAACCAAGGGCGCGACCGACAGCAAGACCGGTCCGACCAACGCTCAGACCAAGAGCCCGGCCGACAGCACCAAGTCGCAGGCCACCGACACGACCAAGCCGGCCACGACCACGGGTAACGCCGCCACCTCGGCGACCGCAGCCCCGCCGGCCGAGAAGCGCACCCAGATCGTCTCCGCCATCAAGACGGAGACAAGCATTAAGGAAACTACCAACGTCAACTTCAATATCTCGGTTGGCACGCGGGTCCCGAGTTCGGTTCACTTCCACCCGCTTCCGCCGCGGATCGTCGAGATCTATCCGGAATGGCGCGGTTATCAGGTCATCCTGGTCAAAGGCCGCTACGTCATCGTTCGGCCCGAGACCTACGAGATCGTCTACATCATCGAAGGCTAACGGCTTTCGCGTTGGCGGCAATTGGGGGTGGGCAGCAATGCCCGCCCCCTTTTGCTTGAGCACGGAGCCGCTCTTTAACCTTGGTTAATGAAGCGATTTCCGTAGGTTCCACCGGCCTTTTTACGAACCGGATGAGGCCTTTGAAGGGTGTTCAGAACTCCCTGAAGGCTTCCCCTTGGCCGCGTTGTTACCTATAACCCCGCGACCTACCGCCCCTTTCGCTGGAATTCCGGATGGCCCAGGCCTCTGCCCCGACAATCCTTGTGCTCAACGGCCCGAACCTCAATCTGTTGGGGACGCGGGAGCCCGAAACCTATGGCCACGCCACCCTCGCCGATGTCGAGAAACTGTGCGGGGAGACGGCGGCGCAATTCGGCCTGCACGCCGATTGCCGGCAGTCCAACCGCGAAGGCGAGCTGATCGATTTCATCCACGAGGCCCGCGTCAAGCAGATGGTCGGCATCATCATCAATGCCGGCGGCTATTCCCACACCTCGATCGCGCTGCATGACGCGCTGGTCGGGGTGAAAATCCCGACCGTCGAAGTGCACGTCAGCAACATCCACGCCCGCGAGAGTTTCCGGCATCATTCGTTCACCGCCAAAGCCGCCTTCGCATCGCTTTGCGGCTTCGGCATCGACGGCTACCGGCTCGCAATCAATGGCCTTGCCGCCAAACTCGGCGCCAAAGCCAAATCCTGACATCCATAGCCTGACGCTTCAGTCGTCATCACCCAGAGCATTCCGGACCCCGCATATGGCGAGC
>Ga0307515_10024098_pt1 | contig 10622 bp, 10 predicted proteins | sample 17_EM_MG_FD_194513 | JGI IMG/M metagenome (GOLD analysis project Ga0307515, IMG submission 194513) | Populus trichocarpa ectomycorrhiza microbial communities from riparian zone in the Pacific Northwest, United States - 17_EM | ecosystem: Host-associated > Plants > Roots > Unclassified | place...
TCGACAGACCCTTCTGGAATTGCACCCGATTGATCGACATGACCCATCTCCTTTGCCGTTGATGCGTCCATCTTCTCAGGCCGGTAGCTCACCACGTGAGCCCGCTGAGCTTGGGGGCTAATCAAGTCAAGCAATGGGGTGGTTGGGGAGCCGATGGCAAGCGTCGCTCCAAGAAGGCCAACGGCCGTTTGCTTGGCGGCAGGACCTGGGACGATATGCCTGCACTGTCCGCCCACGTCTGAAGGACCGCATGACGCTGAAACAGTACAACTGGAAAGATGGCCCTGACCTCATCCAGCAACACAGCGTCGCCAAGCACCGCATCCTTGAGTCTTACCTCGCCGCCTATTTCCGCACTCTCGTCAGTTCGCCGAACCAGGACGTTCTGCGCCTGACCTTAGTCGATGGCTTTGCCGGCGGCGGCCTCTACGTTCACAACGACACGCGAGAACCCGTCAAAGGTTCGCCCTTCATCTTCCTCGAAGCCACGCGCGAGGCTGAGTTCCTGATCAACAAGGACCGGCGCAAGCCCGTCCAACTCCAGGTCGACTACTTTTTCACCGAAGCTGACCGGCATGCCTACATGCACCTCGACAAGGTGCTGCGCGAAGCTGGCTATGGCGACAGGATCGGCAACGGCATCTACCTCGACCACGCGCGATTCCAGGAGAGAGTCGACACGATCATCGCGTTCATCAAGAAGAAGAGTCCGAAGAACGGCCGCTCGATCTTCGCGCTGGATCAGTACGGCTACAAGGATGTGCCTACTCAGCTCATGCGCAAGATTTTCGAGGCACTACCGAGAGCAGAGATCATCCTGACGTTCAACGTCGACTCGCTCATGAACTTCGCCAACGATGGTGACCAGATGAAGGACCTGCTGGACGGCCTCGGGATTCCTGACATCTTCGGTGGTCGTTCAGTGGACGAGATCAAGTCCTCGGACCGCGACTGGCGCCTGTTGCTTCAGAGCACCGTGTATCGCCGACTCGTCGAGAACTGCGGCGCCCGTCACTTCACACCGTTCTTCATCCGAAATCGCGGCGGGCACGGAGACTACTGGCTTGTCCACATGTCTCAGCACCATCGCGCCCGCGACGTGATGACCGAGGTGCATTGGGCCAACAACAACTATTTCATCCACTACGGTGGCGCTGGCCTCGACATGTTCCAGATGGTCGGCTACGACCCCGCGCATGACGCGGCGTACCTTGGCCAATCAGCCCTAGGCTTCGAGTTCGACGATGTAGCCCGACGCGCGAGCATCACGGCACTCAATGAGCACATTCCACGTCGCGTCTATGCAGACGACGCCGGTATCAGCTTCGGCGAGTTGTTCGCGACCACATGCAACAGCTCGCCGGCCTCAGCACAAATCTACCGGGAGTCGGTCGGCAAGCTGCTCGACGAAAAGGTCGTCGAGATCATCGGTGCCGACGGCACCAAGCGCCGATCATCGGCCCAGATCAAGGACACCGACCAGATCATGTTGCCACCGCAGCGAACGCTCTTCCTGGCAGGCTGAGGCTCGCGCCGAACAACGCCCTCACGGGAGTAGCTGAACTTGACTTCGATCATTCCGGACGTCTACGAAGGACGCGAGCAGGCTCTGGTGAAGCATGCGCTCCTCAAGAGCTACCTTGAAAGCTCGTGCTTATCATCGGCATGAGCGCCAAGAAGGCACGACGCGCAGAAATCTGCTTCGTGGACTGCTTTGCTGGACCATGGGGCGCACCGGATGACGATCTGGAGGGTACGTCGATTTCGTTGTCGCTGAAGACGCTCGCCTCGTGCAAGGAGAAGTTGGCAACGCTTGGCGTGGACGCCACGATGCGCGCCCTGTATGTGGAGAAGGACAAGGGCGCGTTCAATCGGCTATCAGAATATCTGGGCTCGAAGGCGCCGCCTTCGGTCGATCAGGCTTGTCTGCATGGAGATTTCGTAGACCTGCGCGGTGATATCTTGAAGTGGTGTGGGTCGAGCGCCTTCACCTTCTTCTTCGTCGATCCCAAGGGATGGAAGGACATCGGGATCGAGACGATGAGGCCCTTGCTTCAGCGCCAACGGTCAGAGTTTCTGATCAACTTTGCCTACAACTTTATCAATCGCACGGCATCGATGACCGTCTGGCAAGACGCGATGACGAAGTTGCTGGGAGCCACGGTGAACCTCGACGGCCTTCAGCCCGCCGAGCGCGAAGCGGCGCTGGTCAACGCCTACCGCACAAATCTCAAGGCATGCGTTCCCGGTGAGCGTCGCGAGTACCGTGCCCGGTCGGCCTACGTCACGGTGCTCGACCCACTGCATCGGAGAACGAAGTACCACCTCGTCTACGTCACGAGCCACCCAACGGGCATCGTCGAGTTCATGGACATCTCCGAACACGTGGACCTTGTCCAGCGGCAAGTTCGCGCAGCCAAGCAGATCGATGTTCGCCAGCAAAGGACCGGCGTCACCGACATGTTCGGTACCGACCCGCAGCCCGAGCAGATGGACGGCCGCTGCAGCCCCGATGATGTTGATGCCTTTTGGCGCCGGTATCTTGCAGCAGGCGAACGCCGTGTTGGCACGGCCGACTTCGCAGACATCCTTGAGGCCACGAACTGGCTTCCAGGTGAACTGCAAGGCTCGCTGGTGCGTCTCGTGAAGGCAGGCGCAGTGCGAAATCTGGACGCGGATGCTTCCAGGAGGCGATCGAAGCCGCTTCACTTCGACAAGGCAGAACGCCTTCAACTCATCCAGAGCTGACCTCAAAGATCAGGCCCTTTCGCAGGATAGTCCGGGACGTCGAATTCGACGTCTGCGAGTTGGCGCCTCAACGTCGGCGCACCGCGCCGCTGACGAGAGTCGACATCAAATTGTGAGCCGCACGCAGAACACTGCGTCGCCGTCATTCCTTGCTCGGATCTCGTCCGCAAGTCTGAGGATGCGCGTCGCAACGCTGTGCCTTACTGTCTCGACACGCTCTGCCATCGACAGCGGCCCGAGCGAGTTCTAACCATCGAGACCACAGTCAACCGGGAGTTGCGCCATGAGCTTTCACATCGACCTCAAGTCCCTCAACCTCGACAATGAACTCGCTGCGCGGATCAGCACCAAGGTGGGTGCGCTCGTGCTTGGCGAGATCGCGAATCTGGATCTGAGCGACAACACGACGATCATCGGCAAACTGGGCCCCGGCACGCGAGGAATCATCGCAATCAAGGATCTCCAGAGCTTGGCCGACATTGCCAAGCACGAGGCAATCAAGGGGTTTTGAAGCTGCCGCAGTACCGCCAACGTACGCAGGTGTAGCAGCGATGTCGACGCCCCCGGGGAGTCCCGCCCAGCTTTTGTGCCCGAGCGCGCCGTGCAAGGTGGGCAATCAGTTGCTCGGCGCCGTCGGCCGCGATGGCCGCGTCGAGTTCTTTGGCCAGCCGGTAACGATGGACGAGCGCTTCGTGTCGCTCGCGCGGCTTGGGAGGCCGCCGGAGCAGCGCTTCCGGTTCGCGACACCATGCGTCAGCAAGGGATGCGCCCACTGGAAGGACCAGCGGTGCGGCGTGAGCGATGAGGTCGTCGCCACACTCGGCACCGGCTCGGCGGCAGCCGTGCTGCCCGCATGCGGCATCCGTGGGTCGTGCCGCTGGTTTGCCCAGTCCGGGGCGCAGGCCTGCGCGGTCTGCACAGACGTTGTCCGTGAGATCCGAACCGCACCGGATGCCGTCGCGCCACCCCGGCCCACTGGATGACAACATCACAGTGGCGCTGTCTTTCAATTGGCCTCTCTTAAATTTCGAGTGGGCGATGTCGCAAAAGGCCGTTCTGGCGACGGGCGCGCCGTCCGAGTTCAAACAACAAACGCTGGTTTCCCCGTCGGTAGCTGCGTCCAAGTCGCGGAAAGCACGGGCTCGGGGCAACCAAAGGTCTCAGCAAGTTCTGGCTGCAAGTGAGCGCGAAACGTGCGGGCCTACCCCTCCTTCAAGCGGAGCCACCTATGGCGGTCCGCTCAATTTAAACGTTAGCGGTAAGCCATCGGCGTCGTTGCCTACACGCCAGACGTGCGGTAGAGGTCCGATCGCAGCGGCTGGTCGGCGAAGAGCGTCTTCCAGTTGCGCGGTGTGAGTTCGGCCACGCGCGAGGCCGGGTGCTGGCCCACGCGCTGCAGCACGTCCACGAGATAGGTGTACGGATCGACCCCGTGCAGCCGGCACGTCACGATCAGGCTCTGCACGATACCGGCGTGCCGGGCGCCGACTTCCGTCCAACAGAACAGCCAATTTTTGCGCCCCATCGGTATCGCGCGCAGCGCGCGCTCGATGTGGTTCGTGTCCATGGGCACGTCGGCGTCGGCGAGGAAGACCTCCAGCCCCGCGCGCCGCTCGCGCACGTAGGCCAGCGCCTTGGTCAGCGGGTTGCTCGGCAGCAGCCCCTGTCGCTCGAACTGCTCGGCCACCCACGCGAAGAACTTGTCCACCCGCGGCTTGCTGTGCGTGAGCCGGTGTAGCCGCTTGTTCTCGCCGGTGAGCTTTTGCGTTCGGATCTCGTCCTCGATCTCGTAGAGCGCGCCGATCTGGCGCAGCGCTTCGCCCGCGAGTGCCGGCTCGGCATCCTGCGCTTCGAAGAAGCCGCGCCTCGAATGCGTCCAGCACTGGGCGTGCGTGATGCCCGTCTTGCTCTTTCCCCCGGCTCAAGTTCGCCGCGCTGACGCATCTCTCGAGCCGAAAAAATCTGGACACCTTCCTTTTCAACGGGCAGGCCAATGGTGATCAGAGGGTCCCGGCCACATGCCGCAAGGAGTTTGTCGACGGCAGCGGGAACGCCATCGCACACAGGGAGCCTGTGATCGGTTGAGGATGAGCGGCCCCGTGGACCGTGCTGGTCACGCCACCCCGGCTCGCTGATCCCTGGCCCTCAGGGCCGCGGCCGTTCACCAGTGCCCGTGGGAGCAAGCGAATCCTTCGCCTCACCGAGAAGGCGCAGCAGCTCGAGCCCTTCGTTGGCGAGCCCACGCAGAGTTGGGACATCGATCTTCCCGTCGCCGTTTCGCGCCCATCCGCTCTCGTCGCCCGCAGGGATCAGGTGACGCGTCACCTCAGGGCGCTTGTAGAAGTCTGCGATGGCCTTCAGGGGCTCTTTCAGCGCATCGGGAACGTCGTAGTCGTGGTCGTTGCTGATCAACTGGCTGCCGGTCTTCAGGGCCGTCGCGAGCCTGCGGAAGGCGCCATTGCCCGTGGCCAGGTGGGCGACGTCCAGCGGCGCGCTGTCGAGATTCAGATTGCCCAAGTCATTCTCGGCAAGCTGTGCACCCTTGATCGCTCCGTCGACGCGCAGCAGCACGTCCTGCTGGTTGAATCGTCTCACTGGCGCGGCAACCAGTGTCGGTGCCGAAACCACCAGGGGCCTTTTTGGGCCTACGGCGGGTGACGACTGAGGCCTCCGCAAGAGGTTCGCCAGTCGCTCCCGCCCACTGGAGAAGCTCTTGCCAAGGCGCTCGCTGAAGGACTGCGCGGCCTTCTTCTGTGTGATGGGTTCGGGAGTCAGTCGCTCCAGCCCACCGGCTATGCCCTTGCCCTTGCCAAGGCGCTCGCTGAAGGACTGCGCGGCCTTCTTCTGTGTGATGGGTTCGGGAGTCAGTCGCTCCAGCCCACCGGCTATGCCCTTGCCCTTGCCAAGGCGCTCGCTGAAGGACTGCGCGGCCTTCTTCAGTGCGCCGGGTTCGGGATCACGCGGTGCGCCGGAACGCGGCAACGATGCCCGGACATTGGCTCCGCGAGGCTGCACGCTGCCCATTATCGCGGTGACGACGGGCCCCCCCGGGTACTGCTTCAATGTCCGGGCATCGTTGCCGACGCTCAGGACGAAGCCCTTTTTCAGATCATCGGGCGAAGTCAGCGGCATCGGCGGGATCGCGCTGAGGTCTGGTGGGCGCACGTTCAGCGGCGACGAAGATCGCTGCACCGAGAGCGGATTTGGCGTGGTGAGCTGGCGGGACGCCACCTGCGGAGTGGCCTTCGGTTGCACAGGCTGCTGGGACGGCATCTTGGCCGGGGCTTGGTTTCTGTTGAACATGACGCTTTTTCCAGTGTTCGGTGTGTGTCACGCCACCGTGATGAATGCTTTGAGGACGGGCCCCGCAGGGTTAGCAATGTAAGCGGTAAGCCAGCGGCGTCGTTGCCTACACGCCAGACGCGCGGTACAGGTCCGATCGCAGCGGCTGGTCGGCGAAGAGCGTCTTCCAGGTAGGATTCACGATGGACTCTGAAGAGGCACGATTTGCCAAAAGAATGCGCGCCTTCCTGGGTCTGTTTTGGCTCGGCGCTCTTGTGTTTGTGGCGGGCTTCATCGCCATATTCCTGCTCAAGCCACTTGGTGAACACATCAACGTGATTGCAGCCCTTGTTTGCACTGGTTTCGGTGCCATGGCCATCGGAAACTTGGGTCGCGTGACCTGCCGCTGCCCGAAGTGCAACAAGCTTTTCTGCGGGGACTTTCAAGGCAACGGCGGAGGCTATGGAAACATGTTTGCCTCGTCGTGCAGGCATTGCGGTTTCCACACAGGTCGCGCGCTCTGATATGACGCTGAAATGACCCGTCGAAGCCCTGCTCGCACCGAAACTTCGCTCACCAGCCCTTCGACGGGCGGGCCTTCGACAAGCTCAGTCCCTGCTCAGGGCGAACGGGTGGTAAGGCGTTTACCCACTCTGTCCCGGCTCGTTGCGCAGCGTGCGAGATTCATGAAGATGTCCGTGGACCCTGCGCATGGCTCCACCGCCGCCGACCGTACAAGGCCAACGCCGCCAGCCACAGCAAAACCGGAAGCATCGCAACGATCAACCCCTGGTGGTCGGACCACCAGGGCGTCGCGTCCAACGAGCTGACGCCGGCGCGATCCAGAACCCACAGCGCAGCCAGCGCAATGGCAGCGACCGAAGCGAAGCGCCGCAGGGTCGCGTAGAACGCAAGGCTCGAACGGCTCAGCATCAACAGCGGGGGCATCACGGCGAGCACGACGACGAGCTGCATCGCTTCGATGCCGAGGTTGAATGCCAGCAGCGCTTGCGAGTGCTGCCACGGCGTGAGGCCGGCGCCTGAGAGGCTTGCCGAGAAGGCGAAGCCGTGAACGAGGCCGAACCCGAGCGCCATCACGACCTCGCCTGCGTTGAACAGGGGCCGAAATGCGTGGACTGCTGCGAAGGCGATGGACACGGCCACCGCAACTTCGACAGGCTGGGACGGCAGCGACAACACGCCCGTGCTGCCGAGAGCCAGGGTCACAGAGTGACCGACGGTGAAGGCGGTCACGACCAGTGAAAGCCGCCGGATCGCGGACCGCACAGGGCGCACTGCATCCCAGCGGCCGGCGCGCACGCTGAGCGGCGCAACGATCACCAGCATCAGCAGGAACAGCAAGTGATCCGTTCCTTCTGCGATATGAACCGCGCCGCCTTTCACAAGGCGCAGCAGGCTGGAGCCGGTGCTCGCCTGTTCCAGCGGGATAGGCAAGCTGGCCTGCCCGTAATGCAATTCGCCCAACGGCAGGGGCGCTTCGCCGACGAAGCCGCCCGCCCAGTCTTTGCGCAAGAAGACCTGCACGCGGTGCGTGCGGACTTCGTGCGTGATGACGTCGTAAAGCAGCGTGGGCGATCGCTTGTCGGCTCCGGCGGGTGCGCGCAGTTCGAGCACGGCCTGGAGTTCCGCGGACGCATCGTTGCCCACCACCTCGAGCTGCGGGCGCAGGGCCTGCCAGCCTTCGTTGCCACTGCTGCGTGCGCCCACGTGTTGCAGCACGTAGCGCGACAGGGCTTCGCCGTGTTGCGCGAGCACCGTGCCCGCATGCTCGGCGAGCGGCTGGCCGAAGGCGAATTCCAGGCGGTTCAGCGGCAGCTGCAGCGTCAGCCTCAAGCCGGCCGGGGTGGTGTCGATCCACACCCGGCTCTCGGGCATCGGGTGGGCCGCGGCAAACGCGGCCCACAGGGCGCACAGAAGCCCGATCAGCGCTGCGCGCAGGCTCCGCATGCCGATCTCAGCTGATGCACTTGCCACCGTAGTCACCGTACTTGTCGCGCCAGATCGTGTGGTAGTGGATGTCGCTGCTGAAGATCACGCCCTTCTGCACCGAGAACTCGATCCACACACGCGGCCCTTCGATGCGGAAGTAGTCGCCGTTGGTGGTGACGGTGCCGCTGCCCGAATATGCCACGTAGGTCGAAGCCAGCGAGTTGGCGCTGAGGTAGGTGCCCAGCAGGTCGTCTGCGTACTCGGTGGCCTGGGTGTTCACGTAGCTCTTGATGGCGGTCTGCAGCAGCGCCTGGTCGGTCGACGAGAGGCTGCTGTACAGCAGGCCGTGGTCGGTGACGGTGGAGTAGCTGCGCGGGCATGTGCCGTCGATGTTGCCCGAACCGTTGGCGCCGAACAAGATATCGCTGTAGGTGCCGCTCAGCTTCGCGCTGGAGTACGAGGTGAGAGACGCGCCGAGGTTGGACATCACCGTGCGCTGGGCTTCCATCTGGTCGTAGGTGGTGCTGCTCTGCGTGAACGAGCCCTTGGGTTCGATGCCGAGGAACAGCGGCGTGGGCGACTTGTGGCTGCCGTTGAAGGCGATGTTGTAGGTGAGGTGGTGGCCGGTCAGCTGCAGCATCCAGAAATCAGTGGCCGACGGCGTGCCGAGGAAGGCAATGTAGTAGTAGCTGTTGCCGTAGCTGCTGGTACCGCCGCCGTTGGCGGCGAGGTAGTCGTCGGCGGCCTGCATGCCGATGTGCAGGGTGTTGCCTGCGGAGCTGAGTGCGGTGGCGATCAGCGTGCGGGCAGCCGTCTTCTGGGCGGTGCTCAGCGAGCCCCAGGTGATGCCGTTGCGTGCCACCAATTGGGCAGGCAGGTTGGACCATTTGCGTGCCGTGTCGAGGCTCCACGACAACTGCACGGTGGCCGGTCCCTGTTGACACAAAGCGATAACGCATCGGGTTGCGCAATCACCTTTGGTTATCGCGTCCGGCGGGGCAGCGTGCCGGAGCGGGCATGGGCCGCCATGCCATGCGCGCGCATGCCAAGCCGGCATGCGCTGCGCCACGCTGCGTTCAGCGCGTCAGCTCCTCGACCTGTTGCTTCGATTCGCTGACGTCCTTGTTCAGCTCGGCGAGGTAGCGGTCGCGTTCTTCGCTGCTCCACTCGGTGTCCGCAAAGCTCGCCAGCGCATAGCTGCGGCTGGTGTAGACGGCACCAGTCAGGCGCGGCAGCATCGCGCGGTCGGGGAACTTGTCGGGTACCAGCAGAAAGCCCTGCACGTCGCGCAGCGTGAGCGGAAAGACCGGCGCCGTATCGCGCACCAGCTTGCCGAAGAGCGTGAGGCGAAACTCCTGCGCGCCGGCCGCCACCTCGTCGTTGAAGCTCAGCAGCGCGAAGGGCTTGCCGCTTGCGTCGTCGACACGTGCGCTCACGACGTAGCGGCCGGGCTGCGCCACGCGGGCCTTCAAGAAGAAGTCGAGCGAGCCGTTGCTCAGCGCCTCTCGCACACCGGCCCACTCGGCCGGCACCAGCGGTTGGTAGACCACGTCGAAGTAGACGTTGCCCAGCTGCCCTTCCTGGTTCAGGTAGACCTGCAGGCGAATGGTGCCGGCGAAGTCGGCAAAGCCTTGCGTGGACGGCTGCAGCACGGCGCTGAGCGTGCCGTCTCCACTGCCGGCGTCGACAAAATTCACCGGCGCCTGCGGCCTGCCCGCCACCTGGCGCGGGTCGGGCAAATCGAAGGCCGTCGCGCGGGTCACCAGCAGCGGCACGGTCTTGCCGTTTTCGTCCACCGCGCGCACGGTGAAGCGCACCGACTCGGCACCGCTTGCGAACACGCGGTCTTGGGTGGTCCGCACACGCACGCCCTTGGCCGCATCGCCGCCCGGTGTGCGCAGCGGGATGTCATCGGCAATCGGGTCGAAGGGGCGCACCTGGTCGGGGTGCTCCGACATCGGCCTCGCCTCGTGCGGGTAGCGCGTGGAGCGCTGGTAGCTGGCCAGCGTGTCTTCTGCGCGCTTGAGCCGGCCTTGCCACAGCGCGAGCAGTGACTGCTTGGCACGCAGGCCGTCGACGGTATAGGGCGACGACGCTGTAGGCCCAGGCATCACGGCCGGTGCCGGAGCCGCCTGAGTCACTGCGACGGGCCGTGTCGGAACCACCGCGGGTGTTTCACCACCCGGCAGCAGCACACCAACCAGCACCGCCACCGCGGCGCCCGCGATGACGAAGAGAAGCCGCGACATGCCGCCCTCAGCGCGCGTTGGCCACCATGTCGGCGCGCACCTTGGACACCACGCCGCCCCACGCCTTGTTGGTGTAGTGGTTGTAGGCCTCGGCATCGTCGCGGAACACCACCGAGTGGTTGGTCCACTTCGCGCGGCCACCCTGGTTGGCGGCGGTGCCCAAGGTCAGGTCATTGCATAACCAGTCACCGGGGTTGCAATAGCTGCCACCCGAGCTGCCTGAGACCCCACCGCTGGAGTGGTAGGCCACCACCTCATCGTCTTGCCCAGGCAACACAAAGGAGTACAGCGTGCCCTTCGCACCGGCATACATGTAGAACCAGGCCGAGCGTGTGTTGTTGTGGTCGTACATGGCACGCGCGGTGCTGGTCTTCAGGTCGGACACCAGCGGCT
>Ga0307515_10024099_pt1 | contig 10621 bp, 13 predicted proteins | sample 17_EM_MG_FD_194513 | JGI IMG/M metagenome (GOLD analysis project Ga0307515, IMG submission 194513) | Populus trichocarpa ectomycorrhiza microbial communities from riparian zone in the Pacific Northwest, United States - 17_EM | ecosystem: Host-associated > Plants > Roots > Unclassified | place...
CATGTATAGTATGAGTGTACATAAAATTCCTTTGTAGCAAAATAAATTGGATTTATCATGAGAAAAATGTTTGGATTAGGCGAGCTCGACACTGCCATGAGGGGTACCCTCATAAATAACATTTTATCTGAGAGCGGTCGAAATCATCCTACGTCCATCGATTGCGAAACCATGCACGGGTACCACAGCTTCCACCATCGTTGGATCCAATTCCACATTACTATTCCAAGAGTGTGAAACGCAGACAAGTCAAAATTACCGGTATAATAGTGAGGGTCTATCAAGACGAGCATCCAAAGGCCGACACAAGATCAGAGGCAGTCCTACCACTCCAATTCCTGATCGAATCTAGCCAACGTAGCATTCGAATCTTCCACATCCTTCTGCGCCTTCTTCCTCATGTAGAAGATCGGACAATCCTTACTGGTACATAGCACGTCCTGGAAATGCCACGAATCAGTACCAGGACCGGTGTAGCATTCACAAATCAACCCGTGAAACACTGACCTGATGAAGTGATCCTTGACAACGCTGACACTGGGTCCATAGCCTCGCGAACCGCGTTTGAAGCTCTGCAGCAGACTTGATTTGTTTGTGATACAGCTCCGGTAATCGTCCTTGACAGTTATGACAAACGGCGCCATCTAGGTTAGGCAGTCAGTCCATTGTCCACAATCGTGGTGTCAGATGGAACCCCCTAACCTGGGACACTATTCGTAGGCTTCAGCGCCGTCTTGCACCCTAAGCAAGTTCTCGTTTTCACCGCAAACTTCATCAACCCGCCCACAGTCGGCGTCGCGATTTGTATCGTTCTTGTGTGGTCGCCGGATACTACAATCGACGTGTCAGCCCTTGATGCCAATAGTACCGAGGAAAACCTCCTTACACAAAGAGGAAGCCTTCTCTCCCAAAATAGGTTCGAAGATACGCATGAGAGGCTTGGAGAGTTGGTTATCCAGATAATACTTCGTATCGATCGGGATGTTATTCTCGAGAACGTATAGAGGGTCTTCCGACTTTTCATATGCCGCGGAGCCTACAGGTGAGCACCCATCTTGTCAGGTTCTTGTCAACAACCGAGAATAGAGTGCCTACCTTTGTACCCCTTGATGATCACATACGCCACACGATCACCCAGCGCAGGTGCGGAACCGGCGTCACGTTGTTTCATCCTAGCGGCCAACTCGACGTGCGCTTGTTTACCCGCGTAGTCCGCTTTCGCTAGAGCTTTTGTGATCACAAGCTGTGACATATCGATCTTGTTTTGCAGGAGTTCGGAAATGACCTGTTTCGTGTAACTGGCCGGTGAAAGTGTCATTCAGAGTGAAAGGAGGGTCTATCAGCGAAACAACTTACGCTTGGGCTTCATCTATGTTCCTGTCGATCAACATCTTATGGAGGCATGTCTCGATGACGGTAGAGACCAGTCGACAATTGTCTCGTCGGACGGTCTACCAACGGGGGAGCTTCAGTGCCATCTTACCTCTAGCTCACTACCCACCCACCTCGATACCCTTCGAATCCATTTTATCATACTTCTCCGGTCGTGTCCAATACAATCCTGCATACCTCTTCTTGTTGATTAACAAATACGGGAAATAAACCTTTTCGAATTCGAGCTTGATCGGTCGCTCGAACTTTGTCGACACAAGGTCCGCCGCTTCACTGCCAAGTCTCATCACGGTCTTCAGATCTGTGGGCCCGAACTTGACCATGACGGAATCCGTGTCACCGTATATGACCTCGGCATTGTGCTCTTGACCTTTATCGATGGTGTAGTGCGCTTCGACTTCTTTCTTTGTCCTTTCAATCATCGTTCGACCATAGGCCGTGACACTAGACGAGATGGCGAGACACGGAAGCTTCCCGATCGTCGCTCCGGTGAAACCGTACACGGAGTTGGCACTGATCTAACGAAGACGTCAGTCCCCCGGATCTTGGGGATGCAAGTTCACACACCTTCAGAGCAAGCTGCCTGCCATCCAGCACAGCCTTTTTGAACGGATCTGTCTCTTTTTTCAAATCTGCTTTGGCTCTCTTCCTAGCAGAGATCAAGTCGTCCAAAATTGTAGGCAGGAGGCCACGCCTCTTTGATCGCTTGATAAACAAGTCTGTATCGCGCAGCGTAAGAAACAAATGAGGATCACCTACGCCGGCGAAGCGTACCGTTATTAGGTGTTTGGGTGTAATCCACATCTTTGACCAGACTCAATCGGTCGACAGTACTTTTATCCAGTAACGTGGTATAGCAGAGGTTATGGGCCATCATGATCGACGGGTACAGCGAACTGAAATCCAGGGTTGCGATGGGAACGTCGTAGAAGCCCTTCTTAGGTTCGATAACCGTCGCCCCCTCATATTGTTCGTCGGAACCTGGCACATGTTTCAGTATTACGGGAACCTGCTAATAGTGTGTAATCACCTCCGCCCCCGAGGTTAGGGATGACATAATTCTCTTCGTTGGCTTTCCTGTACAACTGCGACAACACTTTGATGGATTGACCTCTCGCAAGGAGGTAATTGAACGGTACACCCGTCACACGTGCCATTTCAGTGTAGTTGATGAAGCACATGAGCTTGTCCATGAGGCGCTGAGGTAGATACGCATCCTAGAATCGCACTTTTGGTCAGTGGACGGAAACGATGAATAACCACGGTGTTTTAACCTTCAAGCAGTATACCGCTAACCGTCTCCTCGATTCCGGAGTTCCATTCTGGAGTTCCGTGATGACAGAGTGGTGCACTTCCTCCTTCTGTTCCCCCAAAAACTGCGCACAGACAGAGTTGAGAGTATAGCTTCGAAGCTTGTATTCCCTCTGCATGAGCTGTAGGAGATCAAGTTGCAGTCTGCCTTCCATCGGTGTCTCTTTAGAGTCACGCTGCCCGTAAGCCTTCGAAGAGAAGTGGGTTTCTTTTGTCTGAGTTTTGACTAGTATGCGTGAGCACGTAGCGAAGAAGAATCGAAAGAATACGTACTGTTAAGACGTCCAAGGTAAGGGAAGTCAGTGACTTTAAGATGTTTCGAGCGGTCCATGAGGTATGGCAAATCGAAGCCGGAGATGTTATACCCGATTATCATGTCAGGGTCGACCTGCTGGAGGAATTTGGACCATTCCGACAGTAGTTTTGATTCCTCCTTGAAGGTGATGACTTGTGAGCCAGCGATATTGGAGCAAGTATTAAGCGTGAAGATATTTCTGATGAAAGGTTTTGATTCCCCTGCCCGCAACATGGGTAAGCTTCTGACAACGGCAATGCGATACCTGCTGGAGATTACCTTGTCGAGTCACCATGTTGGCGATCTGGATGACCGGATCCTGGTTAGCCTCTGGGAAGATACCCTTCCGACCCGCGCACTCTATATCAAAGCTAAGGATCCGGAGAGGTGCGATCTTGGACCATTCGCCTTCAGGTGGATGCGAGATGAACCTGTCGTATCTATTGTTCCTTGAATAAGAGCACTGATGATGTCGCTCGGACTGACGCACCTTACAGAAATCTCGATCTGGCATTTAGATCTCTTCGCATGGACGAGGGTGTAGTTGCCTGCAGGAACCTCGATCCAGTTCATGCCAACCACCTTGGTGTCAATCATGAACCGTAGGGTGTATGCGATGTTGCTTTCAAAGGTTGGAACGACGGCGCCGAACAATTCTTGGTAAGAACATTGACCCCTTTCGAAGACGCGTGTGGGAAGATAAGGTGGAGCTACTCGATGAGCTTGGAGTGTACTTATCTCGAACTTTGGGTAGATTTCTTGCGTCGATCGTAATGATCCTGATGAAGTTGACGGGCGTGTCTCCCTTATAACCCCAAAGACTCTGTTTCTTGACAAATTCTGTTCGTGCAACATAGTCACCCCCTGAAACTTCCTGCACAAAAATTTCAATGTTTGCATGTGCGGGTGGTTGTAAATCCGTACATTAAGGTGGTTTTTGAATGGCTCTAGGTCGTCGGTGGCGAAACCGCGCGGGCATGGAACGTAGAAATATGGGTCAAAGTGCGTAACGTTCATCAGTACACTGTGACCTTCCTGTGTTAGATAATGTCAGAAAGAGATTCGAGGAGCAAGCGGCTTGCGCACCTGGGTGACCCCAAATAACCGCACGATGATGCCGGTGGAATCCGTGGCTTCGTCTACGTCGATCTGCTGGAATACTAGAGAGACCAAGTCAGTTCGCAGAACAGCGGGCTCACAGGTTTTCTCTTACTTATTGAATCCCTCGTCGAGTTAATTGTGGGCAGCGGTGGGCGATCCCAACTGTCTGAGCCGCCCTCGACGTCTGTACGGTATAGTTAAGGAGATTTCGACGGGTTGTATCTACAAGACGTACGAGTATCCTCCCCAGCATCCTCCTTCAGCTTTTGCAGTACATCCGCAAATGATGACTGGCTCTGCGGTTGTGAGCCGGAGGGATCGAGTTTTCTTCTCTTTGCGGCGGGTCCGGAGGTTCGGTCACCTGTCATCGTCCTATGTCCCGGCACTCAGCGTGGACCCTACTTTCCGAACAAAAGCCACACACTTCGCTCTTGCCAACGGAACATTCTCCTTGAGGGAAGACGAGGGCGGGTCGATGTCCATTGGTTCGCGTCGTCTGATCGTCGGGGAAGAGATGAGGAGCGCGTCGGTTCATCTCGTGACGCGGCGCGTTTGTGGCTGACTGATGGAACGTGGTCGGCGCGGGATTCCCGTCCGACGGTCCAGTCCCTGATCGCGAACGTGGCCACTGGTTTCTCGTTTTCTCGCTTTTACCATCACCATATCGTCCAGGATGGCCCCCAAGACATTTGCTGACAGACCTATCAACAAACTGGTCTTGTTCGATGTCGATGGCACCCTCACGCCCGCCCGCCAGGTAGAGACATACTCTATCTGGTTACCATTTTCTCGTTGGTGACGTGACTTTTATCTGTGGTGGCGCAGAGCGTATCTCCCGCAATGCTAGAGCTTCTGTCCGAATTGCGCAAGAAGGTCACCATTGGGTTCGTGGGAGGCTCGGACCTCGCAAAGATCTCAGAACAATTGGCCGTCGATGGCAGCCCAGGTCCGTCTCGACACCCCAGCCGAATCACTTTGCCTCTCAACTCTCTCTCTACGCAGTTGTCAATAAATTCGATTACGGATTTGCCGAGAACGGGTTGACCGCCTACAAACTGGGGAAACAACTCCCGTCACAATCTTTTATCAAGCATATCGGCGAAGACAGGTATAAGCCTCTGGTGAACTTCATACTGCATTACATCGCGGATCTGGACATCCCCATTAAACGGTAAGACATCTCAACGAAATCATACAGTTTGGGACGCTCATTCGCGGTCGCTAGGGGAACCTTCATCGAGTTCCGTAATGGAATGGTCAACATCAGTCCCATCGGGCGAAATGCCACGTAGGGTTCTGGCTCCCACAGAGCAGCGAGCATCTCGGCTAACCATGTCCTAGGATTGCGGAACGTTACGAGTTCGAGGCCTATGACAAGGTACGCGTGGCGATCATCACAAAACATGCGGTGTCTAATTCGTTCTCACAGATCCATGGTGTCCGTGCTGCCTTCGTAAAAGTCCTCAAGGAGAAGTTTGCCGATTACAACCTCACCTTCTCCATCGGGGGACAGATATCGTTTGATGTCTTTCCCACTGGGTGGGACAAGACCTATTGCCTGCGACATGTCGAGGACGAGGGCTTCGAGGAGATCCACTTCTTTGGTGACAAGACATACCAGGTGCATGGTCACTGCTTCGTTCCTTAGAATTTAGTTTATTTATCACAACGCAGGGTGGCAACGATTACGAGATCTTCTCCGACAAGAGGACCATCGGACACACGGTCACAAACCCGGAAGATACTCAGCGGATACTCAAGGAGCTGTTCTGGAGCAGTTGATCTACGTTCAGGGTTTATTTGGTCCTCCAGAGTTGCGGTTGGCTATTCCGGTCGCCGGGCTTTTTACTGGGGATCCACAGCGATAAATAGCTTCGGGCTCTGTACGTGATTTTAAGAATGGAATGTGCATTGTGCACTTGACGCGCTCAACATCGTGAGTGGATAAGCCGACCCGAGAACGTCCTGGGCCCCGGAGTCATCTCGTATGGGTCAGTTTCAGCAACCAAGACTCGATGCTTGCCTCGAGTGATCTCACATTGTGAGCGAAGGACCACGAACTCTCAGGGGCTACTATGCCTCCCCGGGGGAGGGGTCCACCTACCAACAACTTCGTACATCTCGCCAAACGCTTCTTAGGGTCACTGATGATCGATGATCACTGGGTCGATGTCTTGCATGGTCTACTTTCTGTCCTTATTAGGGCATGTATCGTTAAATAATCCCAATTGCGTACCCGATGAAGTGCATATACTATGTGCGAGTGATAGGTTCTGACGGCAAAGGTGCTGGTAAAATCCACGAAACAGAAACCTGTGAATTCATTACAAGGTTGGATGAACTAATAAGCTGAAGGAAAGTGCCAACAGATCGTCCTAACTCTAAACCGAAAGAAAAACTTGATGCTCCTGTTGTATAGCGGGTTATTAAGCTGCTGTCCGGCAATGAGGCTTACAGGCATACCTGCGTAAGCGCTACTGTATTTCATCAACAAGGCATCGGAACTGGTCAAGCACCAGCCTATCGCCCCTCTCCGCCGTGTCGCCACTGAGTCCTATCCGCTTCAACCGCCTGCCGCACGCGTCCCGTTTTGCCAGGATGCATATCAAGACAGAGTCTGAGGGGCTCTGGCTCAGCACCGCCCGTGGCAATTCCAGATGCTGTAACTGGGGACAAACGGGCTCCTCTTCAAATGGCCGAGAGAAAGCCGAAATGAAAGGGTCGATATGATTCGGATCCCCCTTCTTCCGGTCGAGTTCGTAGCAGATTCGTTCGAGCCGAGGAAGACCGTGCAAAAACACCTCCCACATTTCGTCGGTCGGGTCGACATGCTGTATCGTTACGGTCAAGGAGACGATGGCATCCCTCCTAATAACCTCCATAACTTTGGATGCGAACGAGGTGAAAGCCTGGGGCCTGATCTGACGCACCAGACCTCTCCTATTCTGAAGTTGAACGAAAAGGTCGTCGGTGTAGAACAGGAGTTCGCTGTCTAAGCGGACGGCGAGGTCTGTTGGCCGGTGGGAGTGTTGGACGGTTCCAGTTTTGCGGCGTGGGAGGGCTTGGGAGATAGTCTCGGCCGGGTCGGTATCTGCACCGAGCGGGACAACCACCCCCAAATACGCGGATTCTGGATACTCGATGTGTGAAAGGATATATCCGACCCTAGGAGGATCGCGGAACTCGAGGAAAATTCGTCGGAGTCTACGCAGTTGGACCACCGCATCGCAATTGTCCCGAGGATCGTTCGGCAAGTCCGGTCCGGTGTGGGCAAGGTGGAGTACTTCAAGGTTAGGGGAGTCGGCCAATACAGCCAGAAACATGTCAATTGATGTATGTTCCGAGGGAGGAGGGACTGCCTCCAGAGTTAACTGGCGCAGGTTTCGAAGGAAAGGCGAAGCCCAACTGATCAAAAAATTGCGAAGGCGAAGGGTGGAGAGTTTGGGCATTGGGTCGCCAGGGGGCCATGGAAGTTCCACGTTTGGACGAGCCCAAATATTATGAAGGTCAAGGCATGACACGTTTGGCGCCCTTTGAAGAATACTAGCGATCCTACGAGTAAACTCGTGTGGTAACCCTTCGAACACAACGGAGTGGAGGTTGTTGAGTGTGCGACCTTCAAGTCGTTCCCATACAGCTTCCCTCCCCGGACCACTAACCAGATACATCGATCGCCTCTCGGAGACGGATCGGGACTTGATGAGGGTACGTGGGTCGTAGTTACATCGTTCGAGAAAGAGTTCGGCAATGGGGGGAATGGTGAGATCAACAGTGCTCCATAGCTGGGGAGAAGCTATTCCAATTTCTCGGAGTTGGTGGCAGGTCGCAATTAGGACCAACAGCGTTGGGCCGTTGTCCGGTGGGAATGCACCGTCGTCGTCCAATTCAATCGCGTGTACGAAGACCTTAAGGATGAGTTCCGTGGGCAGATGGAGAAGTGGGGAGGCGAGGAAGTTCCTGCGCTGGCGTAGGTGACATAGACGCTGAAGAGTGGATGCTATGCTGGTTTCTACTGCGTCCAATTCATGGTCGTTCTGGGCTGATATCTCCATCCTTGAGTCCGAACCGTCTGTCGTCGCGTTAGCTAAAGGAAACCCAGCACAGTCCTCCCCGTTTGTGCAAGGATTGAGGAGAGCTCTCACCTTCGGCACGTTCAAACGAATGTCTTGATTGAGTTGAGACGAGTCTGGGGCGAAGCGCGTTTGACGAACGAAGGTAGTACGGGAGTCCCAGTCGGTGTTACGGTGGGTCTTCTCCTGAAGGGCCTTCACTCCCAATCGCAGACGGCGACCGAGATCCAGAGGTCTGAGGATCATCGATCGATCATCACGCTACTTCAAGTACTAGTAGTGAGCCAAGTCGACGGGATAGAATTTCTCAACTGCTCCATGCAGCGAGGAACGATAAAGAGACGATTGCTACCAGGAGGTTGGACCTCAACGGAGTCCTAATATCTTCAATGCGTGCTTCGCTTTTTGTGTCCGACAGCTACCAAAAATCCACCTCCAGATAGAACGACGTGCAGCGCAAGAAACACATGTGGATTCGTCATGAACCTACACAGTCTTGCCCATCCTGATGTCGCAAACACCGTATTTTCTTCTAACGGTGTGGCGAACATCCACGCCGTCGTTTCTGGTGTCCATCAAGGGATGTCAAATACCCATATCATCGTTTCTGAGCTTCAAGACAATATTACGAATAGCCACACCACATCCATCGCATCGTAGTAAAACATCGGGGAGGTGGTACTGGTAAAATATTAGTTGGTGAATATCACTCGTACCCCATCCATCAAAAGAGAAACTTGTCGTTGCCTAGACTCGACCCAGGTCAGCGATATCAACTACCGGACCCGGCACCCGTATCTAGTGTACCCGTCCCCGTCATCACAGGTTTCCCTCGGATGCTCGCTTGTATCGCCAACAACCTCATACCAATGGCACGTGTAGATGCCGGCAGGTGACCACCTAACGATCACATCGAATACGATTAATGAAAATCGTTCATCCGTTGAGACCAATTACCTGTCTCGTTCACTTAGAAAACCCGAACTGACACACGGTGTGTCGGAGCTGACTGGCTCATCCCTGAGCCTAAATTTTCCCATGGTTCTGCTTCGCCCGTATGGAATCTGAGATAGGAGGTCAGATAGTCAAGCTCAGCGAACGGCGGGGAGCAGGGATGAACGCTCTACTTGCCTGTGCTCGCGAGAGTGATCGTGTGTTCGGTCTGTATGCGTAAATTCCTGCGCAACAAAGAGTTTGAGCATCCTCTCCGGCCACAGAAGTCAGTTCGTACCTTCATCGTCGCCGCTATTATTTTGGCGAGACTTTTGAACTGAGATCCAAGGCTGTAGGCCAGTGTTTTTGTCGGGTGGTCGGTTTGTGGAAGCCTGGATGTGTTAGCCCGAGGTGCTCTGCAGTAGTCGAACAGGGAGACCGCGCACATTGTTCACTGCCCCCTTTTCTTCTTCTAAGAGGGGCGATTGAGCGACGGATCAGCCATCTCCATCGTGATCGTCCGGCAGACTTGGCTCGCTAGATGACTCGAGCGATACGCTGTTGACGAAAATACTCGAGTATCAAGATCCCCGTTCACCGCCGAGAGCGTCGTCTGGGAGGGATGGAATGCTTGGAACACATCCTCGAAAGATCGGGATGATCGCAGAAGGGGATTGGCCTGTGAACTCCCTCGGAAGGTGCGTGGGTGTGAGTGCCACGAATCGTTGCGAAGACGGGAGTGATAAGTCGTGAACCGGATTGGTATCCGAGGGTTGGGAGGACTCCCTGGTGGAGGGACGCAACAGAGATCTTGATATCAGATTCTCAGGCTGATAACCGATAACAAAAATTCAACTCCGCTCGGCATTACCCGGTACTCCGTCAGACAGCGCTCGACCCGAGGGCGATCCAATTTTGACTCTTCACAGTGGCAATGTTTTCAGGTACGGATGATGTTGAGAGGGAAACGCTGCGGCAACTCTTTGAAGGGCACTCAACTTCATACCTCGTGGAGGCTGAGGTTTACTCTTGTAGGGCCTGGGAGCTTGAACATGTACGACTCGGTCAAGTTCAAATCAGTAGGGTTCCCCCTACTTTTTAACCTAGTTCCCAAGTGATCTTGGAATTTGCGCGTAGACGTACCGCTGGTGGATTTCGCCAATCGGTATGTCCCTCGCCGCGCTATCGAACTACCCCCGAAAGTCTATGGCTCATCTACGCTGTCAGACCTCCCAGACGGTCACCAAGAGTCGACTGCAAGGTGGTGGTCCGATTACCTTCCACTAACTTCCAGAACCTTGAGATTATGACGACCCGGACACTTTACCCCGGTTCACATCCAAGATCGTGGAGGTCAACGGAAGTAATCCCATCGCCTGGGGCGTAAAATCCGGCCTACTCTTCGTTGGAAACGTGTCGCTGTATGGGTTTCCGTGACTCGAGAAAATAAACAAACTTCGTGATGAAGTGCAGTTGCAGCTTGCAATCAACCCGAGAGCTTGCTCCTCAGTGGGTAGTA
>Ga0307515_10024101_pt1 | contig 10621 bp, 6 predicted proteins | sample 17_EM_MG_FD_194513 | JGI IMG/M metagenome (GOLD analysis project Ga0307515, IMG submission 194513) | Populus trichocarpa ectomycorrhiza microbial communities from riparian zone in the Pacific Northwest, United States - 17_EM | ecosystem: Host-associated > Plants > Roots > Unclassified | place...
TTTCTGTTAACTAACTTTTTTAATAACAAACAAATACATAAAAGTTTAAAAAATAATTTTTCAAAAACCAGTTTTCAGAAATCAAATACATTCTTAGTTTTTTTTTTTTTTTTTTTTTTATTTGTACTGGATGAGTTACATCCGTTCGGCTATTGCTGGTCTTCTACAGTCAAAGCCTTCGCAGTTTACATAGGCCAAGCAAAAAGTTGAAGCCCATTAACGCGGGGAGGCTGTCTTGGAAATCCGAAAAGGTAGATAATTAAGAACAAATCACAAAATAAAAAGAAGCGGTGTGCTGTGTGCATATGGTCACAGAAGATGTAGCATAGCAAGTAAGCCAGGGTCAACGTACAGTTTATACAAAAGAAAAACACACTGAACGCAAAAAAGACTGGAAAGCAGCATATCTGCAAGAAAGTAACGGTGAAAGAAGGTATTAGAAGAGTGAGAGTTGCCTGCAAATTAATTTGATGAACACATGTGAGCCAAGAAAAAGCTAAACCAATGAAAACAAAAGAGTATAAACAGAGGGATCTTAGTTGTATCACAGAAGAGTCAAGGCATGGGGAGCAGTAGGGAAAACTGATGCAAAATTTAAAAGGGATGAGTCGTAGTCCATGGGATAGCAGCAGGAGTTGTCACATTAATTAATGAGTATCTTTTTGCAGGGATAAAAAGAAAGCGCAACAACATAATTAGATGAGAAGAAGATTCATCTAAGTGTGCGATGTTGGCGATCCTCGCTGTCTCTTTGCTTGCGGAGATGCAATCTGGGAATCTGAAGCTGAATCTTGCACTATATTTTCATCTTCAACGGTAGGATTGTCGGTGTGTGGTGAATCAGGATGGCTGTATGAAAAAAAGAGGCGAAGAACTTAAAGAGACAATGCATAAGCAACAGTCGCAGTTTTAATGAATAATGTTGTGAATAATGTTCAAAAACAATACTGGATATATAAGGAGTGATTGACACGTGCATGAAAGGAGAAGGGTCTTAGTACGTAAACCTGCTGTGTGCCTCTGAGTCTTTGAAATTGAGTCTTCTTTTAGTTCCAGAGGGGGAGCAGGTGTCAAGATTTGCCAGTCTAGATGCATGAGGGTGTTTCTGAACAGGCTATACCTGCGAGTTGTATGTGTGGCAGTGAAGTGTTTGGAGGTGTGAGAGGAGTGGATCGTTGCTCTGTCAAAGAGCTGGATGAATTTGCAGCGGTGATCAGATGAATTAGGTGTTGCAGTTGTCGAAGTTGATCCAAGTTGTCTGTTGGGATCATCGATGGAGTCGCCATCGAAGACGTTTTTAGCAACAATTTCGCAGCCATCGGTCCCCGACTTGAAAGCACCAAGTCGAAGCTGGAAAATCCATTTTCTGTTCACTACTCAAAATGAGGGTCATTAGCATCAGATTTTAGTTACGGAATAAATAATTGGGATGTCGATTTAGCAATGAATTAACAACGGATTATGTATATATTAATTTTTTAATGTTAGCAACGGATTTATCAATGAAAAATCTGTTGCTAAAAAAAATAAATAATTAAAAAAATAATATATTAAGAATCAGCAATTAGAATTTTCTAGCTAACATGGTAGCAAAAAAATTTGGAACAAAAATATCCATTGTCCTTAAAAAGAAAAATATTAGAATTACATTTTTATGTAAAGAAATTGAAAAATAATTATGTGTTAATAATTAACTGGTGCACGCATACCTTTAAAAAAAAACCATGCTAGTTTCAAATAAAAATAGGTTGCTTTGAAAAACTGAAGTGGTAAACATAAAAATCAAGGTGAAGAGAAAGAGGAAAAAAAAATACTAACTGACGCGAAACTAGATGTTAAAAAGGAGCATGCGTAGTTGCGGAAAGATGGATTGCCGAGACAAATCCAACCACATCTCGGAAGCATGTTGGTGACTATCGTACGCCTCCACACACGTTGCCTAAAAATGGTAGAGCGTATGTAACACCGGTGTGTGCAATCATTTTTTTTATTAATATTTTATATTTATTAAAATATTAAATTGTCCATAATTCAACATGATTATAACAAAAAAAAACATGATAAAAATACAAAATAACCCTTGTATGATAATTTATTAATTTTTTATTTTAAAGATAATTTAATAATTTTACTGTAATGAAAAATGTGAAACGATTATGTTGTCTCTAATTAATTTAATAATAATTAGTGAATAAAAACTAGTCATTGATTTTTCATGGAAAAGGAAAAATAATAATTATATTATAGCGATGGATATTAATTTGAATCTAGAGCCGCAATAAATTTGCCCTCCATTTTAGCTTAATAAGTACACAACCAAGGATGTTATTTTAAGGTCAAATTAAAAAAAATTGAATGCGAGGAAAAAAGTTTAGGCTCCAAGGATATATTTAACATTGTTGATAAAGTTAATTTTAAATTTTTTTATCCTGACTTCTTATTTAAATTAAATTTAAAATTAAATTGTATAAAAATTGCTTCAATATAATCAAATTGACCTGAAAGATTTTAACATAATATAAACATACGATATGACTTTTAAAAGTATTTAATATGATTTTTTTTTAAAATATTGAGATAACAATATATTAGATCAACTTTGATTTCACGAATTAATACACCATGAACCCTGCTGGGTTTAAAAACTAATTTTTTTAATTATACGATAAAAAAATAAATATTTATAAAATTAAGTATAAATTAAATATCAAGATATTTATTTGATGTTACATTAACCTTATAAAAAAATTAGAATAATTTATGAAGATAAATTCAAATAAAATAAATATAAAAGGATAATAAAAAAATAAAAAAAATAACAAAAAGAAGAGGAATTAAAAGGAAAAAAAAAGAGAAGAGGCCAACTCCTCACTGTACGGAGGTAGGTTGATAGCCAAACTCTTTTAGAGGTATTAAGTAATACCCTTGGATTTTTGCTCAACATAAACCCTGACCCCCCCTTTTTTTTTTAAAAAAAATCCTGGTCTAAGTTATTATAGCCTTGTAACGTATTTTTTTTTTTTTAGTTTAACGTGGGTGTTCGGGTCAGCTTACGCGTACCTCGACTAATCCCACGGGCCCTGAAGTTAACGACCATGTAAACCTCTAGTGGTCATCATATGAGCAACCACAGGGATCGAACCTGAAACCACAGAGGAAGTAAAGTAACGTACATTTTTAACCCCACCAGAACCAGCAATAACAATTAACAACCGTATGTTTTTAACAGAGGAGGTTGATTACTTAGACCTAATAGTTTAAGGGACCAAAATAAAAAGAAAATAAAAGGTCAGGGGTTGGGTTAAATTTGATTAAAAGTTCAACGAGTCCTTTTATTATATTTTCTTTCACCTAAAAGTTTGATAGGTCTTTACGTGCACAATAAAAGCCAAGCCTTTCTATCATATTATTATAACAAAAAAAAATAATTTTGAAACTCATACATTATTTTACTAAAACAACCTATGAAACACATAAATTTTTAGAATCTTCAAGAAGTAACTACTAATTATTTATAGAAAAGGGATAAAAACAAAGAGAAGAAAGAAACATGATAAAAAGAATTAACAAGTAGAAATATTCTAATTACATTTAGTGGATCCAAATGTGATCTTTATTTTTATTTGTTTTTTCTTTCAAAATGGCTTATAAAATAAATATCAGTAGTTATTGCTTAAATATTATAGATTTTATCGCTAAATACAACCCAAAGTTGTTATCTTTCTTATAAATATCTATTTTTATTACATACAAATAAATACAAAAACAAAAAATTACCTGCAAGGTAAAATGTCGATGAAGATTAACATATTTTAACTTTAATTGGCATTAACAACTCTTTCTAGAATTTATAAATTTATATTTTTTTCAATTTATTTTATAAAATAAAAGCATCATCTTTTCGATTCTCAATTTTAACCTTTTATAATATTAAACAAAAATATACACAATGCCGATATCTTCTTCGTCACAACAAATTAAATCCTAATCGCAGCACCTTAGCGCAGAGTGCACTGACTAGTGCCCACAGGAGCCACCTCAAAGAAACACTGAATTAAGAGAAAACACAAACAGGAGCCAATATAGAACTAGACAAGATCTGATAAGAAGCTATTTGAATTGCTGTGAGTCTGTGACATTAAACTAGACCGGATCGATTTGATAAAGAAAACTATTTGATTTACTGTGGCTAGAATTATGATATAAAAAAAATAACTATTTGAATTATGACTGTTGCTAGAGCTAGACCGGATAAATTTCATGAACAGAAAGCTGTAAAATAAATGGCCACAAAAAAAGGAAAATGAAGACTCCCAGACTCTTTAAAACTGTCCCTCGATAATACTGCGGGCTACATTCCACACGCTTTCAAGTTTCAAGTCTCATCGCTTTCTTTTACCATGACTGCTTGTCGTCAGAGATGCAAATGCAAAATCCCACTGTTCCTTATCGTATAGAGGTACCTTTTTACCATCAATGAAGGGAATCCAGGTATCTTCTTTTGCATTTGCAAGAACCCATTCGGTCCTATCAGGAACATTAAAAGAATCAAAGTTCAAAGCAAAACTTGTGTTTGCGCCAGACTTGTTTTTATCACCCTTTAAATTCCCTGCAGACTTCCGAAATTATACAAGTTAGTTCAGATGAAAAACAAAATGTCATAAGAGAAATAGAGGGGCCGATCCTTTAGTCTAAACAGAGATTTCTTACTCACATTAGTATCGGCATCAGAGTTCTCAGTCAATTTTCCCTTCTTCTTTAAAGTTCCAGTTTCCAAATAATATTGAACATCTTTCTTGGACCTGAACTTACGACCTGAGGCAGGATCAATGTAATACTGCACGAGACACAGACCATTTAGTTGATGCTTGAAATTTTACTATCAAAACGAATAGTCCATTTGTCAAAATAGTAATTTTGATACAATTCTCTCTTTTACCAAAAGACTTCTAACATCTAATCTAGAAAATAAAAAACACAGATTAAAACCACAGTTATGTATGTCATGTGATGGAATCATAACACTGAATCTAGCCACGCAATAAAAGTAAGATCTGACATTGTAAAGACAATAGCAAAATCTAATCACTCTCAAAATGCTTCTTCATCTCAAGAGTAGCATAGCTCTGAATTATTCTGGCCATGCATACTGAAGCTTCTCCCAACCATTCCTGAACTTTGAGAAATGAGAACAGAAACAGTTTGCTTTTTTCTATCATGTCATGTCTATAAGTGTGTTATTCCTTTTTTTCACATAAGGGCAGCTTGAGGAACAATTCTAACCATAAACAATTCTTAGAAAATTGGACAAATCTAGGTTAATGGAGTTTTTTTTCTTTCTTTCTCTGTTTTTTTTTTTTTAGCATGCAGGGAGGCAGCTTTATTTATCAACACCTTACATTTAGTTGATGAAGAGCTAAATGCTTGGAGATTGTGAATTTTGTGCAAGAAAAAAGGACATGTGGGATATGTATACTTTTAGCAGTATTTTGGGTTTCGTAAAATGAGTGAATTCAGAGAGCAATCTAAGAGAAGATATATTCTCAATTCTTCAGAGAGCGTTTGGGTTAAACACAGCACTTTTGGCAATTGGCACACAGAATAAGACTTCTTTGCTAATGAAGAGGAGTTCTAAAGTTTCATGGGTAATCTTGTATATTGTTCATCTGTTGTATAGATAGTGCACTCGGCAGTTTCTTTTACTTCTACAAATAGTTGGGAACAGGCGTCACCTATATTAGCACATTCTTTTACTTTATTTGTACAGTCATTAATATGTGCTTTGCATGCAGGATATAATAAAAATGCTTAAATACCTGGGAAGGATTTTATAAGATTTTTTAGTTAAATTTACCCTATAATATATGTATAATAACATTAGAGTTATTTTCTATTAGTTTTCATCTACAGTCAATATTGACATGGAGAATAAAGTAAATATAAAAATATAACTCTATGGAAACTATGAAAGAGAACTCTAAAATCAAATGAAAAGGAAAAGGATCTTATGATAGATAATTAAAGCTGTTGAGAATAGAAAGAGAAATATATCAAGCTTCAAGGTTGTTTTTAGATAATCTATTTCAAATTTTCAATCCACTTGGTAGCAAGCATGGTAAGGGGAAAAAAAAGACTTGTTTAAAATATTTACTTTATTTCTTTATTTGCTCCACAATATCAACGTGTCATTGATTACATGATTTTTAAAATATAATATTCCAAACATAACTTTTAATGTTGCCGGCAGAAATCACAAAAGTATGGCTATGGCTGTGGCATAAATTCTTACAACAAAGCTTATAATAATTAGAGACATTTTATTTTGACTCTAAAGTTATATTGCTACAAGTTTAATGGCAGAAGCAATTGGAATAGGGGAAAAACACTACACCATCTTCATTGCTTTTTCTATAGTTACATACTGGATTTTCAGGACCTCAAAGATATGCTTCTCCATGATTTTAAGAATATCTTTGTTTGATTAGGACTTTTGATTTGTAAGGCGGTATCTTCAACCTCTACAAAGGTAGAAACCAAAGAGCTTTTGAACTTAACAAACTTTTCAGAAATAAGATGCAATTAAGGCCATAAATGACTTTCCAGATGTCACTGCATTTAAGCAGATAGATCCAAAATTGAAAAATAAAAAATAAAAAGCTATTTCAAACATTGATCCAGTCTTAAAAAAAAAAAAAAACTATAAACAAAAAATTAGGTAAAGATATAGTTTGTTGTCTTAAATTTAGTCACAAGTAATCAGATATAGTAGATAAAAAAAAACTATAGTTGCTATGAATGGAAACTAAAAAAGATAATGACAGGCTAAAAGATCCACTTCATAAAGATAGTTTAAATGAATTTTCAACAACAAATAGTGCCTTCTGGCCATGAGAAAAAAAATAAAAATAAATATCACCTTCTTTTTTGGCCTTATATTAACCTCTACGAATCTGCCTTTGCCTTGGAGTTAATTGCCAATTACTTTCTAAAATCACCAGTGCCTTTAAAGCACACTATTTGTTTCTATATTCAATGTAATGATTTATTAGAAAAACATATAAAAGTGTAAGTCTACACGTATATCCGTTCCTATTTTCACCGCTATATTCGTCTCCATCACACATTTCCATGTTTATTTCTCATTCCCTCTTCTAACGTCCTCTGTCCTCTCTTATGTCTTTGTTTCCCCAACAATCCACATGAATCGGTGGATCAATTGTCCTCCAGACCTCTATTATCCTGTTTCTCTATTTCCTCGTCTTTGCTTGTTGTTAAGATTTGGCACATCATGACTGAATAAGTAGTCATGTTTAGCCCATGATCTGTAGAGAAAGAACGCCGCATCTATGTGTAGTTTTTTTACTTCTCTAAATGGTTGGGAACCCTCGTCACCTATATTAGCACATTCTTTTACTTTATTTTATAGGAGAAAAATCCTGTGAGTATGTGCATGTGCGAGTTGGTCAACATCCCAGAGCCTGAACACAGGGAGTTACTAACAGCATTTGATGATTACGGAAGAAGTCCATGAAGCCATGTCATGAGCTGTGCTGTTCCACCATTTTCCTTTACCCATGTCAAACATATGTTGGTAGCTAAAACAGAGCTGAATACTACTTATTATCCCTTAAATACATGAATATAGTTGTTCAAAGTGGCTAACACTGAAACACCATTTGAATTTGACCCAACTCAAGTTTTGACCAACGCCCCATGCTACAGAAACCCTTAAAACTACAATACGCAAGCATTTATGTTCTCATATTAGATGCAAGCTACAATGAATGAATGTAGAGAAAATAAAAATCCCCAACTGCTTCAATGTTTGAAAATAAAGTTTTACAACAAAATTCTAGCTCTCACAACCTAAAAGTATTTTCATAAATTAGTGATAATGCTGTAATAAGTCTCGTTTTATGAGATTACAAATATTTGTAAGATAGCAGCTGAGTCTATCAGTTTTTTTTTTTTTTTTCATATCCAAGATTAAGCAAGCATGAAGCATTAATGCATTTATCTCCCCAGAAAAGAGAAAATCTAATTTGATGAAAAAAATGCTAATTAATTGAGAACGAACTGCAACTAACCTTATCTACGGTGCCAGCTGTCGCGCCAGAGGTCCTAATCCGATCTTCAACAACCCATCCCGGCGGCAACCAACTCGTCTCAATGGTCGTTTCTGATGATCTTCTCTTCGCTCGAACAGGCGTCACCGGTTGTTGATTGCCTTTGTTGTTCGGTCTGGTTAGGGTTTCAACGGCGGTGGTGCGGGTGTTGGGGTCGATAACTGAGCCGTTTTGACGGAGGGCATCATCTTGATTGGGTACAGGCTGGTCCGTGCCCGGAAATTGAGCCGGAGTTGCTGTGTCTGACATTGCTTGAAGATTTTGACTCTGAATGAACGTAGTATATCCTAGTACACTACTTTTCGGTTTGGTGAAAGAAAAAAAGGATTCAATAAAGGATCACGCCCAGTCAACCTAAAGTAAATAATACGCAGGAGCAAACAATCCAAAAGAAATCTGCATCCAAGGCCCGAAGCGAACCAAGGCACGCACCAATCCATATTCACCTCTCTCTCTTTTTTTTAAAAAAAAAAAATAACTGGTCTCGGAGAAACACTATTTCAGACAGTGTAAATATTTTTTCCTAGCACACTACTTTTCGGTTGCTGTTTTTTTTTAACCAGCTTTGTGATTAATTTTTTTGTGTTTTTTTATTTTGATAATATAATCTAGATGATATTAGCTTGAGTTGATTTAACTTTTTTATAATAAATATTTTTTTAAAATAATATTTTTTCTAACATCATTTTTTAATAATAATAATAATAATAATAATAATGTGAACCCACAAAATAATGCAAGTCCACACATCTAGTTATAAAGAAAGCTAAATAACGTTGGATTTTTACTATAGTTCTAGACACAGGATTGTGATAGTGAAATTTATTTATATATGGTGTGTAATTAAAAGGACTACGAGGGGCATTTTAGTATTTTTCACATTATCTTTTCTACTTTTTATTCAAAAAACTGTTGTTATGTGCTCCACACGCCCCAACAAGTGGGCGTTGCCCACTCTGTTAATGAGGTGTGTGAGACACCTCCCAGTGTCTAAATTTGGTCATATATCGTTTAGATAGATGTACAGATGTGCCTTCTTTCACATGGTGCGACGCGTGTAGAGATATCATGGTTGAATTACAGCCAATATTCGATTGTTTGTGTTTTTTTTTCTCTCTCTCTTTTTCTCTCATAACAACTAAAGTGCATAATTGTTCTTTATTTGCTTGGGTCTGACAAACATGTCAGACCCAAACTACTTGAGTTTAGGTATCACGCCAGACCCAAGGTCCTTGGGTCTGTCAACAATATCAAGCCCAAGAGCCTTGGGTCTGACAACCATATTTGGTGCCAGAATCAGGCACAAGTGACTAAGGCGTAGGGGTCTGGCATGGTTGCCAGAACCAAACGCGGGTTTGTTAACGTTTTCAGACCTAGGCGTGGGTCTAGCACGGTTGCCAGAACCAGGCGCGGGTATGCTAAGGTTGCCAGACTCGGGTGTGGGTCTGGCATGGCCCCAGACCCACGGCTCTTGGGTCTGGTATGGTCGACATATGTTTTTTCTTTCTTTTCTCTCTTCTGACAACTAAAATGCACAATTATCATTTGTTTGTTTGTATGTTGTTTACTTGGGTCTGACACCAATGTCAGGCTCAAGGGCCTTGGGTCTGGCAATCATGTTTGGTGCCAAACCCAGGTGCGGGTCTGGCATGGCCCCAGGCCCACGGCTCTTGAGTTTGGCATGACCGTCAGACCTAAGTCTCTTGGGTCTGGATTGACCATCAAACCCAATTCGCTTGAGTCTTGCATGATTGTCAAATTTAAGGAGTTTAAAACATTCTCTATACTTTTAAATTTTTTTAAAAAAAAAACAATGATATTGATCCGCTGCAGAGTACGAGCTAATGTGCTAATTTTATACTATAAGTTAATCCTTTTGTGATTATTTTCTTAGTTATACACTACATATGAAAAGTTAAAATAGATAAGGGATTTACTATTTTACCATTGTTCATGTAAACTCATGCTATTCACCCTAGTGTTCATATTCTTTTTTTAGTCCCTGATTGTTTTTTTTTGTTTATGCTTTTATAATTAAACTTTATTTCTTTTTTTTTATCCTTACAAGTTATATTAATTCGGTTTTATTTATTCGTTATATCAGAGATTACTATTAATAAATACTACTATAGGATTCAATTAAAAAATAACTAAATGAATAAAAAAAATGGAAAAAAAATTGTTTTTTTTTAATTTTTGTTCGAGAGGAGTGTCTTTCTACATTGTCCCTTATTTATTTAAAATTTTATGTTTCAGTCATAGAATTTCTTCTCTCTTACATCCCATTTTCTTGCGGTTGATAAAGAAAAGAGAACCGTTGGAAAGTGAAAGGAGAGAAAACTTTGGACTGATCATATTCCAGCTACAAAAAATATCAATCTTGTTATCAATAGGTTCGTCTTGATGATAACAAAGATATATTTATTTTATATTTTTATTTTTGTCCCTCCAACCAAACATGTTTTTATCTTTTTATATCTATTTTTTCTATCCCA
>Ga0307515_10024102_pt1 | contig 10620 bp, 8 predicted proteins | sample 17_EM_MG_FD_194513 | JGI IMG/M metagenome (GOLD analysis project Ga0307515, IMG submission 194513) | Populus trichocarpa ectomycorrhiza microbial communities from riparian zone in the Pacific Northwest, United States - 17_EM | ecosystem: Host-associated > Plants > Roots > Unclassified | place...
AAACAGGGCCAAGATACTTTGCTTTGTTACGAAAAATTCCCACGAGTTTAGCTTTGTTATCTGAGCCACAATTGGCCTTGCAAGGAAAAAATTGCCAAATGTGAACCAGTTTTTGGAGTCACTGTAAGCCTGTGAGCGTCCGCAAGACTCTCCTTGTGTCCCTTGGATGTGTTGTCCATGTAAGTGTGCCGTCCTGATGGACGGCTTATGTTACTGTCGCCCCTACTCCAGGTCAGAGGGGTGCGGGTGCCCATACAGGTGGTGGCGCCCAAGCTCTGCCTATGCCCGAGCTGTCATATGTCTGACCGCCAGTCCATCCTAACTAGCAAAGCTAGTGCGCGTAACCGGCGGGGACTAGACCGAGGCTCGGGTGTTTGGGGGCGGCTGGCTGTAACTGCGGTGCTAGCGAATCCACAGAGGTCAGGGGGTGGGATACAGGGCCCCCGCACTCTAAGTGGGAGGGCTTCTCCAGCCAGCTGTGTATCCATGCCCGACGTGTGGGGAATACCCCGGAGGGTGTGAGCATACCTCAGCGCAGGGTGCAGCCCCGAAGGGCAGATCGCACTGTACACGCTTCGGTGAACGGGGGGGACTCACTTGTATGTGCGCCTCACAGGGGGGTATTACAGGGATGTGAAGGGATGTGAAGGGAATGTGAAGGGTGAGGAATGTGAAGTGTGAAGGGGTGGGGAACAATGGGAGGGGGGGAGTCACGTCTCGAGGGGACAAAGGAGGCGGGGGTGCTGTGTGCGCATGGGGCGTGCCCGCAGGGCGTGGTGAGCTCCATAAATCGGAAAAAATACGTACTGCAGAGGGGAAGACGTGCAGATGGTCTTGGGGGCGTCCGTTGGTATGTCGTCCTGTCCCACGGCTGAGAAGGTGGGGAAAAGACCCACGCAGGGCGAGGAAGAGGAAAAAGCCCTGCTGGGGCAGTGGCAGCGAGCTCGGCGGCCCAGGAGCAGAGCCAGAGGTCATCTGCACTCCTGGGCCCTGTGTCCATGACCACTATCAGCGTCCTCGAAGAGAGACTTACCAGTCGGAACCAACTTGGCGGTTGTGGTCGGGTCCAACCTCCACTTCATTCCACCTACACTATGCGATGCCGCCCACCTCACTGCCTTCCACTCCACCACCTTCTGCAGTCCAGTAGCCGCATGTCTGTAAATTACACATTGTATTTAAGCTCAGACTCGATGGGGAATGTCCCTCACTCGATGTCTTGATTATAGACGTTTGTTATTGTGCGCCCCGCCCCGCTTGCTCAGAATCCCAATGCCCCTCACTCGCTTGCTCACTTGCCCTTGACCGTCGGACTTTGGACCTCAAGACCCGTGGTCCATTCCCCTGCCCTCGCGTGCTAACTCCCACCCACAGCACTGCCGGGCTAGCCAGCCAGACCGAACCCCCGCTTCAGTCAGCCCCTTTGGAGTTGTACCTAGTCGGAGCGCGTAGCCGCTGAGACAGATTGGGCACCCATTGTGCTTTTGGGCAGTCGCTTGGGAATTAGGTCTGACAAGCCCGTAAGTCGTCGTACCCACTTCCCCCTCCTTTCCCTTCGGAGATTGTATTCCTGCCGGTGCGCGTGGATGAGAGGAGATCCCAAATTCCGTTGGCGAACAGACGAGCCTCAAGACCCCCTTTCCATTTCCTTTCGGCTTCCGTTCATATAACCTCTGTCGGAGATTATCAGAATTACCGAATCCATCACAATTCGTCTGGATGGAGCATTTTGTATGAGAAGGCTGGGCCTATAGCTCTAAGCTCCTCTAACAGTATACCCATCAAGTTATTCTGCTTGTACTGAGTGCAACCGACCAGGATGTGACTCAGGGACATCATCACACCACATTTGCACACTCATCCCATATCTGAGACCCCGTGGTATCAATGTCCGATGACCAGCACACTGTTCATTTCTTTCCATAGAACCTCCTTAAGTCCCTTGGGGATGTTCACATCCCAAACACAGTGGACGTGGGCCCCCGGATCCAGGAAATGACCAAACATGTTGCCTATGATGACCGTCCACCTATCAGAAAATTGTCTGAACTTGACCATTAGCAGAGGGGGAATGTTCTTTTTCTGCACCACCAATTTGGTGAGGTAATCTAGAGGCTGGTAGTATAGAACAGGTGCGACGTCCACCCATCCCTGTGGTAACGCTAGTCCACCCAGGTCCAGCACATGGCCGGATTTCCTACCTTTGTTAGCCAGGGCATCGGCCCTGTTATTCATAATGTCAGAGCTGTGTGCGATAGCTTTCTCAAATGCCAGGCGACCGGTCCTGTCCCTTAGCAGATACAAGAAGCACTGTAGTAGTTTGGTGGGGGCACTTTGGCTCAAATGCCTAGGCGCATCCCCCCAGCCATCTCTTTCCATTGCCAGGAGGCCTCCTTTGATCAGGCCTAGTACAAATGTGGAGTCCATATGGATGACCAGGTGTGCATCCTGCCATGCCTGTAGGCATATTACCACAGCCGCGACCTCAGCCACGTTGGTGAGCTGGGGATATGTCGCTCACGTCCTGCATTTCCAGCGGCAACAACAACAGGGATGCCTTGGCCAATGGCGCTGGAAACCTGTGGAACACATGTTAACGTTCGCAGGGTGTTAGTAGTTAACAGGGAAAAAACACACCGCACTGTCAATGGAAGAACTAGGAGGACCACCTAAGCTCATTGAAATGACGGAGGGCCTGCAGGTGGCGCGGGCTTGTACAACGGCGGCGTCGAGGCCAGAGATGATCTCGGCTGTAGACCCGCTGGCGTTGTTGTCCAGGACTTTGACGCAATAGAGGTTGGCATTCTTTGCAATGCCGAAGTTAGTACCACCGATTGTACCGGCGACATGGGTGCCATCTGGAAGAGAGGGGGGGAAAGAGAAGGGAGTCAGTGAAGCAGAGAAGGTTGTCAGGTATTGGCGTGGTTTGTTAAGGTCGGGGCGGCGGGCGTCGATCACGTTTCCAGGCGGCCACAACGAATCACGGGGTCATACGATCCGGGGGAAAGGGTACTCACGTCCATTGCCATCCGCGCAGGGACGATCTGGGGGAAAGCAGCTCGCATGGTCACCGAAATCCGTATGTGTCACTCTACAGCCCGTGTCGAGGATGTATGCGTCTGTACCACTGCCAGCAGATGTATCATAGTGATATGTGAAACCAAGGATAGAGGGTTTTAACGGTTTTGGCCTGTTCGAGAGGCGAGCGATACCCCAGGGTGCGAATACCTGTGTCGCAATGCCAGTGGCGTGCATTTCAATATCTGTAGTTAGAGTTGTAACAAGGAGTGGAATATATTCGTTAACGAATGAGTTCGAGTCCAAGAGAGACGGACCTTCTTCGACCCAGGCAACCTCGGGTTGCCGCCGGAGGATGTTGAGAGTGTCAGTTGAGAGTGTACCAGCAATACCGTTGAAGACATCCTCGCTCCACTTGTGTTTGAGTGATTGTTTGGCGTCCTTGTCAAGGGTAAGGTTTTGAGCGTTAAGGACTTTGGTTAACCACTGGAGGTGATTGTTGGGGTCGACAGTGTTCGGCTTAATAGATACAATGTAACTACTGCCGTGATTGTTTCCACCAACATCGACGGCGCGGTGGAGGGGGGCGAGGTGCTCAGTGACCGGGGCAGCGAGGGAGAGGGAGAGGGAGAGGGAGAGGGAGAGGGAGAGGGAGAGGGAGAGGGAGAGGGAGAGGGAGAGGGAGAGGGAGAGGGAAAAAAAGGTGAGAGCAGCAGTCGAGATGAGCATGGTTTTACGGTAACGGTAACAAGGAGGACGTGTAGATCAATCGAAAGCCGAAATCTTTCGCCGGAGGATGGTGCTGGCATCAAACCCAACGAGCGAGTTAAATAAGGTGAAGGAGATACGAAAAAGCGCGAATGCGCCAGGTGTGGTAGTGCGTGGGTTAACCTATAACCTAGGCTGTGGGCGATGGGCTGTGGGCTGCATGTTGGGATGAGCGGAATCGGAGAATATGACCACACGGTGAAGGAGATGTCAGATGTATGTCCCTCGAGGGTTTGGATGCATAGTCCTGGATTTTTATGCTTCTGATGTATGGCTTGTCGTTGGCGTGGTAGTATTCAACAAGGCTCACACTGTATTTCTCATGACTGCCGATGGTGCCGACAGACTTTGACGGTGCGGTCAAGGCAGGCAGTAGCATAGGTACTAGTGTATCTTTTGGGTTGACAGCAATATTCATGATGTAGGGTGTTAGACTAGCGCAGTGAGTGAGCGGGCGAGAGAACCATGAGGATCTTTCGCCCCCTCTGCTCATTGCGCCTATATACATGATCGAGACAATAAGCTGGCCAGTGTGGCCTACAGATAAGAGCAAACACCACAGAAGACATACGGACAATAGGACAGACCCAATCGGGAAATAGTGGCACAGAGATAGTGGTCGTGTGGCTTGGGTGTGTAGGCCACAAACTGGGAGTGTGGCCAGACAAAGGTGAGGCTGGAGTGGGACAAGGATGAGGCTGGGGCGGGGGCGAGTCTGAGGCTGGACCGATACATCATAGCAATCCAACACAACCCCCTCGGCCCATCAGGGGCGACCCCTAGACGTACATCGGTCCAGGGATAGCCCGTCGGTCAAAGACGTAGTCCAAGCATATCCCGGAACTTCGTGAACTTGAGCCTACCAAGTGGTTTCGTGAAAATATTGGTGGGATTCTCATTACCAGGAACATGTGAGACGGCAATCTGCTTCTGATCAACCAGATCGCGGATCCAATGGTACGCGTGATGGACATGCTTCATTGTCAACTGGTGTTCGGGGTGCTTGGTGACTTGAATAGCAGATTTGTTGTCAACCAAAAGCGGAAAGGGGCGCGAAATATCGTAGCCAAGTTCTTCGAGGAGGTACCTCATCCATACGATCTCACAGCCGACCTTCGACGCAGTCGTGTATTCGGACTTGGTGCTGGAGAGAGACACATGTGGTTGAAGCCGACTTCCCCATTGAATAGCGCCTCCGCCAATGCAAACGGCGAAGCCACCAGTCGATCGACTGTTGTCTGGGTTCCCGCTGAGGTTGGCATCCGAGTACGTGGTGAATAGATTGGGTGCGGAAGAACGTGAATAGACGAGTTTCATACCCGTAGTTCCCTTAAGATATCGAAGAACCCACTTGGCGGCGTGCCAGTGCGGGAGACCGGGATTTTCGACGAACCGACACAGCACACCGATCACGTAAGCGATATCGGGGCGAGTGGCAATGGCCAGGTAGAGGAGCTTCCCGATCAACTCACGATAGGGGACAGCTTTCATTTCTGATCGTCCTTCAGGTGTGTCTGGGGACATTCGCGCTGAGAGCTTCTGGTTTTCGTCCATTGGAGTGAGGGAGGGGTTGCAATCGGCCATTCCGAACTGTTCCAGGATCGACTCCACATAGCCTGGCTGAGAGAGAGAGATGGTACGGGCGGCGCGGTCGCGTTCGATCTTGATGCCAAGTATGGATGTGGTCGGGCCTTGGTCGTGAATCTTAAAGTGGGTCATGAGGTCGGATTTGACACGTTGGATGGCGGCCTTTGAGTTCGATGTGAGGAGGAGATCGTCGACGTGAATCGGCATCATGATGCGGTCGTCGCTGTGTCAGTACACATAAACTGAGTAGTCACAGTCTATGCGTTCGAAACCGATGGTGGTGAGTACCGAATGGAGCTTCAGCGCCCAGATGCGCGGGCCCTGCTTAATACCATATAGGCCCTTTAGGAGGCGCACTACCCACCGCTTTGGATCTTCCCCAGGCCGAGGATCTCCTTCAACCTCAAGTCCCTCCGGAACCTTCATATAAATCTCCGCATCTATGTCCCCGTTAAGGAAAGCGGTCGAAATATCCACTGACTCCAGTTCCAGATCCTCCGCCGCGGCAATGGCCAGCACGGCGCGCATAGCAGCCATCCTGGCCGTTGACGCAAAGATCTCATTATAGTGGATACCCTGAACCTGTGAGTACCCCTGTGCCACGATGCGCCCCTTGTACTTATCGATAGACCCATCAGGCAAGCGCTTGATTTTGAACACCCAACGGGAGCCGATCGCACGCCTACCAGGAGGCAGTTGGGCCAGCTCCCATGTGCCGTTCTGCAGGTGTGCCTCGATCTCCGCAAGGGCGGCAGCGACCCATTTGTCTGCGTCGGGCCGCTTGAGTGCATTGGCGAGGGTCTTCGGCTCTATACTAACGCTTGTATTGAGTGCACACTCCACAGCATCCACAAGTGGAATAGTGAAGCCATGGGTGGGCCCGGCCGAGTTCGCTTCGGCTAAGGCACTGGGGAACCGGGCCCTGGAGACACGTTTGGGCGGGAGTGGGAGCCCAAGCGAAGGGTGATGCTCGAAATGTGACATCAGTTGCTTAACGGCAGGAGGGGTGCGGGGGTGCTCGAGTAGATCGTGGGGTGGCAATGCGTGTACGATGGGCCTTGGTGCGGGGTCAGGCTGCCCATCGTCCAACAGGTCAGCTGCAGGTTCAGGCTCGGGGGCAGGCGCAGGATCGAGCTGGGCTGCAGGCACAGGTGGCGGGGCGGGTAGCTCCAGAGGATCGGTCGGAATCGCGGGGAAAAGGATGGCGGGAGGCTCAGGTAGGACAGGAGTCGTAGTACCAGCAGGCGGAGTGGGATCGACGGACGTATCCACCCCAGATAGCCCAGGCCTATGGAAGGGGAAAACGGATTCGCGGAAAACGGCACTGTCGGAGATGACCTCCTTACGTGTCTGCGGATCCCAAAACCTCCAACCTTTATAGTCCATTGGGTATCCGATGAGTACGCATTGAGTCGTGTGCGGGAGAAGAGCTGGGCGCTGATCCTTCTGCAGGTGGACGTATGCGAGGCAGCCGAAAGGGCGCATGGACGATAGATCGGGCTTACGATTATAGAACAGCTCAAAGGGGGTGAGTGGAGCGGTAGTGGAGGATGGGAGCCGGATTTTACCATGGAGCCAGTGCGTCGCAGCGTCCTCCCACCAAGTGCGCGCAAGGCCAGACTGTGATAGTAAGGTCGTTACTCCTTCAGCGATCGATCGGTTCATACGTTCAGCAACTCCGAGCTGTTGGGGCGTATCACGGATGGAATGCTCACGTCTGATCCCAGCCCTGGTCAGGAAATCGTCGAAATCACCTGACATGTACTCGCTACCCTTGTCATCTCGTAAGATGCCTATCCGATGTCCAGTGACGTTCTCAGCCCAGGCCTTGTACTTTCGGAAAGCAGCATAGACTTCCGATTTCCTGGCGATAAAGTAGACAGCCGGGAATCGTGAGTGGTCATCGATGAAGGTAACCCAATAGTAGTGGCCCCGTCGGCTACGGACCGGTACTGGGCCATGCACATCTGAGAAAACGCGGAGCAGCGGATGCTCAGCACGGGTGGCAGGTTTTGAATGAGGTGCCCGGGTGAGTTTCCCGTTGACAGTCTTCACAGAAGTCGTCTGTGGCGGCCCCAGTAATGCGATCCGGGATGCCAGTGATAGAGCCGGCCCGAATGAGGTGCCGAATTGCCGAGTGGGGCATGTGGTTCAGGCGCGCGTGCAATTCTTCAATTGAGACGCTGGCCGATTCAACTGCCTGAATAGGCTTCCAATCGAGATACGCTAAGTCATTCGATCGGATCGTGGCAGTGAACTCTGTGGCCCCTGTCCGGCGATTGATCCACTTGCGCTTCGGGTACTCTGCAACCTCTGAGTGCATATCGTGGTGTTCCCTTGCGAACTTGTTGGATGCGAATAGGCTGATGGTAAGGAAGAGTATGAAGAGGACATTGTGTATTGCAATTATGTAGCCGCAATCAGAGAGAAATCGTATAGAACCCAGACCTTCGGAGTAGATAACCTTTCCATCAGCCAAACGAATCGTGCGCCGGTCCGGCTTGAGACTCAAGAAGGCGGAGCGAACGCTGCTCATTGAGCTTGAGGCGCCTGAGTCGCAAAGCCAGTCGTCAGCGGCGCGCAAATCGTGGGAGAGGAATGCGGTAGCTACCCCTGCGGTCTCCTGGGCGGCTGGTACGGGCGCGATGTTATTGGTAGGGCCGGCGTTCATGGCGTTGGTGTTGGCAGTATTACCGCCGCGGCCTCTGCCCCTTCGGCGGCCGCCCCCATAGTTGCCATAGTTGTTGTTGTTGTTGTTGTTGTTGTTGCCGTGATTGTTGCCGTTGCTACTGCCAGCACTGGCGCCGACACGCTGGACGACGAGTCACGCGATCGCCTCGAAATGAGGACAGTCCCTCGCGTAATGACCGGGCTGATCACACCTATGGCATCGGAGGGAGAAGGCCGCGCTCGCTGACTCGATCTCGGATGCCACCGCAGCATCCCTGTCGGTGCGGATAAAAGCAGAGTAGGCGTCGCCGAGGGTGACCTCCTTCTGGGAGACCAGCTGGCGGCGAAGGGGATCGTCTGCTTGGAGTGCGCTGAGGATGGTGAAGAGGGCAATCTCGTCGAATCGCTCCTCCTGGGACTGGTTAGCGGGCGTGATGCGGATGATCCTGCTGCGAGCATCGTCGACACGGCGATAGAGATCGACGTAAGTTTCTCCAGATCGCCTGCGGGTACTGAGGAGCTGCATCCAGGCTTCGTGGCGGAGACTCGCGTTGAGCGAAACGTGCTGGGCCTCGATGGCCTTCCAAAGGGGCCAGACACCGCCGTGTTCGTGCTTGGAGAGGAGCTCGTAGTGCAAATCGGCAGCGGTCCCCATGATAACGCCCATCGCGTGTTGCTCAGAGCGAATCCACTTCTCCGCCCCGGCCACGTCAGTCAGCGCCACCGGATCAACCAGGTCACCATTAGCGTCCCTTGTGCGTCTAATGACGCGAACATGGTTACCCGGAGTGAGGTGGGCCTTGACACTGAGTTGCCACTTCAGGTAATTCTCCTTGGTGAGGACAGGGACATGGGAATAGGAACGAGGAGCATCGTCGTGTTCAGCATGGGACCCGTGAGTAGGGCCAAGGACGGTTGGGCTCGGGGCCTGTGGGCTAGGTGTGGAAGAGCGGCTCATAACCTGTTAGACTAGCACAGCGAGTGAGCGGGCGAGAGAACCGTGAGGATGTATACATAAGTAGCATACCTAGCGCAGCGAGTGAGCGGGCAAGAGAACCGTGAGGATCTTTCGCCCCCTCCGCTCGTTGCACCTATATACATGATTGAGACAATAAGCTGGCCAGTGTGGCCTACAGATAAGAGCAAACACCACAGAAGACATACGGACAATAGGACAGACCCAATCGGGAAATAGTGGCACAGAGATAGTGGTCGTGTGGCTTGGGCGTGTAGGCCACAAACTGGGAGTGTGGCCGGACAAAGGTGAGGCTGGAGTGGGACAAGGATGAGGCTGGGGCGGGGGCGAGTCTGAGGCTGGACCGATACGTCATAGCAATCCAACATAGGGGTGTGGCCTTGGAAGACCTGGTGGTTGGTCAAACTTTGGCAGGCCTGGTAGAATGGAATACCTGTGTTGCTACGTCGGCTTTAGTATAAACGAGCGTCCCACGAGGATGAAAGCCTACGGCTGTTGATCTTTGTGGCCTGTTTTGAGACGTTGAGGGTTGTGATGGGTCCCACCAGTCCCAGTAAATGGTATTATGTGGAGAAATCAAATCCGATAAACATGGTGCGTTCCTGTCTTGTAGGGACGAAATTCTGTCCCAGAGAGCCTTGACCAGGGTTCAAAAGAGTAGTAACTGTAGACTAAGGGGCTCACAATTGCGCATTTCCAGCTCTTGCCCCAGTCCCAGGATTGAATAGTCAGTCGTGGCCACTGGTGAATTGAAGACCAGGGGAAACGTAGGATGCACGCATGGCAAGGCACCAAATATAGTCCAGATGGGCTTCAAATGCGATGACCTTGTCGTGCGTGTAGTTGAGTACTCTAAGCTGGAAATAGTTTGGCCGCGGGGATCCATTGCCTAAGCTCACCCAGCTCTTCGCAATTCCGCTAATTGTTTGGCCAAACCAAACACGTCTTTTGCACCTCGTATGTTGAGATTGGTCTGCTTCACAATGTATATTAGGTTCCTACTAGCTGCTAATACATATAGTCTGCTTTTTAATTTTTTGGCTCCATGTGTTGTAAAGGTGCACAGGACCATGCTAGTTTGACGTTTGTGCAACTCAACACTTCCCTACCAGCTTCGCCATTTCAGAGCCGGCATCAATGCCACTGAGTGTCGGGAATGCGCACATCCACCTGCTGAAGGAAGCTATGGAGGCGCTGTCCACCTACTCCTAGCGGATCAGCTCAAACCACGACCAGGCGTGTTCGCCCTCGAGAGGAGGCTGACACTGCTGTCAACAAGCCGGAAAAACAAAAAACGACAGCAGGGTGGCATCTTGTGAGGCAAAACAGAGGTTGTAAGGGACAGAGGAGAAGCTAACCTTTCATGATCAAACTCCAACTCACTACAGAACGCGTATGGACCGCTTCAACACGATGATTGCAATACTAACCTTTTCATGCTCATTTGCACCTGTACCACTACCCGTATCAACACATACAGTCGAAATTTCTATAATGCATACGGTCCGTCGACGCCAAAATCTATGCATTATCAAAAATATGCAGTATTAGATATGGTACGTATTACATGAAATTGATGGTCTCAAGTTGACTACAAGCCC
>Ga0307515_10024103_pt1 | contig 10620 bp, 4 predicted proteins | sample 17_EM_MG_FD_194513 | JGI IMG/M metagenome (GOLD analysis project Ga0307515, IMG submission 194513) | Populus trichocarpa ectomycorrhiza microbial communities from riparian zone in the Pacific Northwest, United States - 17_EM | ecosystem: Host-associated > Plants > Roots > Unclassified | place...
TTTGTTTTTAATATTGAGTTGGTTAAGAATTATAATTACAATAAAGCTAAATCATATGAGGAAAGCGTTGTAGTTTTTCTCACAAAACACTGTGGATTGCTACAATATTTCTCTAAATGGTTTTTTAGTTTATTTTATTGGGAAAAACGCTATAGTTTTTCTCACAAAACATTGTCAATTGCTGCAACGTTTTTTCTCATGGGTTTTTTTCCTTCCAAAATTATCTTTGTTGGTTTTTTTTTTAATATTAAGTTGGTAGAGAATTTAGCTTTGTAATGTTTTTTGCTTTTTATTAACTAATAAGATAAATCATATGGCGAAAGCACTGTATCTTTCCTCACAAAACACTGTAGATTGCTACAAATCATTTTGTTCAGTCTCTAAGTTTTTGATCACCAACATAACCTTTTTTTTCCGTCATGAAATATTTGCTCCATCATACCTTTAATTTCTATTACTTATCTAGCGTTGGTTCACAATTATAACACCATCAAGTGCATTTGTTTTATAAGCCAGCGGTAGTGCGCAGGCATGTCATCTCGTTGATTATTAAATAGGGTATTTTTTTAACCATTATTGAAGTGGATATTATAGTTACTTTTGTTTACCAAATCAGTATAGTCTATTATTCGGTGTAGTAGTTAGAAGATGAGGGGAAAACAAACTGCAGAATAAAGTTTACTATCATAAAAAAAAAAAAAACTAAAAGGCCTTAGTGAAGTCCTTAGCTTATGTGTAAGAACACTATGGACTGGAGTAATGTTTCTTGTGATGTGGCTGCTTGGAGATCTGCTTGTATGTTCCTTTACAGGAGCGAGGTGAGGTTTTCTTGGTTAGTGCATCTTGGCTATGGGTGTTTCGGTGGCTTTGTATTCGACTTCAACATCTTTGAGGTTTCTTCTTTGTGCACTAGTAGCTCTTCTCAAGAAGAATAATGTCTATCTTAGCTGAACTAGTGAGTTTAGATGGGTTTTGGCTTGACTTGGGTTGTGGTTGGTCAATGGGTGTTTGGTGAGCTTATAATTTTTAAAATTGTTGAGTGTTGTAGGATTTGGCATTAAATGCAGTTGTACCCCGTTACTTGGTGATTGTTTGGGAGGGTATTGTTTTGGTTCTTTGGGATTGGACTGTTAGAGAATAATATAAATCATATCCTAGGACCTCACCTAACAGCTTAAGCTATTGGGTTGAGATGGTTCTTTGACATGGTATCAGAGCCTTAATAACCAAGCGGTCACGAGTTCGAATCTCACCATCCCCATTTATTTGATAAAAATCAAGCACAATGCAATGTGGACCTGTGCAAGTTTCAAGCCCAGAGGGCTTTCACTTGAGGGGGTGTGTTAGAGAATAATATAAATCATATCCTGGGACCTCACCTAACAGCTTAAGCTATTGGGTTGAGATGGTTCTTTGATATGGACATGCTATTGGTTTTGGACGGGATGGGTTGAGGTTTTTGTGCCTTATAGCCCTCATGATTGGCTTTTCCAGTTCGACTGAAGTGAGATAAGATTTTTTTCTTTGTTATGGTTTCGTTAGGTTTCTGATTTTTTTACTGTTTGCTTAATTCCATGGATTTTTTATGTGATTTGGGACTGAGATTGTAGGGGACATTCATCCTTTTGTTGTACTGTTTTTTTTTCTTGATATCATTGGTTTCATCTATCTCTCAGAGAGGTGCACAAGGCATATATAATGGCATTCTCTTCTTTGATTGTCAAGGGTTGCTGATGCTTATTAAAACTGTGTTTTTTTAGGTGGTTGTTGAGGATTTTGAGCTCTTTGTTTCGTGTCATTTTGCAGCAATGATTGTCATTGTTATTCTTTGATTAGTAAAAAACTTTATCCTTACTAGGTTTGTTGTCTATGTGCTAACAATGTCTTTACCTTTGATTAAATCCAGCTCCTGATTTTTATCATTTTTAAGAGGTAAGTTTCTGTTTTGGTGATGAGGGAGCATGCATGTTGTGATGCAATGTGGAGGTTTATTTATGTTGTTTTGCTTTTGTATATCCCTATTTCTATATGTGTGTGGGCTGCTTGGTTTTTTAGGCTTGCAATTGATTAGAGTGTTTGCTAAAGAAAATAAATGTTGATTTTTTTTTAGAGCACTAGATTTTTGAATTAGCTTTTCCAGTTCGGCTGATGTGAGATAAGATTTTTTTTTTCTCTGTTCTGGTTTCGTTAGGTTTCTGATTTCTTTACTGTTTGCTTAATTCTAGGGATTTTTTTTATGTGATTTGGGACTAAGATTGTTTGAGACATTTATCCTTTTATTGTACTATTTTCTTTTCTTGACATCATTGGTTTCATTTATCTCTTAGATAGGTGTAGAGGGCGTATATAGTGGCATTCAAAATGTCTATTTTGTTTCTTTGGTCTTTTTTAGAGCTCTCAGTGTCTTGAAGGGTCTTTGTGTTTACTTGTTATGTGGTTACGAATTTCTTAGAGTTTGGAAGACTGTTCTCTTCTTTAATTGTCAAAGATTGCTAATGTTTATTTAAAATATGTTTTTAAGGTGGCTATTGAGGATCTTGAGCTCTTTGTTTGGTGTCAATTTGTAGCAATGATTGCTATTATTGTATTTCGAGAAACTTTATGCTTACCAAATTTGTTGCATATATGATGACATTAGTGTCTTTGTCTTTGGATAAAACAAGATATTATTATGTTTGAAAATAGATGTATTCTTGGAGTTTATGATAAGGATAATGAAAGATGATACATGATTAATTTGTGTGCTATATTATGTGGTTATTGAATTGTAATCTTATGTTGTATAAACTTGATTACAAGTTCTTTGGACGCGACCTGAGCAATAGTTTATTGCTAGTATTTTTAATTTAGGTAATGGTGATGTGTTTGTGTGTGTTTTAAACTTCTTTCTGTGTTGTAAAACTTGTTGTTTATCTTTTATTGTGTAAATGAAGTTTAAAACTAAAAAGACATGAAAATTAACTATTAGTCTTTGTTATGTTTGTAACTTGACATTAAACTTACTTTGTTTATAAATTATTGGCATATAGTGTAATTTATATTGTATTAATAATTGTTAATTTTAATATAATGTAGTATACTTAATGCTAATTGTGAAAAATGAATGTGAAAATGGATGATTTGAAGGGTAGATTGAGCCTGCTCTTAAATTATGATTGTGATGTGTATGATGGTGGTCTAGGATGGTTGGACATATTATGTTTGAGATTTCTGTGTTTATTGCACAATGAAAAAATTTGGGATAGTCTTTGTTTATGGGGAGACTCTATTAAAATTTTGATAGAAATATTAATGATATAATAAGGCTTAAAAATATAGTATTAAAGACAATGGTGATCAAGTGATCAATCTAAATTGTATACTTGTGTGTATGAATTTCCTAGTAATTTCATGAACCATAAGTAGTTACATATGTTGTCTTGAGTTAAAAGTTGGGGTTGTTCCAAGCTCTACAATGAAATCACTAAATCTTTTAGTTTTTTTTTAATAGAGATAGTATGGATTAACTTATAATCTTTTAGGTTTCTAATCTTACGCGTGGGCTCATTGTAAACTTAAAAGCCCACACAAATCTCATTAGAACACAATATATCAATAATATATTAATTCATTTTTCAACAACATCCATGCTATCATTTTGTTGATTATGTGCTGACAATGTCTTTGCCTTTGATTAAATCCAGTTCCTGATATTTATCATTTTTAAAAGCTATGTTTCTGTTTTGGTGATCAGAAAGCATGCATGTTGTGATGTAATGTGGAGGCTTTTTTAATGTTGTTTTGCTTTTGCATGCCTTTATTTCTATATGGGTATTGGCAGCTTGAGTTTTTAGGTTTGCAATTGATTAGAGTGTTTGTTAAAGAAAATAACTGTTGATTTTTTTAGAGCACTAGATTTTTTAATTGACTTTTCCAATTCGGTTGATGCGAGATAATATTTTTTTTCCTTTGTTCTGATTTTGTTAGGTTTTTAATTTCTTTACTGTTTGCTTAATTCCAGGAATTTTTTTATGTGATTTGAGACTGAGATTGTATGGGGCATTCAATCTTTTGTTGTACTGTTTTCTTTTCTTGACATTATTAGTTTCATGTATCTCTTAGGTAGGTGTAGAGGGTGTATATAGTGGCATTCAAAAATATTTGTTTTGTTTCTTGGGTCATTTTTAGAGCTCTTAGTGTCTTGATTGGGTCTATGTGTTTACTTGCTCTTTGGTTACGAGTTTCTAAGAGTTTGGAAGACTGTTCTCTTCTTCAATTGTCAAGGATTGCTGATGCTTACTTAAATTGTGTTTTTTTAAGTGGCTGTTGAGAATCTTGAGCTCTTTGTTTGGTGTCAATTTGCAATAGTGATTGTTATTGTTGTTCTTTGATTAACAAGAAACTCTATGCTTATCAAAATTTTTATCTATGTGCTGACAGTGTCTTTACCTTTGATTAAATCCAATTCGTGATTTTTGTCATTTTTAAGAGATGGGTTTTTGTTTTGGTGATTAGGGAGCATGCATGTTGTGATGCAATGATGATGTTTTTTTTAATATTGTTTTACTTTTGCATGCCTCTATTTCTATATGTGTGTTTGCTGCTTGGTTTTTTAGGTTTGCAATTGATTAGAGTGTTTGTTAACAAAAATAAATGTTGATTTTTTTAGAGCACTGGATTTTTGAATTGGCTTTTCCAGTTCGGCTGATGCGAGATAAGATTTTTTCCCTCTATTCTGGTTTTGTCAGGTTTCTGATTTCTTTACTGTTTGCTTAATTCCAAGGATTTTTTTATGTGATTTGGGACTGAGATTGTATGAGACATTCATCCTTTTGTTATACTGTTTTCTTTTCTTGACATCATTGGTTTCATCTATCTCTTAGAAAGGTGTAGAGGTCATATATAATGGCATTCAAAATGTTTGTTTTATTTCTTGGGTCACCTTCATAGCTCTTAGTGTCTTGATTTGGTCTGTGTGTTTACTTGCTCATTCGTTACGAGTTTCTAAGAGTTTGGAAGACTGTTCTCTTCTTTGATTGTCAAGGGTTGTTGGATGCTTATTTAAACTGTGTTTTTTTAGGTGGTTGTTGAGGATCTTGAGCTTTTTGTTTGGTGTCAATTTGCAGCAGGGATTGCTACTGTTGTTCTTCTTCGATTAGCAAGAAACTCTATGCTTACCAGGTTTTAAAGAGGATGGAACATTTTTTGCTCTTGAAAGAAAAATACTATGTAAAATACAAAGAAAAATACTTTGTATTTGTAATGTTAATCCACTGCAATCTTGCATGTGGATCAATGCCACTGTAGCTGTCATGCATTGCAGTTGCACTACTTCTCCTAAAAATGACAAGCCGCTTTTAAACCTATCAATTATTGTTTTGTTTTTGCAATCTTTTATATTAAAACGTTCACAAATCTAACAACCAATTGACATTACCATAACTATTCGTATTGTTTAAGAATCGGCCCGCAACAATGTGCGGGCCATTTATCTAGTTTTAAGCTAATATAAGATTTACAAACTGAATCTAGAAGGATAACACTAATTTCAATTGCTTTGTTCTAATTTAAATTCGACCACTTGTAATTATTATTTTGGTAATTAGGTTTTAGTTTGGTTGAGAAGATTTTTTTGGTTTAGTACATACAACTAAAATAAACCTATTACTAAGAGCTTATTTATTTTTGCATTTCAAAAACGTTTTTGAAAAAAATAATTTTTTTTCTTTACTTCAAATTAATTTTTTTGGATGTTTTCATATCGTTTTGATATGTTGATGTCACAAATAATTTTTTTTTTTTACAAAAAATATTATTTCAATGCATTTTTAAGTGAAAAATTCTTTGAAAAACAACTGCCGTCAAAATATCAAACGAGCTCTAAGTTACTATACAACATAAAATACAAAAGAAGTGGCAACAAGATTATTTACTAAAAACATATAGAAAAATAAATTCATAAATAATTGTTCAATGTTATAATTGGTTGAATGATAAAAATTTGAACATGTACTAGCTTAATCTTAAGTTTGCGAGAAGAAAAATGTATTGTTGATAAATAAAGTTACAACTAGGCATATTCCATCCATTTCTTACATAGTTTTTTTTTTTTTTCCAAATAAAGAAGATTACCGTATAACTTGACATTTTGAAGTTTTAATTAAAATTAAGAAACAGATAAATAAGGTCAATATTGGTCATCCCCACAAGAAATATTGGAGTCCTACTGAAAATATCACAATACTAGAAACATAAATACATTCCCCTAACACATATTATGATTTTCTTTCAATGAGCTACGTTAGAGTACTAATAGTTCCAGATTTTTGGTAATCTACAGGTGGATTTTTTTTTTAAAAAAAAAGCATGTCTGGAAGTTAACTATTTTTCACTGGTTATCAGTATGTAGCATTACTTATTTGTGATCTTTTGGTTTTTTTAAATAATAAAAAAAAGGATAAAAATTCAAGATTCATAGATACTATTAACTGAAATAGTATAAAAAAATCTTAACTTTAGCTTATAAGAGTATTAATTTTTTTTTCTTATGATAAATTAGTTATTATCAAATTAACCTGAAAAAATAAATTTTTTCTTATCTTAATTGTACAATAAAACAACTAAAATATTATTGGAAGCAAAAAAACCTAAAACTGACCTCAATGGACGTTTCTGTATTTTCACAAAAAAATTTAGTTATTATAATATCAGTTGAGAGATAATTTAATATTTGACCAATTATAAAAAATAACAAACAATTAAAAAGCATAATAAAACAACCAAAATAATCTTAAAAACAAAAAATTTTAAACTGGAGTCAAGAGCTTTTTTCATCATTTCACAATGGTTTTTTCACTATTGCCATATCAGCTCGGGAGGAATTTATATTTTGATAAATATAAAAAAAAAACAAGAAATGACAGACAGGTGGAAAGCATCCAAGCACTTAAGGCAGCATGTGAGACGTCTCTCAACGTTCAAAAATACCCTTCCACTATATCGTTGGAAGCTCTGTCGTGTTCTTTTTCCATATGGAGTGGCACACGTTGATGCTGATGATTTGATTTGTCATCAATGAGCCTTTTTTTCTCTCTCTCTTCTCCCTTAAAAATTATAACCCAACCCTCGTTGTTGTTGGTATTTGAATTTCAGTCCCTCTTATTTTAATTTCTAATTTTTATTATGGCTCTTTTATAAAAGTTTGATTTGTTTTCAATTTCATCATCCAATCCCAATTTACCAAATATTATTTTTTCTAATTTGATCTTTATTCCTTTGATTTCTAATTTATTTTCCTTGGTCATTTTGTAAAAGTTTTATTTGTTTTCAATTTCATCTTTCAATCCTAATTTACCAAAAAATATATTTTCTGATTTGGTTTTTATTTTTTTTATTTCTAATTTTTTTCTTGGCCCTTTTATAAAATTTATTATTCTTTTTAATTTCGCCCTTCATTCAAAAATCTATTTTTATTTTTTATGTAAATTTTGATCTTCATTCTTTTTATTTTTTTGGGTCCTTTTGCTAAATTAGTTTTTCCTTTCAATTTCACTTTTCAATCAAATATAATATTTTTTTGTATTTTAATTTTGATCCTTATTCTTTTAATTGTTATTTTTTAATCCTTTTGTACAATTGAAATTATTTTTCAATTTCATCCTTCAATATTTGATTGATTGAGAATTGGACTTCATGGTTCTTTTAGATAGGGTGTTTTGGGTCTATTGACTCGGGTCACGAGTTTGAAAAGTTAACACAAGTTTTTTTTAAAAGGGTTTTATAATTCTATTTATTTTTTTATTGGGCTATTCCAATCTCATTATCTGAGCCATGAGTTTGGCAGGATATCTTGACCCTAATTAGTAGAGTTGCAGGCTTGTCATGTTGAGTTAACCAGTACCGGTTTTTTATATTATTATTTTTTCATTTTTTCATATTTAATAAGTAGTGAATTGAGGTGCATCATTCGTTCTTTTAAAAGAAATATTTTTTTCAGGTTATTTTAATCACTTTTTTTTAAAAAATAATTTGATTAATCTATTGTCGTTTCTTATTTTGTTTTTCATCTAATTAAAATAAAGCCAGCTTATTCGACCCAGTCAATTCTACAACCCGAGTCATGTATTTTTATTTTTTTTGAAATATTTTTATGGTAATTGGATATCATTTTTTATAATTAAAAAAAAAAAAGTTCAGTCCCAGGAGGAAACACGAGCACTGAGACTATTAGAGACTATTATACTACAAATTTCAAGATAGTACTGTATAGACTCCCAGCATTATTATTTTGACCTTTTATAGTAGAGACTATTATACTACAAATTTCAAGATAGTGCTGTATAGACTCCCAGCACTACTATTTTGACCTTTAACTATACGTCTAATTTTATAAAAACTGTATTACATGAATCATCATATAATCCAAAACTTAAAAAAAAGAAAGAAATTAATAATCTATAATATGAAAAATGAACATATATCCGATCTGTATCAATTAAATAACAAAAGAATGGCTTGAAAACTATAGTAATTGCAGGCACCATGAACAAATTAATGAACCGGCCTGCAGCCAATTATATGGATGAACAATCGAGCTGCTAAACACACGAGTCAATGATGGGTGCCGGTGGTATACTTGTTTCCACAGCAAGGGCTAGGACCCGCCTTAATTCCTCCGAGTGTCTGACTGTTGGTAAACTCGTGTCCAACGCCGGGACTTGGGCCTGATTGCTTGATTTCTCCCAGTGATAGCCCGTCAAAGAAACTCTCAATAGCTCTGCTAGTTGCAGAGTTTCCTGACTTCAAGATGTTGAAGGGACGGGCTTCAGTCTCAATGAAGAAAAGGGAGTTTACCAATAAAAAAACAAAGACAAAGAAGCTGAGAGATTTGAGCATTGTTGCCATGTTAATGTGGAAAATAGACAAATAGTGTAAAGGTAGGAGAGGGCTGATGCTATGGTTGGATCGAGGAAGAAGAAAAGGAGATAATGAGGCATGGAGGAGTCGACATGCTATTAATTTATAGTGTAAGCTACCTTGTGGGACGAGGCTTCTTTGACCAGAAATTTGAGCACTCAAACTATTCAAACAAACGTGAGAAAGGGTGAGGGCCAAGCTAGGAAGCAACGAGGGGGGTTCTGTATTCTTGGGCTTCAAGGGAATTCAGAAATTGATTCGGCATGATAGTCCAAATTGGAAGGTGTAGAATAGAAAATATATATTAATGGTGGAATATTTTTGAAGCTGATTCCTAGTATATTAATCAGCAATATGTTTTGGCCGCCCAACTTTTCGGAAATTTCTCTAGATTAAAGAGCTAGATTGGAGACCAAACTCCATGAATATACGCAGCAGTTTTTGAATTCCAATGGATCTGGTGACTGTATGGAATGTGAAGTATGCATGGTTGTCTGGTCAACTGTCAATGGTTATATTTAGTCCAACTGATCAACGGAGCAATACAATTGGGTTTACTGCATTTATGATCTAGTATTCTATGATATTTTTTTAAAGTATTTTTTATTTAAAAATATATTAAAATAATTTTTTAAATTTTTTTATTTTTTATATCAGCATATAAAACAATTAAAAACCACTAAAAATAATATTTTTTTAAGACAAATACATTTTTGAAACTCACTCAAATGTATTTAGAAACGTAATACCACCAAGTACTATATTTTTTTGTTGAATTAGAGTGCATAACCATTTCTTGAGTCTGCATTTTTAATTAATAATAAATTAATTAGTTGATTAAAAAGAATAAATATTAACAAATATCCATTTGAATTTAAGAAATAAGATTATATATTATGTAAAATCAAAAAATAATAAAATCAAACTGAAATCATGTAAAATTAGGATTATACTACTGATTTTATAATTTTAGAATAATTCTAAATTTTTAATTTTTATCTTTCTCATTGCATACCCTTGTATTTATTCACTAATGCATAAGCCCCATAAGCGCTTGTATCCATGGATTCTTTCTTTAATCAATAGTGAAGAATGAAAGAAATATAATCCTACTTAAACCCTTCTTAACAAATAAAACATTATCTATAATGGGACATAACTTTGAAAATTCTTATTATATAAGGATATTTTTACGGACAAGAGTGACAATCTATACTCTGAAGTTTGATCGACCATGTGTATATGCCTAAATACCATACTCTTTTAAACAAGTTTACAACATTATGATTTCTTTATAGAAAATCTTATAACTTGTCTAAGATATGATCTAATAAGGAACCAAATTTTAAAATAAAAAAAAATCTTACTTTGAATTATTTGATTCATTCATTTTAATTTATACAAAGCTTATAATTCCTTATTGATCCACTTGTTGAGATTCATAGTGTGTAACAAACAATATCTGAAACTGATGAAAGTATAATAATATCTAAAATAAAGCATAAAAATATCTAAAAGTGATATATTATTCATTAAAGCAAAAAATATAATATAATCTAAAACACTACAAATGATCATGGATTTTGAGGGAGCATTGGAATTGGTGTTAGCCAACAAAGGAGTATAGTTGTGAAGACATAATTGTTTTTAATGTTTTTTTTCTGGACGCAGAGTCTTACCAACCACTTACAACTTTTTCTCTTGGATCTTGCAAGGTAGGATTTT
>Ga0307515_10024104_pt1 | contig 10620 bp, 9 predicted proteins | sample 17_EM_MG_FD_194513 | JGI IMG/M metagenome (GOLD analysis project Ga0307515, IMG submission 194513) | Populus trichocarpa ectomycorrhiza microbial communities from riparian zone in the Pacific Northwest, United States - 17_EM | ecosystem: Host-associated > Plants > Roots > Unclassified | place...
CGATGATGGCGTCGAGACGGGCAATGTCGGCAGGGGTGGCGGTCAGAGCCGCGGTCTCGACGGTCGTGCCTTCGAGCGCCTTGCGCATGACGACCGCCTCGGGGATCGCCGAGACCGGCACGCGCGACACGACGGTACACGACTGCGGATAGATATCGATAAGTCCGCCTTCGGAAAGCCTGAGCAGCGCCTCGCGCACCGGCGTGCGGCTGACGCCGAAATCGTCGGCGATCCGCTTTTCCTGCAGCGGCATGCCCGGCGGCATCCTGAGCGAGACGATGTCGGCATACAGGCGCTCATAGATGGCGCCTGCCGTGGTGATGCGGCGCAGCCTGCCACCGACCTCCTGGGAAGTCGGGAACGTATAGACTTTAGTCTCAGAGGTCTGCCCCATCGCGGCACCGGACGTTGACATTTTCATGCATACTAGTATATCAATTATGCAACCTTGCCAAGACATGCCGCAGAGGAGTGACGGTATGACATCGCATCTAGAGGTTCAGCGCTTCACAAATTGAGCAATTCGACGCCGGTGGCCGCAAGGCCCGCCGGAACGAAAGCATGAGACGTGCATTGCGATGCAAATGCGCGGGTGAACGGCATGGGCCGCGCCTGCGACAATGGAGGAGGAAACCATGAAAATCACACGCAGAACATTCGTCGGCGGAGCTGCCGGTGTCGCAGCCGCAGGACTGCTGCCTGTCCGCAGCTTTGCCCAGGCAAAGGCGCCGGCAAGCCCTGTCACCATCACCGTCGTCGACGTCGCCGGCAATCTGGCGCTGACGCAGAAGATGTTCGAGAATTATGCCAAGGCCAAGCCGGAATGGGTTTCGAGCTTCGCCTTCACCAAGGCCCCTGCCCCGGAGCTGCCCTCGAAGATCAAGGCGCAGCAGGCGGCAGGCAAGGTCGATATCGACCTCGTGCTGACCGGCACCGATGCGCTGTCGGCCGGCGTCGACCAGGGCCTCTGGATCGATTACTCCGCACACAAGGCAGAGCTTCCCAATCTCGAAAGCATCCTTCAGCCGCAGGCGCTGAAGATGCAGGCGCTCGCCAAGAACCAGGGCGTCGTCATCACCTATTACCCCTCCGGCCCGCTGATCGAATACATGCCTGACAAGGTGGCGACGCCGCCGAAGACCGCGCAGGAACTGCTGGAATGGACGAAGCAGAACAAGAACAAGTTCCTCTATGCCCGTCCTGCCAATTCCGGCCCGGGCCGCACCCTGCTGATGGGCCTTCCCTATCTGCTCGGCGACAGCGATCCGCGCGATCCGGCCAAGGGCTGGGCGAAGACCTGGGAATATCTCGCCGCCCTCGGCGAGAACATCGAATATTACCCGACCGGCACCGCCGTCGTCTTCAAGGAACTCGGCGAAGGCACCCGTGACATCGTCGCGACGACCACCGGCTGGGACATCAATCCCCGCGCGCTCGGCATCGTTCCCGAGGAAGCCAAGGTCGGCAAGCTCGAGGGCTTCCACTGGGTAACGGACGCGCATTATGCCGTCATCCCGAAGGGTGTTTCCGACGAGAAGGTCGGCGTGCTGATCGATATCCTGAACTTCATCTACCAGCCGCAGCAGCAGGCGATCGCCTATGATGCCGGCTATTTCTATCCAGGCCCTGCCGTCAAGGACGTCACCCTCGACATGGCGCCGCAGGACAGCCAGGACGTCATCAAGGAGTTCGGCCGGCCGGAATATGCCGACTGGATCTCCGGCAGCCCGCTGGAAGTGCCGCTCGAGCCGAAGCAGCTCGTCGAAGCCTTCCGCATCTGGGACGAGAAGATCGGCGCCAAGAAGGGCTGATCGGTTGATTTCTGCAGGCGCCGGTCCTTGCCGACCGGCGCCTTCTCATGAACGGCCTGAGATGCCGAGGGATGGAGATTGTTTTGACCTTGCCGGTTCAGAATCCAGCGGCGCTTCCGCAGCGCATGAGCGCACGTCTCGAACTCGACAGCATCAGCCGCTCCTTCGGCAGCTATGCCGCGCTCGACGGCATCGATCTTGCCATCGAGCCCGGCGAATTCATCGCTTTGCTCGGGCCATCGGGCTGCGGCAAGTCGACGGCGCTGAATTGCATCGCCGGGCTGCTGGCGCTTTCCGGCGGCGAGATCCGCTTGGGCGGCACGCGCATCGACCAGCTGGAACCGGAAAAACGTGGCTTCGGCATGGTCTTCCAGAGCTATGCGCTCTTTCCGCATATGAGCGTGCGCAAGAATGTCGGTTTCGGCCTTGCCATGCAGGGCATCAAGGGCGCTGACGCCGACAGGCGCATCGCCGATGCGCTGGCGCTTGTCCGCCTGGAAAGCCAGGCGGACAAGCTACCGGGCCAGCTATCCGGCGGCCAGCAGCAGCGTGTGGCGATCGCGCGCGCCGTCGTCATCCGCCCGCCGATCGTGCTGATGGATGAGCCGCTCTCCAATCTCGACGCCAAGCTGCGCCTGGAGATGCGCGCCGAAATCCGCGGCATTCACGACCAGATCGGCTCGACCACCATCTATGTCACCCACGACCAGGACGAGGCGCTGTCGCTGGCGGACCGGATCGTGGTGATGAGCCAGGGGCATATCCAGCAGATCGGCTCGCCCGAGGATCTCTATCAGCGGCCCGTCAATATCGAGGTCGCCGATTTCATGGGCTTCCGCACCCGCATTCCCGGCCGCGTCGTTTCTGTCTCCGGCACCGAGGCGGAGATCGAAACCGCAGGCGCGCGGCTGACCGGCACGATGCGCGACACGCTGAAGGTCGGCGACGCCGCCGTTCTCTCGGTCCGGCCGGAGGACCTGTTTGCGACCGCCGACGGCAACGGCATTCCTGTGACAGTCGCCAGCACCGAATATCGCGGCCGCGCCTTTTTCGGCATGGCGCGGTCGGGCAACGGCTCCGCACTTTATTTCCGCGCCGACGACGCCCTTCCCCGCGGCTCTTCGGCATCGCTGCAGGTAGCCGCCGGCCGCGCCCTGCTCTTCAAGGGAACGGCGGCATGAGCGGGCCGTCGCTGCGCACCCGGCTTGCGGTGCAGGGCCTCGACGGCACGACGCTGCTCGTGCTGCCCGGCCTTGCCCTGATGATCGCGCTCTTCGTCTATCCGTTCTTCTACGGCGTCGTGGATTCGCTGACACCGAAAGAGGGCGGGGCGTGGTACACCAACTACGTCACCTTCTTCAGCGATCCCTTCCAGTACAATACCATTGTCGCAACGCTCTGGCTGGCGCTGCCGGTGACGATCGTCAATCTCTGCCTTGCCGTGCCGATTGCCTTCCGCGTGCGGCTGATGCGGCGCCAGCGGCTGCTCACCACCATTCTCGTGCTGCCGATCACGCTCGGCACGGTCTTCGTCGCCGATGGGCTTTTGACCTTCCTCGGGCCCCGCGGCTGGTTCAACCAGACACTGCTGCTGTTCGGCATCCTCGATTCACCGGTGAAGCTCACCAACAATTACTGGGGCGTCTTCGCCTCGCTGCTGATCACCGGCTTCCCCTTCGCCTTTCTGCTGACGCTCTCTTATATCACCGGCATCGATCCGGCGATCGAACAGGCGGCGGCAACGCTCGGCGCCAATGCCCGCAAGCGCTTCACCAGCGTCTTCCTGCCGCTGCTGGTGCCGGGCCTCGCCGTCACCTTCTGCCTGGCCTTCGTCCAGGCCTTCGCCGTCTTCCCCTCGGCCGTGCTGCTCGGCGCGCCGGCCGGACCAACGCGGGTCATCTCCATCGCCGCCTATCAGGCCGCTTTCGAGCAGTACGATCATTCGCTGGGATCGGCGATCGCGCTGATCATGGGCGCGGTCGAACTCATCGTCGTCATCGCCATTCTCGGCGCGCGTTCGTTCTTCTACCGCGGCCCGGCCGGCGGCACGAAAGGTTAAGCCATGATCCGCGACCAGGGGCTGACTTCGAAGATCTGGCGTTTCGCCATCTGGGCGGTGGCGGGGCTGTTCGTGCTGAACCTCATTGCCGTCATCGCCGCCGTCATCGTCAACTCGTTTGCGACCCGCTGGCTCGGCACCTGGCTGCCGCGCGGCTGGACGACGAAATGGTATTTCAGCGCCTGGGACGAATTCCAGCTGTCGAGCGTCGTGCTCGTCACCTTCGAAATGGTCTTCGCCGTGGTGATCATTTCGGGCATTCTCGGCGTCATGACCGCCTATGCGCTGGCGCGGCGCGATTTTCCGGGAAAACGCGCTATCGTGCTGCTTTTCCTGCTGCCGCTGCTCATCCCGCCGCTAACCTACGGCATTCCGCTGGCGACCGTGCTTTACCAGTTGGGTCTCGGCGGCACCTTCTGGGGCGTGGTGCTGATCAACCTGGTGCCGTCGCTTCCCTTCGTCGTGCTTGTGATGATCCCCTTCATCGAGCAGATCGATCCGCGTATCGAGGCGGCAGCCCGTGTCTTCGGCGCCGGCACCACCAGCCTCTTCATCCGCATCCTGCTGCCGCTGCTCCTGCCCGGCATGCTGGCGGCGCTGCTTCTCGTGCTGGTGCGCACGCTCGCCATGTTCGAACTTACCTTCCTGATTGCCGGGCCGACGACGCAGACGCTTGTCGTTTCGCTCTATTATGCCGTCTTCGCATCGGGCGTGCGCGCCAGCCAGTCGATCGACGCCATGGCTGTCATCTACATGGTGACCACGCTCTTCTGGCTTGTTATCGCGCTGCAATTCGTCAATCCGACGCAGATCGTCGCCCGCGCCAAGCAGCAATCGTCACATTGAAACCCGAATTCAGGCGCGGATTTCCCGGGTGAATTCGCTGATCGAGCGCGCTTTCACCGCCGCCCAGTCCCAGGCGATGCCGATGCCGGGTTCAGACGGCGCAAGCGCCCTGCCGTCGCGGATCTCCATGCCCTTTTCTGTGAGATCCTCGAGCTGAGGAATATATTCGACATACCGGCCGTTCGGCACGGCGCAGGTGAGGCTGACATGCAGCTCCATCAGGAAATGCGGGCAGACCGGGATATCGAAGGCCTCGGCCGCATGCGCCACTTTCAGCCAGGGCGTGATGCCGCCGATACGGGCGACATCGACCTGCACGATTGAACAGGCGCCCTTCTGCATATATTCGCGGAAATGGCGGATCGAATAGATGGATTCGCCGACCGCGATCGGCGTCGGCGTCGAGCGCGAAAGCCGGATATGGCCGTCGAGATCGTCGGCCGGCAGCGGCTCCTCGATCCAGGCGAGATCCAGTTCCTTCAGCCGTGCGGCGCGGCGGATCGCCTCGTCGACGGTGAAACCCTGGTTGCAGTCGGTCATGATCTCGTAACCGTCGCCGAGTGCGGCGCGCATCGCCGAAAGACGCGTGTAATCCTCCGAGCCATGTGGCTTGCCGATCTTCACCTTCGAGCCGGAAAAGCCTTTCGCCTTGGCCTGCAGGGCGTCTTCGACGAGCGCCTCCTTCTCGATATGCAGCCAGCCGCCTTCGGTCGTATAGAGCGGGCAGCTCTCCTTTGTGCCGCCGGCGAGCTTCCACAGCGGCAGGTTCTGCTTCTTCGCCCTCAGATCCCAAAGTGCGGTATCGACAGCCGCCAACGCCAGTGCAGTGATCGCGCCAATGGTCGTCGCATGCGTGTGAAATTCCATCTTGCGCCAGATCGCCTCGATGCAATCTGCATCCTCGCCAATCAGGATCGGCGCCAGATGATCGGCCAGCAGCCGCATGACCGAAGAGCCGCCGGTCCCGATCGTATAGCTATAGCCGGTGCCGACGGCGCCGTCCGAATCGGTGATCGTGACGATCGGCGTTTCCTGGCTGACGAAGCTCTGGATCGCATCGGTGCGCTTCACCTTCGGGGGAAGGTCGACCATGCGCAGTTCGATTTTTTCTATACGGGCCATGCGCCCTCCCCTTTTGCTTGGAGTTACGCCGGCTGCGCCGAATGGATCGCGGCCATGATGGCGTGGCTCGTCGCGTCGTAGCGCCGGTCGTTGACATGTTCGTGGACGATGGAAAAGTCGTGCATGACGAGGATGCGGTCGGCGAGCGCCACCATCTCCGGCATGTCGCTCGAGATCAGAAGGATCGCCATGCCCTTGTCGGCCAGGCCGTTGATCAGCTCGTGAATATAGGCCTTGGCCTTGATGTCGATGCCGACTGTGGGTTCGTCGATGACGAGAATATCGACATCGGCCGCCAGCCACTTGGCAAGCGAAACCTTCTGCTGGTTGCCGCCGGACAGGTTGCCGACGAGTTGTTCGAGGCTCGGCGTGCGAATTTCGAGCCGGCGCGACAGCGGCTCGGCCGCCTTGCGCTCGCCACTCGCCGTCAGGAGACCCAGCCGACCGGCGATCTTCTCCCATATGGTCATCGCCACATTCGAGCGGATGGGATGGCTGAGAATGACGCCCTCGTATTTCCTGTCCTCGCTGACATAACCCATGCGGAAGCGCTTGATCGCCTCTTCGACCGAGCGGATGCGGGCCGGCCTGCCGTCGATCAGCACGTCGCCCCCGGTCACCCTGTCCTTGCCGAGCAGCGCACGGGCAAGTTCGGTGCGGCCGGCGCCGACCAGCCCATAGAGGCCGAGGATCTCGCCGCGGCGGAGCGCAAAGCTGATATCGCGGTGACCGGAGGCGGTAGCGAGGCGGCGCGCCTCCAGCTTCGGCACTCCCTCCTGCGGTGCGCCGGCACGGGCAATCACGGGGCGCTCGGCGCGGCCGATCATCGCCTCGATCAGCCGGTGGCGCGTCATATCCGCTATATCAGCACCCTGCAGCGTCGTCTCCCCGTCGCGAAGCACGGTGACGCGATCGCAGAGCGACAGCACCTCCTCCAGCTTGTGGCTGACGAAGAGGATGGCGGCGCCCTGATCGCGCAATTGCCGGACGAGACGGAACAGGGTCTCGCTTTCCGCGTCGGTGATCGATGCCGTCGGTTCGTCGAGCAGCAGCACCTTCGCTTCGTGGCTCAGCGCCTTGGCGATCTCGACCATCTGCATCTGCGCCACGCTCAGCCGCCGGACCTCGATCGCCGGATCGACATCGAGGCCGACCTTTTCGAGATGCCGGCGCGCCTCGTCATTGGCCTGGCGGAAGTCGATCAGACCGTTGCGAACCGGCAATTGCTCCAGAAGAATATTCTCCGCCACCGAGAAGCGCGGAATGAGGTTTCTCTCCTGATGAACGGCCGAGATGCCGAGCCGGATCGCCGCGCGCGGCGAGGACAGCGCAAGCTCCCTGCCATCCATCGTCATCGTGCCGCCGTCCGGCCTGTACACGCCGGTGATGATCTTGATCAGCGTCGACTTGCCGGCGCCGTTTTCTCCCATCAGCGCATGGATCTCGCCGCCGGCGAGATTGAGCGAGGCGTCGCTCAGCGCCTTCACTCCGGGAAAGGACTTGCTGACGCGATCGAGGTGAAGAACCATCTCAATCCTCCCCGATGCGCACGGCGCGAAAACGGTTGATCCAGACCGCGGCAAGAATCAGCGCCCCGAGCAGGAAGGTGACCCAATAGGGATCGACCGCCAGCAGCACCATGGCATTCTGGATGAGGCCGATCAGCAGCACGGCAATCAGCGTGCCGGCAATCGAGATAGAGCCGCCGACGAGACTGGCGCCGCCGATGATGGGTGCGGCAAAGGAAATGACCAGCCAGTCGGAGCCGATCGTCGGCTGGGCGGAGCCGAGCTGGGCGACGGCGAGTACGCCGGCTGCGGCCGCTAGCAGGCCGGAAAGCACATGCGCTGTCATGACTGCCCGCGAAACCGAAATGCCGGAAAGCTCGGCGGCATGGCTGTTGCCGCCGACCGCAAGCAGATAGCGGCCCTGCACCGTGCGGGCGAAGAACAGCGCCAGAAGCACGGTTACAACAAGCGGCACGACGAGTAGCAGCGGAAAGAGGCCGAACCTGCCATTGCCGAAGGCGATGAAACCGGCCGGCAGATTGTAGAAGGGAATCGCCCGGGTGATACCGAGATTGATGCCCGCGAAGGCCGAGCCGGTGGCAAGCGTGACGATGAAGCCGTTGATGCCGGTGCGCACCGTCAGCCAGCCATTGAGGAAGCCCGCCAGACCGCCGAGCGCGATCGCGATCAGCACGGCAGGAATTGCAGGCACGCCCCAGGCATCCATCAGCCCGCCGGCGGCAATGGCGACGAGACCGCCGAGCGCGCCGACCGAAAGGTTCATCTGCCCGACGCCGAGCATCACCATCTGGCTGAAGGCGACGAGCAGCGAAACGCAGATGCTGCGCAGCATCACGAACCAGTTGAACTCGGTCAGAAAGGCCGGCGTGGCGATGCCGAGCGCCAGGCCGCCGAGAATGACGCCGGCGAGAATGCCCGACCACTGCGTGCGCACGGCTAGGGAAAACAGCCTGTTCATGCGCGCCTCGTCTGCTCGCGAAGGGAAAGGGCCGAGCGGTAGCGTTCGATGAGGATCGCAGAGAGGAGGAAAATGCCGAGGAAGAGTTGCAGCCAGAAATTTCCGACCTGCAGCACCAAAAGGCCGCTGCGGATCGTCGATACCAGTAGAGCGCCCAATATGGTGCCGATCACCGATACCATCCCGCCAGAGAGTGCCGTTCCGCCGATGACGGGCGCAAGGAACGACGGCAGCAGCCAATCGTCGCCGGCAACCCCGGGCATCGCCGCGGAGAGGCGTGATGTCAGCATCAGCGCGGCGGCTGCCGCCAGCACGCCCGAGAGCGAATGCACGAAGACGGTGATGCGACCAACCGGGATGCCCGACATTTCAGCCGCCCGGGCATTGGCGCCGACGGCCAGTATCTGCCGGCCGAGAACGCTGTGCTTGAAAAGCAGGTAGAGCAGGACGCCGATCGCGAGTGCTACCACCGCAAGCATCGGGACAGGCCCGAGGCTCGACTTGCCGAAGGCGCCGAAGGCAGGCGGCAACCCGTTCAACGGCACGCCCTTGGTGAAGATCAGCATGCCGCCGGAAAAAAGGCTGGCGCTTGCGAGCGTGACGATGAAGCTGTTCACGCCCGTCCTGACGATGGCAAAGCCGTTCAGCCAGCCGAGCGCACCGCCGAAGGCGAGTGTGCCGACAATCGCGACCGGGATCGGCAGGCCGAGCATCTGCATGAGATAACCCGACATCATGACAGCGCAGACGCCGATGGCGCCGACCGAAAGGTTCATGCCGCCCGTTGCCAGAACCACCATCTGCGCGAAACCGACGACGACGTCGACCGCCACCGAGCGACCCATGGAATTGATGTTGAAGCGCGACAGGAAGCCCGGCGCGAGGCTTGAGAACACCACCCACATGACGATCAGGATCGCCAGCAGGCCAATTTGCGCCGAACCGCGCATCAGGAGGCCTGCGGCATGCTGCAGGACCGTTCGTCGCGGCGATGTGGTTTGATCCGTTAAGCTCATGCTGCATTCTGCCTGACGGCGGGCCTGTGGCCGCGTGATCGGGAACGGCGGAAGGGGACCGTCACCAGCCCCCTTCCCGACACCTTACTTGCAGGTAAGGTAGGTGTCCTTGAAGCTCGCCTGCAGCTTGCCGGTCAACGCCTTGAGGTCGTCCTTGTAGCTGTCGATGTTCTCGGAAGAGATCACCAGCGTGCCGGAATCGATGAAATGCGCCGTCTGCGGCGTCGCGATCCACGGCGCATCCGCCTTGACCGTGCAGCCGCCGGCCAAAAGGTCGAGCGCATAGGCGCCGATATAGGCCTGGCCGTAAGGATTCTGCGCCATCGTGCCGGCGACGAAGCCATCACGGATGCCGTCGAGCACGATCTTGTCGTCATCGATGCCGACAAGCTTGATGCGCTTGTCGCCGAGGTTCTTCAGCGCGGTTGCGGCGACCACGGTCGAGATATAGGCGGTGGCGATCAGGCCGCCGATCTGGTCCTTCTGGGCGGCAAGCAGGGCGTTGATCTTCTGGTCGCCCTGTTCCTGGCTATCGGTATCGCCGACGGTCTGCAACAGCGTCACGGCGCCATTGGTCTCGGCCACGGCCTTTTCGACCGCCTTGACGCGCAAGGTCGTATTCGGATCGACGAGCAGGCCGGCGAGATGGACGATCGCGCCCTTGCCGCCCATCGCCTTGATCAGCGCCTTGGTGCCGAGATAGGCCGATTGCGAAACGTCGGTCGCAAGGCAAAAGGCGACATCCGTCGGATCCTGGGCGCAGCCGCCGAGCGCCACGGCAGGAATGCCGCTGCTCTTCATTTCAGAAATCGTCGAATTGATGCCCACCGCATCGCCAGGAAAGAAGCCGAAAGCGTTGACGCCCTGGGCGGCGAGACTTTCCAGCAGTTCGGTCTGCGCCTCGAGCTTCCATTCGCTCGGCACTTTGTATTCCACCGAGGCGATGCCGAAAGCTTTCGCAGCTTCGAGGCCTGACTGCTCCCAGGGAGCGAAATACGGATGCGGGCCGCCCGGAACCAGGGCGATCTTGTGATCGGATGCGAAGCCGCTGAGCGGCGCAAGCGCCACAGAGCACGCAAGACCGGCAGCAACAATGCCGCGGGCAACGTGAAACGTCATGATTTCCTCCCGTTTTGAGGGCGAGCCGCGTTCCTCCCACGGCTGCCACGGCACTATCGGTAGCATGATCGCATAACGCATGCAATATTCGATTATTGACTTTCCCGCGCCCCTGGCTTTTATAAAAAGCAGCCGGGCATCGGCACCCGGCATTCATGGG
>Ga0307515_10024105_pt1 | contig 10619 bp, 19 predicted proteins | sample 17_EM_MG_FD_194513 | JGI IMG/M metagenome (GOLD analysis project Ga0307515, IMG submission 194513) | Populus trichocarpa ectomycorrhiza microbial communities from riparian zone in the Pacific Northwest, United States - 17_EM | ecosystem: Host-associated > Plants > Roots > Unclassified | place...
GGGTTCCTGTTACCCTATTATCTGTATATATTTTGTTTGCTACTTTTGTGGCATGTTACTTTTGATCTTAATATATTCTTACATTTGATCAAAAAAAAAAAAAGTTTGAGCGCGATCCAACAGTCGGATCAAAAGCCCTGGCCCTTTTAAGCCGATACTCAAGTTCGAAAGACCAGACATCCTCGTCACCTTGTAGCCATTCCATAGGTACCCCAAGGAAAACAGCCTCTGGAAACCCCTGTAAAATTTTGAGTGCGATCCAACGGTAGGATCAAAAGGTATGGCGCTTTTAAGCCATTACTCAAGTTCGACGGAACAGACATCCTTGTCATCGAGTAGCCATTCATATCTACCCCAAGGAAAACAGCTTATGGAAAAAATTTGAGCGCGATCCAACGGTCGGATCAAAAGCAATGGCCCTTTCAAGCCGATACTCAAGTTCGACCGACCAGACATCCTCGTCACCGAGTAGCCATTCCATCGCTGACCCAAGGAAAACAGCCTCTGGAAAATTTTGAGCGCGATCCAACGGTCGGATCAAAATTTATGGCCCTTTTGAGCCGATACTCAAGTACGGGCGACCAGACAACCTCGTCACCCAGTAGCCATTCCATAGCTACCACAAGGAAAACAGCTTGTGGAAAACTTTGAGGGCGATCCAACGGTGGGATCAAAAGTTATGGCCCTTTTCAGCCGATACTCAAGTTCGACCGACCAGACATCCTCGTCACCGAGTAGCCATTCCATAGCTAACCCATGGAAAATAGCCTCTGGAAAATTTTGAGCGCGATCCAACGGTTGAATCAAAACTTATGGTCCTTTTGAGCCGATACTCAAGTACGGGTGACCAGACATCCTCGTCACCCAGTAGCCATTCCATATCTACCCCTAGGAAAACAGCTTATGGAAAAAATTTGAGCGCGATCCAACGGTCGGATCAAAAGCAGTGGCCCTTTCAAGCCGATACTCAAGTTCGACGGACCAGACATCCTAGTCATCGAGTAGCCATTCCATAGCTACCCCAACAAAAACAGCTTGTGGAAACATTTGAGCTCGATCAAACGGTGGGATCAAAAGTTGTGGCCCTTTTGAGCCTATACTCCAGTTCGACCGACCAGACATCCTCGTCACCGAGTAGTCATTCCATAGCTACCCCAAGGAAAACAACCTCTAGAATATTTTGAGCTCGATCCAACGGTAGGATCAAAAGGTATGGCGCTTTTAAGCCGATACTCAAGTTCGACGGACCAGACACTCTTGTCATCGAGTAGCCATTCCATAGCTACCCCGAGGAAAACAGCTTCTCGAAAAAATTTGAGTGTGATGCAACGGTCGGATCAAAATGATGGCACTTTTGAGTCGATACTCAAGTTCGACCGACCAGACATCCTCGTCATCGAGTAGCAATTCCTTAGCTATCCCAATGAAAACAGCATCTTGAAACCCCAGTAAAATTTTGAGCGCGATCCAACGGTCAGATCAAAAGCAATGGCCCTTTTAAGCCGATACTCAAGTTCGACGGACCAGACATTCTCGTCATCGAGTAGCCATTCCATATCTACCCCAAGTAAAAAAGGTTGTGGAAATATTTGAGCGCGATCCAACGGTGGGATCAAAAGTTATGGCCCTATTGAGCCTATACTCAAGTTCGAAGAACCATACATCCTCGTCACTGAGTAGTCATTCCTTAGCTAACCTAAGGAAAACAGCATCTCAAAAATTTTGAGCGCGATTCAACGTTCGGATCAAAACTTGTCCCCTTTTGAGCCGATACTCAAGTACGGGCGACCAGACATCCTCGTCACCCAGTAGCCATTCCATAGCTACCCCAAGGAAAATAACTTATGGAAAAAATTTGAGCGCGATCCAACGGTCGGATCAAAAGCAATGGCCCTTTTAAGCCGATACTCAAGTTCGATGGACCAGACATCCTCGTCATCGAGTAGCCATTCCATAGCTACCCCAACGAAAACAGCTTGTGGAAACATTTGAGCGCGATCAAATGGTGGGATCAAAAGTTATGGCCTTTTTAAGTCGATACTTAAGTTCGACCGACCAGACATCCTCGTCACCGAGTAGCCATTCCATAGCTACCCCAATTAAAACAGCCTCCAGAAACCCCTGTAAAAGTTTGAGTGCGATCCAACGGTCGGATCAAAAGCAATAACCCTTTTAAGCCGATACTCAAGTGCGACAAACCAGACATCCTCATCATCGAGTAGCCATTCCATAGCTACCCCAAGGAAAACAGCTTGTGGAAACATTTGAGCGCGATCCAATGGCAGGATCAAATGTTATGGCCCTTTTGAGCCTATACTAAAGTTTGACCGACCAGACATCCTCGTCACCGAGTAGCCATTCCATAGCTAACCCAAGGAATACAGCGTCTGGAAAATTTTGAGCGTGATTCAAAGTTCGGATCAAAACTTGTCCCCTTTTGAGCCGATGCTCAAGTACGGGCGACCAGACATCCTCGTTACCCAGTAGCCATTCCATAGCTACCCCAAGGAAAACAGCTTCTGGAAAAAATTTGAGCACGATCCAAAGGTCGGATCAAAAGTTATGGCCCTTTTGAGCCGATACTCAAGTACGGGTGACCAGATATTCTCGTCATCGAGTAGCCATTCCATAGCTACCACAAGGAAAACATCTTGTGGAAAACTTTGAGAGCGATCCAACGGGGGATCAAAAGTGATGGCCCTTTAAATTCGATACTCAAGTTCGACCGACCAGACATCCTCGTCACCGAGTAGCCATTCCATAGCTACCCCAATGATAACAGCCTCTTGAAACCCTTGAAAAATTTTGAGCGCGATCCAACGGTCGGATCAAAAGCAATGGCCCTTTTAAGCCGATACTCAAGTTCGACAGACCAGACATCCTCGTCATCGAGTAGCCATTCCATAGCAACCCCAAGGAAAACAGCTTATGGAAAAATTTGAGCGCGATCCAACAGTGGGATCAAAAGTTATGGCCCTTTTGAGCCTATTCTCAAGTTCGACCGACCAGACATCCTTGTCACCGAGTAGTCATTCCATAGCTACCCCAAGGAAAACAGCCTCTAGAAAATTTTGAGCTCGATCCAGCGGTAGGATCAAAAGGTATGGCCTTTTTAAGCCGATACTCAAGTTCGACGGGCCAAACACCCTTGTCATCGAGTAGCCATTCCATAGCTACCCCAATGAAAGCAGCTTATGGAAAACTTTGAGCGCGATCAAACGGTGTGATCAAAAGTTATGGCCCTTTTGAGCCTATTCTCAAGTTCGACCGACCAGACATCCTCGTCACCAAGTAGGCATTCCATAACTACCCCAAGGAAAACAGCCTCTAGAAAATTTTGAGCTCGATCCAGCGGTAGGATCAAAAGGTATGGCCTTTTTAAGACGATACTCAAGTTCGACGGACCAGACACCCTTGTCATCGAGTAGCCATTCCATAGCTACCCCAAGGAAAACAGCTTATGGAAAACTTTGAGCGCAATCCAACGGTGGGATCAAAAGTGATGGCCCTTTTGATTCGATACTCAAGTTCGACCGACCAGACATCCTCGTCACCGAGTAGCCATTCCATAGCTACCCAATTAAAACAACCTCTGGAAACCCTGTAAAAATTTGAACGCGATCTAACAATCGGATCAAAAGCAATGGATCTTTTAAGCCGGTAATCAAGTTCGACGGACCAGACATCCTCGTAATTGAGTAGCCATTCCATAGCTACCCTAAGGAAAACAGCTTGTGGAAAAATTTGAGCGCGATCCAATGGTGGGATCAAAAGTTATGGCCCTTTTGAGCCTATACTCAAGTTCGACCGACTAGACATCCTCGTCACCGAGTAGTCATTCCATAGCTACCCCAAGGAAAACAACCTCTCAAAAATTTTGAGCTCGATCCAATGGTAGGATCAAAAGGTATGGCCTTTTTGAGCCGATACACAAGTATAGGAAACCAGACACCCTCATCACCTAGTAGCCATTCCATAGCTACCACAAGCAAAACAGCTTGTGGAAAAATTTTAGCGCGATCCAACGGTGGGATCAAAAGTTATGGCCCTTTTGAGCCGATACTCAAGTATGAGCGACCAGACATCCTCGTCACCCAGTAGCCATTCCATAGCTACCCCAAGGAAAACAACTTATGGAAAAAATTTGAGCGCGATTAAACGGTCGGATCAAAAGTTATGGCCCTTTTGAGTCGATACTTAAGTTCGACCGACCAGACATCCTCGTCACCAAGTAGCCATTCCATAGCTACCCAAATGAAAACAGCCTCTGGAAACCCTTGAAAAATTTTAAGTGCGATCCAACGGTCGGATTAAAACAATGGCCCTTTTAAGCCAATACTCAAGTTCGACGGACCAGACATCCTCGTCATCGAGTAGCCATTCCATAGCTACCCCAAGGAAACAGCTTGTGGAAACATTTGAGCGCAATCAAACGGTGGGATCAAAAGTTAAGGCTCTTTTGAGCCTATACTCAAGTTCGACGAACTAGACATCGTCATCATAGAGTAGGCATTCCTTAGCTAACCTAATGAAAACAGCCTCTAGAAAATTATGAACGTGATTCAACGTTCGGATCAAAACTTATGCATTTTTGAGCCGATACTCAAGTACGGTCGACCAGACATCCTCGTCACCCAGTAGCCATTCCATAGCTACCCCAAGGAAAACAGCTTCTGGAAAAATTTGAGCGCGATCCAACGGTCAGATCAAAAGTTATGGCCCTTTTAAGTCGGTAATCAAGTTCGACGGACCAGACATCCTCGTTATCGAGTAGCCATTACATAGCTACCCCAAGTAAAACAGCCTCTGGAAAAGTTTGAGCGCGATCCAACGGTCAGATCAAAAGTTATGGCCCTTTTGAACCAATACTCAAGTACGAGCGACCAGACATCCTCGTCGCCTAGTAGCCATTCCATAGCTGCCACAAGGAAAACAGCTTGTGGAAAAATTTGAGCGCGATCCAATGATGGGATCAAAAGTTAAGGCCCTTTTGTGCCGATACTCAAGTACGGGCGACCAGACATCCTCGTCATCGAGTAGCCATTCCATAGCTAACCCAAGGAAAACATCCTTTGGAAAATTTTGAGCGCGATCCAATGGTAGGATCAAAAGGTATGGCCCTTTTGAGCCGATACACAAGTATAGGCAAACAGACATCCTGATCACCCAGTAGCCATTCCATAGCTGCCACAAGGAAAACAGCTTGTCGATAACTTTGAGCGCGATCCAATGGTGGGATCAAAAGTGATGGCCCTTTTGAGCCGATACTTAAGTTCGACAGACCAGACATCCTCATCACCTAGTAGCCATTCCATAGCTGCCACAAGGAAAACAACTTGTGGAAAACTTTGAGCGTGATCCAACGGTGGGATCAAAAGTTATGGCCCTTTTGAGCCAATACTCAAGTTCGACCGACCAGACATCCTCGTCACCGATTAGCCATTCCATAGCCAACCCAAGGAAAATAGCCTGTGGAAAATTTTGAGCGCGATCCAACGGTCGAATCAAAACTTATGGTCCTTTTGAGCCGATACTCAAGTACGGGCGACAAGACATCCTCGTCACCCAGTAGCCATACCATAGCTACCCCAAGGAAAACAGCTAATGGAAAACATTTGAGCGCGATCCAACGGTCGTATCAAAAGTTATGGCCCTTTTGACTCGATACTTAAGTTCGACCGACCAGACATCCTCGTCATCGAGTAGCCATTCCATAGCTACCTCAAGTAAAACAGCCTCTGGAAAATTTTGAGCGCGATCCAACAGTCAGATCAAAAGTTATGGCCCTTTTGAGCCGATACTCAAGTATGGGCGACTAGACATCCTTGTCGCCTAGTAGCCATTCCATAGCTACCACAAGGAAAATAGCTTGTGGAAAAAATTTGAGCGCGATCCAACGGTGGGATCAAAAGTTATGGCCCTTTTGTGCCATAATCAAGTACGGACGACCAGACATCCTCGTCACCCAGTAGCCAATCTATAGCGACCCCAAGGAAAACAGCTTATGGAAACAATTTGAGCGCGATCCAATAGTCGGATCAAAACCTATGGCCCTTTTAAGCCGATACTCAAGTTCGACGGACCAGACATCCTCGTCAACGAGTAGCCATTCCATAGCTACCCCATGTAAAACTGCTTGCGGAAAAGTTTGAGCGCGATCCAACGGTCAGATCAAAAGCAATGGCCCTTTTAAGCCGATACTCAAGTTCGACGGACCAGACATCCTCGTCATCGAGTGGCCATTCCATAGCTACCCCAAGGAAAACAGCTTGTGGAAACATTTGAGCGCGATCCAATGATGGGATCAAAAGTTATGGCCCTTTTGAGTCGATCCTTAAGTTCGACCGGCCAGACATCCTCGTCACCGAGTAGCCATTCCATAGCTAACTTAAGGAAAACATCCTCTAAAAACGTTTGTGCGCGATCCAACGGTGGGATCAAAACTTATGGCTCTTTTGAGCCCATACTCAAGTATGGGCGACAAGACATCCTCCTCACCCAGTAGCCATTCCATAGCTACACCAAGGAAAACAACTTCTAGAAACATTTGAGTGCAATCCAACGGTTATATCAAATGTTATAGCCGTTTTGAGTCGATACTGAAGTTCGACCGACCAAACATCCTCGTCACCGAGTAGCCATTCCATAGCTACCCCAATGAAAACAGCCTCTGAAAACCCCTGCAAAATTTTAAGCGCGATCCAACGATCGGATCAAAAGCTATGGCCCTTTTAAGCCGATACTCAAGTTCGACGGACCAGACATCCTCGTCATCGAGTAGCCATTCCATAGCTACCCCAAGGAAAACATCCTCTGGAAAATTTTGAGCGCGATCCAACGGTAGGAGCAAAAGCTATGGCCCTTTTGAGCGGATACACAAGTACAGGCGACCAGACATCCTCGTCGCCCAGTAGCCATTCCATAGCTACCACAAGCAAAACAGCTTGTGGAAAAATTTGAGCGCGATCCAACGTTGGGATCAAAAGTTATGGCCCATTTGAGCTGATACTCAAGTTCGACCGAACTGCCATCCTCGTCACCGATTAGCCATTCCAAAGCTAACCCAAGGAAAACAGGCTCTGGAAAATTTTGAGCGCGATCCAACGGTCGGATCAAAACTTATGGCCCTTTTCAGATGATACTCAAGTACAGGCGACCAGATATCCTCGTCATCCAGTAGCAATTCCATAGCTACACCAAATATAATAGCTTCTGGAAAAATTTGAGCGCGATCCAACGGTGGGATCAAAAGTTATGGACCTTTTGAGTCGATACTGAAGTTCGACCGACCAGACATCCTCGTCACCGAGTTGCCATTCCATAGCTACCCCAACTAAAACAGCCTATGGAAACCCCTGTAAAATTTTGAGCACGATCCAATGATCGGATCAAAAGTTGTGGCCCTTTTAAGCCGATACTCAAGTTCGATGGACCAGACATCCTCGTCACACAGTAGCCATTCCATAGCTACCCAAGGAAAACAGCTTTTGGAAAATTTTGAGCGCGATCCAACGGTCGGATCAAAAGTTATGGCCCTTTTGAGCCGATACTCAAGTCCGGGCGACCAGACATCCTCGTCACCGAGTAGCCATTCCATAGCTACCCCAAGGAAAACAGCTTGTGGAAAAATTTAAGCACGATCCAACGATGGGATCAAAAGTTATGGCCCTTTTGAGCCGATACTCAAGTTCGGCCGACCAGACATCCTCGTCACCCAGTAGCCATTCCATAGCTAACTCAAAGAAAACAGCCTCTGGAAAGTTTTGAGCGCGATCCAACGGTCGGATCAAAACTTATGGCCCTTTTAAGACGATACTCAAAGTACAGGCGACCAGACTTCCTCGTCACCTAGTACCATTCCATAGCTACCCCAAGGAAAACTGTAACATCCCCCATTCCGGGATAAAAACGACAATCTCATGCCAATCAAAAAACAGAGTAATTGTAACAACCCGGCTTTTCAAGCCCAAAACAACAATAATTTTTATTTTTTTTAAAACCTGACACACATGGTGCCGGTAATCAGCGAACCTGATCCCTCACATCATCAAAATACAATCCATACAATCAACATTTCATTTAAAAGTGAATCTTATGTAAACACATAATATAATGGTTGCATGATTAGAAGTTCATATTAAAAATATACATGCATAGACATGAGTTTGCATTCCTATCCTACTAATAGCCATTACGAATTTAAACAAAAGGATCTAATAAAAGTTATACATTCAGTACATTGATTCATACAAAATACATTGTGATTTAGAATGCATCTACATGATTCCTTGCAAAAGTAGGTTCCCGTGTATTGGGTTTCCTAGACATCTCGTTGGTGTGACGTCCCTGCTGCAGTACAAAACATTTAAGAGAATGCAATTACTTAATAATAATAATAATGGTAACTAAACGGTCTGGCAGTTAAATGAAGCATTAACATTTATAATTTCTTCATGTACTTGGTATAAACAGCTTGTAGTACATATAGATGCACCAATTTTTGCAATCAACCATAATCTTAAACCCGACTATCCTCTTAAGGCATCATTTGCTGAGGTTAACCGTTCACTCACCCCGATCATCCACTTCGGATGCCATTAGCCAAAGCTAATCAATCGTTCATCCCGGTCATCCATTTGGATGCCATTAGCCGAAGCTAATCATTCATTTGTCCCGGCCATCCATTCAGATGCCATTAGCCGAAGCTAATCAGTCGTTCGTCCCGGCCATCCATTCGGATGCCATTAGCCGAAGCTAATCATTCTTTGTCCCGGCCATCCATTCGGATGCCATTAGCCGAAGCTAATCAGTCGTTCGTCCCGTTCATCCATTCAGATGCCATTAGCCGAAGCTAATCAATCGTTCGTCCCGGCCACCCATTCGGATGCCATTAACCGAAGCTAATCAATCGTTCATCCCGATCATCCGTTCGGATGCCATTAGTCGAAGCTAATCAATCATTTGTCCCGACAATTCATTCGGATGCCATTAGCCAAAGCTAATTAACCATTTGTCAACATTTAAGCGTTCGACAATCTAATATCGGTTCTAACGCAATATGGTAATATTCATGATAAAGTATTTCATTATTCAACGTATGAAAAAGGAAGGTGCAAGTCACCTACCTGCTCCACCTGTGGGTTGTTCTTGTCTTGACGATGGTCCAATCCCGACCGCACCACCTAAGACATCAATGGTCACAAATCAGTACATTTGTATTTTTGAATCACATTCGTCATCACACTTGTTTCAAGAGTTCATATGTTCACATTCAAGTGTTCCATATTTTACACCATCATACCATGAAATTGTTACTAGCATTTAAGTCATTTCTGCCTAGGAGGCTTATTGTAGAAATCGGCAGCGAGAACTGGTTCGCTGCATGCAGCCAATTCTGCAGTGAAAATTGTTTCGCTGCTGGCGCCACAATTTCGGCAGCAAATGCTAACTCGTAGCAGACAACTCAGTTTCGGCAGCGAATCACAATTTCGCTGCAGCCAACTCAACTTCGGCAGCGAATCACAACTTCACTGCATAACACGCCACTTGGCAGTGAATCACAGTTTCGCTGCACAACACACAATTCGGCAGCGAATGCTAATTCGCTGCAGCCGACACAGTTTCAGCAGTGAATCACAGTTTCGCTACACAACACACAATTCAGCAGCGAATGCTAATTCACTGCAGAAGACTCAGTTTTGACAGCGAATCACAAATTCGCTGCAGACAACTCAGTTTCCGCAGTGAATGCTAATTCGCTGCAGCCGACGCAGTTTCGGCAGCGAATCACAGTTTCGCTGCACAACACACAATTCGGCAGTGAATGCTAATTCGCTGCAGAAGACTCAGTTTCGGCAGCGAATCACAAATTCGCTGCAGACAACTCAGTTTCGGCAACGAATGCTAATTCGCTGCAGCCGACGCAGTTTCGGCAGCGAATCACAGTTTTGCTGCACAACACACATTTTGGCATGAACACACACCACACATGCTGTAACAACACCAACATATACACTGTCACGAAGTTCTAGCAGAACACACACATTGAAACCATCAATTTCAGCACATAATCCTTCAACAAAATCCCAGCAAAACACACACATTGAAAACCATCAATTACATCATATAATCTTTCAATAAATTCCAGCACAACACACACATTGAAACCATCAATTTCAGCACATAATCCTTCAACAAATCCCAGCAGAACACACACATACATGCTGGCCAACCCCATAGTTAAAGCCAGCCCTCTACGATGATTTGTTATTTTCATTTTATTCATTTTTCTTTGTTAGATGTTCTGAAATTGGCTTCATTTCATTTCTGTTTCCTTGTCCACCTAGTTAATTTCAGTTTCCTTCACAGCTAGCTTAGGTCTTAGGTCAATTTTCTTAGGGTTTTCTTCTTCATTTCCGTTTCTGGTCTTAAGGAGAAGAGGAAGGGAGTTTCATGACTCATACCTTTCAAATCTAACTAAGTTTGAGGAAGGTTTGACACTATTCTTTCTCTTCTCCTGCTGGTTCTCCTCCTTCTTCTTCCTCTCATGTTTTCCAGCCCTCTTTTTCCTTTCCCTCTAGGCAGCTGTCCAATCTTCTCTCAAGGTCTCATCTTTCCCT
>Ga0307515_10024106_pt1 | contig 10619 bp, 9 predicted proteins | sample 17_EM_MG_FD_194513 | JGI IMG/M metagenome (GOLD analysis project Ga0307515, IMG submission 194513) | Populus trichocarpa ectomycorrhiza microbial communities from riparian zone in the Pacific Northwest, United States - 17_EM | ecosystem: Host-associated > Plants > Roots > Unclassified | place...
GGAAAGTGTTTTCCGTTGACCGGAAAGTGTTTTCCGTTGACCAACTTTCCTAATGGCAAACAAACACAGGAAAGTTTGGAAAGTGGTTTCCCGGAAAATGAATTCCAGGAAACAAACATGGCCCAAGTAAGAATTTTTTTTCCGTTTTAAAAAATATACGTGTCAGGGTGTGTGTATCTAGTTTTTGCTACTAATTATTTTAAATAAAACATGATATCTAGCTTTTAAAAACCTATTTAAATAAATGTGTTTGTAGATAATAGGAGTGATGAACTTGGAGTTTATCATTTATTCTAACTTCATTTTGAATTCTTTGAAATAAATATGTAAGTAAAAAATAAAAACAGATAGATAAATAGAAATTAAAATTAAAATTAAAATAAGTTAATAAAATACACCACTGTAAATAGCCACAAACCCTTCCCATTTTGCAAACACTATAAAGTGTAAAGCCCCGCTCTTTGCCTTCTTCACTCTCAAAATTAAAAAAACACGCACACTCTCTCTCTGATTCCCTATCTGTTTTTTTAAAAATTAGGGTTTTCAAATTACCGTCAATCAACCATGTCGTTGAGACCTAGCGCGAGAACCGAGGTTCGCCGGAACCGATACAAAGTCGCAGTCGACGCCGATGAAGGTCGCCGGAGAAGAGAGGACAATATGGTGGAGATCCGCAAGAACAAGCGTGAAGAGAGTTTGCTAAAGAAGCGACGCGAAGGTCTCCAGGCACAACAGTTCCCTCCCGCTATTCTCTCTTCTTCTAATGTGGAAAAGAAGGTAACTTCACTATACTCGCATGTTATGTATTTTTGAACAGTGGATCTTGTCGGGTGTTAGGTGTTTTGTTGATTAGGGTTTCGATTTTTTTTTCTATTTGTAAACTTTTGCAGTTAGAGAATTTGCCTTCGATGGTGGCTGGTGTTTGGTCTGAGGATGGCAATTTGCAGCTTGAATCAACTACTCAGTTTCGGAAACTGCTTTCGATTGGTATTGCTTTGGGTTCCTTTTCTTTTGCTTAAGCTTTTTGTTTCTATTAGTAAATATTGGTTATTTATGGAGGGGTTGCTATTGTTATTGGCAGAGAGGAGTCCTCCGATAGAGGAAGTTATACAAGCTGGGGTTGTTCCTCGATTTGTTGAGTTTCTTGTTAGGGAGGATTTCCCTCAGCTTCAGGTGCGTGTTTCTATGATATTGTGATGGTATGTGTTTGCTGATTTGTTTGAATTGGAATGGGGTCGTGAAGTGTTTGTGTCATGTCTTGGAACTTGTGTAGTTTGAGGCTGCTTGGGCTCTCACAAACATTGCCTCTGGAACTTCAGAGAACACTAAGGTGGTAATTGATCATGGTGCAGTTCCAATATTTGTCAAGCTTCTCGGTTCTCCCAGTGATGATGTTAGGGAGCAGGTATGTCTTTGAATTTTAGTTACCTAGTTTGCGGGAATTGTGATTATATAATGTGCACATGGAAGAGAGTCTAGGATTTGAATATATTTGCTGGTTAAATTTCAGGCTGTGTGGGCATTGGGAAATGTTGCTGGTGACTCCCCTAAGTGCCGTGATCTTGTGCTCAGCCATGGAGCCTTGATTCCATTGCTGGCACAGTTGAATGAGCATGCAAAGCTTTCAATGCTGAGGAATGCTACGTGGACACTATCAAACTTCTGCAGGGGCAAGCCACAGCCTCCGTTCGAGCAGGTTATTGTTAGATTCTGTGCATTGATTGGGCGTCACAAGTTTTTGGCAATGGATGTTGTGGAAAGTTAAAAGGTTTTTAACTTGTAAAATTTGTTGGGCAGGTGAGGCCAGCCCTTCCTGCACTTGAACGTCTTGTACATTCAACTGATGAAGAAGTCCTAACTGATTCTTGCTGGGCACTCTCTTATCTTTCTGATGGTACAGATGATAAAATCCAAGCTGTTATTGAGGCAGGTGTCTGTCCACGACTTGTGGAGCTCCTCCTGTGAGTGCAGCATTCTATTGATTGATTGGTTTAATATTTTCTTGTATCTCATTATCTGCATACAAATACATTTAAAAAACATGATCCTTCATACATGAATTGTTTCAGCCATCCTTCTCCTTCAGTGCTTGTTCCTGCCCTCCGCACAGTTGGAAATATTGTGACAGGGGATGATATGCAGACCCAGGTAAAGGCGCTTCTGGCTTTTTGTTTGTTTGTTCCATCCTTTGTGCAACAGCAGAAGTGCCTTTCATGACCGCATCCATCTGACCTTTTTTTTTTCTAGAAGTTATTGATCTGAATCAATGTTATAACATAGTTTGCATGGATTCTTTTTTTTCCCACAAATAACATCAATATTGATGCTTCTGCATCATGATGGAAAATATGACCATGTTAGAGGTTTGCTATAAAGACTGAAGAAGCTAAATACTGGATGAACAAACCAGACAACTATTAAAAAAATTGAAATATAACCATGTTAGAGGTAGGGGTGAGCATAAAAACTGAGAAAACAAAAAAAAATTAACTGAATTAACCGATTAGAAAAAAATTTGATTGAACTGGACCGGTTCAAACAGTACTAAACCGAGTTGAAAAAATCCCAGCTATTATATATATTAAACTTTCTTCTAACCCTAGGAGCTAAATCATACTCCCCCCCCCCCCAAGCTTTCACTCAATCTCTGTCTCAGCAGCCCCCTCTCAAGCTTTCTCCAATTATCTTGTTCTCTGGTTTTTTAACGAGACTATTACTGGTGCTAGTCTGTCTCTAATCCTTTGCCTCTATCATTCTTCTTCTCTAACCTAGTGCTGTCAAGGGGTGCTAGCCTATGCACTCCAGGCTAGGTGAGGCGACGACGTCTTTATTAGCCTATGGCGATGAATTTATAAAGCGTTGCCTGGTGAGTAGTGGGCGCTAGGTGTTAAGGCAAGCACCTTTTTGTCCATTTTTTAATTTACCACAAGAAACAATTTATTGGTATTTTTGTAAAAAAAACAAAGATTAGGGTAAAAAAGAATAAACAAACATTAAAATGGGAGACATACAATCAAGGAAGGACACTTGAAGAGAAACACTAACCACACTTTGCGTTGCCTCTGAACAAGAAAGCATGGATGGAGATGTTTTTGAGTAATGATGGTGATATTTAAGTTTGCTTTTTCATCTATTTGGCTACTTACTACTTTAAATTATTTATTTTGTTTTAATGGTGAAAAATATAACTTTATACGACTATGTTATGGTATATTATATTTTCTTTTGATTTTCTAGTGACCTAATCTTAATTGAGAAGATATATATTAGATTTATATAATATAATATAATATTATAATTTTTTTTTTATCTATAGCATATTGTTGTGGTTCATTCAGGCGTGCACCTAAGGCCTTAGACATTTTACAGGCTTGGTTCCTTTTAGCGCTTTTCACCTTTGATAACACTGCTCAAACCCTAACTTTCTTTTTCTCTCTAAACTTGTTATAACAAACACCACCAAATCTTTCTACCTCTTTTATTTCTGTTTCTCTCCTCTCTTTATTCTCTTCTCTTTACTTTTGTCTCTCTGCGCCTCTGTTCTCCTCCAATAAGGGTTTTTGTTTGCTTCTCTTTTTTTTGGGTTTTATTTGTTTGTGATAATCGATCAATGCATGGTTGTATTGTGTGTTTTACTGCATCTTTTTTTCATGGGTTTTGTTTTGATTGATTGATTTGTGTTATTTTTTAATGTTTTTAGTGCCTCCAGTTAGGATTCAAGGTAATTGAGTTTAGTGTTGTTTTATGGGGTTCTGTTTGGTAACTTTTGTTACAACTGGGTGTTTGCTTTGATTTCATAAATGTTTGTGGTTTGTCAATTGGTTTTATTGATGGGTCATTGTGCTTGGTTTGATGTCACATGGATTTGTTCAAGTTTTCAATTCTTTGGGCTTTGGTTTATCAACTGGTTTTATTGATGGGTCATTGTTCTTGGTTTGATGGCACCCTGATTTGTTCAAGTTTTCAATTCGCTGGGCTTTGGCTTTGATATGGTTAGTTTTTGTACAATTTTCCCTATTGATTTTTGATTATCAAGTTATTTGGTGCTTTATCTTATATCTTCCCAAAAGGTTTTTCTGGTTTTTTAACACAATAAACCGAAGCGGGCCGAATCAAAACTGGTTGGTTTGAAATTTTTTTCGGTTCTATTTGGTTTGGTTCTGAATCTAAAAAAAAACATGGTTTGGTTATGTTTTGTTAAGTGAAAATTGAACCGAACCGAAAATGCCCACCCCTAGTTAGAGGTTTAATAGGATCCCGTGGCCATTGTTGATTATGAGATCTGTGCTATTGCACAAGGAGGTATTGGTGCCAGCTATTTCTGGATATGATGGATTAAAGGGAAAAAAATGAGGGGAGGGGAATAACCTGTTGAAACTTGTTGGGAGCTTTTTTGGTGAAGGGAAGGAAAGGAATTTGGCTGTAAGACCCCCAGTCCTCTCCAAATAGTAAAAATTATGACTTTTTTTAATATTAATTGTCAATCCCGACACCTTTTAGAAAACAATAGATACGATTCCACTTGTACAGGTAAACTGTAATCCTCATCTTCTTGTCTGGCTAAATGAGGCAGGATGTGCTCTCACCAACTGGTTTTCTTGTAGTCCTCTCCTACTCTATCCCTCTACTAGACTCTAGCACTGTATTCTTGTCCCCTTCCTACCTTCATTTAAACAGTAACTACCTGACCCTTATTTAGCTTGCCCCTTCCTTTAAAAACTCTTTACTGCCCTCCTGTCTTATGTTCCCATCCATATATAGTGTTAGAACACATGTTATGGGTGTTTCTGCATGATTAATGCTGTCATCTAAATTTTTGAATTTATTCATGCATTTGCGTTAAATACCTTCGTACCACAGACACCGAGCCACATAAATCATCCCAGAACAGCACATGCTTTATGCCCAGTAGTTGCATCAACTCTTGTCATTGTACTTGACCAGGATAGTTGAAAATGAAGCATCTCTCTTAAACTAAAAAAAATACAATTCCCTTGATAAGGAAAAATGTAAAGGCAAGGCATGTAACAAGAAATACCCGTAAGTAATTAGGAGCGCTGCAGTGAGAGCGTGGAAAAATTGCTTGGAATTGTCATAGCAAAATCCATCTCCCTCTCTCTGTGGTTTGTTGCAACTATGCTAATGATCTTGCTTTTCACACGATGACATCTTTTTATTGCTTGAAATGTTGGTTTTCTTATACCTAACTCTGACACGTCTCTCCTTTGCAGTGCATAATTACCACTGGTGCACTCCCATGCCTTCTAAGCCTGCTGACTCATAATCATAAAAAGAGCATCAAGAAAGAAGCTTGCTGGACTATCTCAAACATCACTGCTGGAAACAAGGAGCAGATCCAGGTGAGCTTGCATGACTCGGAAGTTCATGTTTTAAGCTCTGTTAAGTTGTTTCTTGTTTGATTCTGTCAGTCCTCTTAGAAGAACTCTGGGCTCTTCTAATTGGGGTTCTGAATTTATTTACTGGAATGATCTGCATTTGCTATCTTCATTAGCACTTGTGATCTGAATTCCTTCTATGTAAGATTGAGTGCTTCAAGTACCTCTGGATTTTTACTCTTTCTTTTCTAAATTATCTAGGCTGTTATTGAGAATGGTTTAATTGGCCCGCTCGTTAATTTACTTCAAAATGCGGAGTTTGATATAAAGAAAGAAGCTGCTTGGGCTGTGTCTAATGCTACTTCGGGTGGCACTCACGAGCAAATTAAGTATGTTATTCTTCTGTTCTAAAACATTACTACTTGTTTGTTGAATGTTCTCTGGTTCTCTTGGCAGAAAAGTGATTGGCTGTTTTTGGATGACAGGTTTTTGGTCAGTCAGGGATGTATTAAACCATTGTGTGATCTTCTTGTATCCCCTGATCCAAGGATTGTAACTGTATCTCTTGAAGGATTAGAGAACATTCTGAAGGTTGGGGAAGCGGAGAAGAATTTGGGGAATAGTGGAGATGCTAATTTCTATGCCCAGATGATAGATGATGCCGAGGGACTAGAAAAGATTGAAAATCTACAGAGTCATGACAACAATGAGATATATGAGAAGGCAGTCAAGATTCTCGAGACTTATTGGTTGGAAGAAGACGACGAGACTTTGCCTTCAGGTGATGGTGCCCAGCAAGGATTTCAGTTTGGTGGGAACGGTGTTCAAGTTCCATCTGGTGGATTCAACTTTTAGCTGAAGGTATTTAAAATACTTGCTTTCAAGTCTTAAATATACACAATATTATCTGAATTTGTGAGGTTAGTAAAGCTTGAATTACCCATGAATCTCAAAGCTGAGTATAATTTCTCTTGTAGTCTGGTGGCATTGAAAACGAATGATCTTGTGCACCAAGTAATATTACTTTTGTTTGGAAGTCTGAGTTTTACTTAATTGGTTTGCCCCAGGAATCTGTAGAGTTTGGAATGGTGAAGCAGTTCTTGGTTGGGGTGATAAATATGTCGGGGTCAAGTTGGGTCTGGTCTCGGCACCTCGTTACTTGTTACAGTCTGGTATAGAGTCCATTGTGGTCAAAGAGGTGCCTAACAGGTCAGTCTATACTACAGCGTCCGATAAGAAGGGGGTCAGGAAGGTACTATAGCAACATTGTTACCTGGTCAGCCATGCTTGATAATTTGGCCTTATTGCTATGGAGTGGCATGGAGGGTGTTAAGAAGTCCATTGTTGCATAACCCTTGGCTTTGATCACTGAACACGCTGGGGGAGGTTTTTTTGTACGCTGATCGAAGTCCTTTTTTATGTCGAGTCATGTTGTGCTAGTATTTTTTTTTTATATATATATATATAGTCTATTTGGTTTTTCTTTGATTGGGTGAATATGGTATTTGATAAACCTCATTTTCTTTGGAGTAGTGTTTAATTTTATGGAGATTTTTTTAAAGAAATCACTCGAGTTTCGTAAGTTTAATTGTTGTGATTTTTCCAGGAAAGATTCTGTAAAATCAGTATTTGTTCTCTTCCTTGGTTTTTTTGATAACTCGGGTGTCTGGACCAGCTTACACGCAACACGACTAATCCCCGGTCCATTGAACACTTTGCAAGCCTAGTGGACATGTAAGACATCGCGGGGGTGTCAGGTATGCACAGAAAGAATCGAATCTGGGTGCAAGTATCTTTCCCCGTTAGACCACTATCTCAAGTGCTCTCTCTTCCTCGGTTTTTGGTATTGAGCCAAATGTTGAAATTGAAGGCGAGTGTGAGCAAGAATGGGCCACTCCTATAAAGCGGCAACAATGGTGGCGGATGCAAATGCAAATGCCATCTAGTTGGAAGACTACTTTGACTAGAAAAGGGGAGGAATCTGAGTCATATGACCTTCGTAAACACACTCGAAGGGCAAATGGTGGGCCGAGCTTTGTTCTTTTGCAGCCTATAGATCCTTAATAGTAATCATTAAATTTTGTTTTATGAGCCTTTAAGCTTTATCAGCTACTGCTGAGCCTGATATTGGGGCCATTAATTTTGCTATTTCAGGATCTGAAAATTCGTATTTTTTCCTGCTGGACCCTCACGAGAGAAGGTCCATTGAGACATGCCGCTCGCTCTGGACCATTTGCTTTTGTGCAGCTGGTATCCTCCACTCAGATTCTGTATTTTTCTCCATAAGATATGTAAAAATCAGGTAGCTTGTCCATAATTTTATTTGTTCCTGTAACCAGATTTTATGAAAACCTTGAGCTGAAGATTGCGGTCTGACAATTCCGATATTTGCTGAAGAAGATAAATTGAGGCCATCAGTTGGATTATTTTTAATGCCCTTGTTGCCGAGACTTCTTCAATTTGGGGGTGCACACAGAAGGTTAGAGCAACAGGAAGGATAGTGCAAGAATACACACACTGGATATTTTTCCCCACGCTACACTGGGGAGAGTCAATTCTTTTATAATATAAAAAAATTATTCCAACGGTAATAACTTGAGTGAATCTAGATTAACTTAATCAATTAGTGATTCGAGATAATCTCAGAAGAAGAAAAATCTAATATTAAAGGATGAAATTAAAAAAAAGTTAAATCGGGTTAATTTTCAAAACAAGCAGCTTTAGTCATGAAACCAAAATAACCAAATAGAATAGCAAAAAAAATCTTGAACAAATTTGTTAACCATCAAAAAATTAAAAAGAAAATCAATAGTAATCAAAACAAGGAGGACCAAACCTTTTATAAAAATTAATGAAAAAAAATAATGAGGGACTTCATCGATAAATAAAATAAAAAGGATAAAAAAAGGTAATTAAAAAAATAAGAACCAATATTGGATTAAAAAACAAATGAAATAAAATACTGATTGAAAAAATTAAAAGAAAAAACAGATTAAAAAAAAGATTAAAAAAACAATTAAAAAATAAGTACTAAATCTAGAAAAAAAAACGAGATAAAATAAAATGTCGAGTGGAAAAATTAAAAGAAAAAAACAAACAAAAAAATGATAAAAAAAAAACAGCAATCAAGACAATGAGTATCATATTTGATATATAAACAAAACAAAATCAAATAGAAAGGGATGAAACTAAAAAAACAAAAGAATCCAAAACAAAGAATGACCGATAAAAAAAAAGATCATAATTGATTTTTTTTATCTTCATTATTTTTTTATCAAAATAATATCATTTTTACTTTTTAGCTAAATAAAAAATCAAGCAATTAGTTAGAGGAAAATAATGCTACCACCGTTGATTTGTTTTTACCATTATTTTTTTTTATCAAATAATGTCTTTTTAACTTTCTGCACAATAAAAAAATTTCAATTAACCTCAGTGGGTAAAATAATTATCTTATCTGCTATGAAAAAATAAATTATCTTACATTTTATCAGAGATAGTTTTAAATATATATTGAAAAGATTGTGGGTAAAATAAAATATTTATATATAAATGTGGATATGTTATGAGGTTCAGTGGTGGGGACACCAGACCCACACCACAAACTATACGAGTATATGGACGGAGACGACGTAGGATGGCCCAGCCTGTCACGCTTTGGTTGAGAGACTAAGCCCATTTGGGCCCATTTCATTGTTATTTTATTTATTTAGCTCATTTGGGCCTGCTCATTGTTATTTTATTATTTATGTTAAACAGTTTGATTTGATGGCCCGAGCCCAATAGCAGGATGTTTTAGGGTTTACTATTTATATGTTTTTCTGTCATTTTGAGAGACAATTTTGATGATTAATGAAAATTGCAGACTTTGCATATTTCCAATCCTCTTTCTTCTCTTCTTCAGCTTCTTTCTTTTCTAAAGCTTCTTTCTGTTCTTGCTTTAATTTTATTATTTATTGTTCCACATCAAATTTGGTATCAGAGCCAGGGTTTTAATTGTTCTTACAATTAAACGATCCACATGTCTATGCTAAACCCTAGATCCAGTTTGATCTAAAAAAAAAATCCTACTGTTCTAAAATAAATAAATAAAAAATGGGATCTACACTGTTCATCTTCTCCACCAGCAAGCCGCCGCCGCCGCCGCACAGCACGCCACCTTCGCCAGAGGGCAGATCGGGCGTCCCCCAACAACAACCAAAGAAACCCAAGACAACTCTCTACAACATCCACGGCGACAGATCACATCACCCCTACAGCAGGCCGCTCTCCACGTCTGCCATCCAGCCACCACTTCGCACCACCAGTAAGCCTCGCAGCGCCGCAGCCACAACAACTTTGTGTCTTAGGTTCCAAATTAGTGTTACAACCCATCCGCGCCATCAGCCGCACCCCCAGCAACAGCACCAGCCGCAACGCCACCATCCACAGTGCCCTCACCTTCAGCAGCTACACCGGATCAACAGGCCCCGTCCAACAGCGACACCACAGACACTGCCGCCTCTTCCTTCGCACCGCCGGCTCCAAGCAGAATCACGAAGCTCCGCTTCGTGCACCATCGCCGACAGCAGCGGCAACAAACCACAGGAGGCAGGGCAGACAGAAACAGAGGCTCCCAAAAAAATAATTAACCCTACCACGTCAGCGCCACACAACCTGCCACGTCATCATAATTATCTGCGTCATCAGCCACGTTATCAACACGTCACCACGCGAGGCAGCATCTGTGTCAGCAGCCACGTCAGCGGATTCTGCCACGTCATCCTTCACTGCCACATCACCTGGTCAGAAATTCTTTTACCCATTGAATATCATCGTTCCTGGTATGCTTTTACACTTGTTAACCAAGAATTAGCATTAATATTATTTTTTTGTGCTTGCCCATAACTAAATTACATAGCCCGCCTTTACATTGAATTACCTTAATTTTGAGCTTGTTTAGCATTGAAGATTTGATCCTCTTAATTAATTGTGGAGCTTGGTTAAATTAGTGGGAAAACTGAAACACTGTGTTTGGATTACTTGTGTGCATTTAGCGGACTTACATTGCTTGCATGCGCATTTTCCTGGTTTAATTTGTCATTACTTAGTCTCAAAGATTAAAAAAAAATTATTTTCTTTATTTTTTTTATTTATTAGCTATAATTTTATTTTGTGTTTTACTTGCAAGTGTTATTTTGTGATCTCAGTCTCAGGATTAGTTTTTGCATGCATTTACGTAGTGGTCGTCTAGTACACAATCTAGAAGTCATAGCTACCATGGACCCGAACTCTAGTAATGTT
>Ga0307515_10024107_pt1 | contig 10619 bp, 5 predicted proteins | sample 17_EM_MG_FD_194513 | JGI IMG/M metagenome (GOLD analysis project Ga0307515, IMG submission 194513) | Populus trichocarpa ectomycorrhiza microbial communities from riparian zone in the Pacific Northwest, United States - 17_EM | ecosystem: Host-associated > Plants > Roots > Unclassified | place...
TTGATTTTATAAAAGCTAAAATAATTTGTTTTTTATTTATTTATTTTACATGCAATAATTTATCTCAAGGTAGTTTTAACAAAATATATATTTATTTTAAATTTATTTTTTAAAACCACAATTAAAAGTGTTTTTTTACTATAATCGTAAAATTTACCACAATATCAAACATACACCGAGACAATGTTTGTTTTTGTAGTGATTTTGTGCTTTTGAGAAAATTTAAATTATTTTTTTTTCAAATTGATTTTTTTTATATTTTTAAATCATTTTAATGTACCGATATTAAAAATAATTTTTAAAAAATAAAAATATTATTATTATATATTTTCAAATAAAAAATATTTTAAAAAATAATCACCACCTCATCAATCATCACCTAAACACACAATGCAGCATTTTTCAACCAATCCTCTATTATTGTAATTTTGACAATTTTGGTTTTTGGCGGTGCAGCTGTCCTTTTTTTCTATTTATTAATAGAAGATCTAAATTTGGAGCTACATTAGAAAAGAAAAAAAAAAAAAAAAAACAAGCTTTCGCTTTCTCTTTCCCTAGATCCCAGGCCACCTAGAACCAGAGACCTTCTGGTGGAAATTGCAAGTCGTGATTATTGGGTTGTCCACTCAGGTAGGGATGGCAGCGGATAAGGTAGGAGTGGGTTTTTTACACACCCAACAGGACCACCACGCCTCATCCGAACCCATTATCTACACCCGATATGATCAAGTTGAGTAAAGCGTTCTGACCTTTTTTCGTGTTTTTTAAAAACAAATCTCTTTTTAAAAAATAAAATTACATCTTCAAAAATCTATGCAAGGATTCTCACATGCTCGGTAGTTATATTTTTCTATGTTGTATTTAAGTTATTAATACTAAATATGATTTAAAAATATAAAATTACATCATTAAACATTATTGTATTGATGTGTACTTATTAATAAATTATTAGTGGTTAGTATAATTATATATAACATTATTCAAGACTCTTTTATGTTTAAAAATCATGTATATAGTGTTAAATTATATGCTTATTATTTACCAGGTTTATTTATATTATTTTTTAAAAATTATATCAACTACCCAACTCGTACCCTATACTGTGTGATATTTGGTAAAAGGATATTATATATGACAATAAGAAAACCAACATAATAATTTTACATATTTTTAATTAACAATAATAATTAATTATCATTATTGTCATGCATACATAGTTAAAAAAAAATAAACATTAATTACAAAGTAAAGTTAGAAACTTAATTTATAATATTAATAGAGCAAACTACACCTGCCCCGCTTTAAATGCTGATAAAATTAAGTAAGAATACAATGCAACTAGATTTTGGGTCTGCACTCTATTGCGGTCTTCGTATTTATATTTTTTTTATTGATAAAAAAATAAATGTTCAAGCAATGTTTTAAAAAATAATACTCGAAGTATAGACCTAATAAATGAAAAAACAGGAAACTTGTAAAAACAACAAAAAGACTTAAGATCATAACTTTAGATTATTTTGAAATTATCAAAAAAATCATATAAAAAATTGATAAAAAAAAAACAAAACAAAACCTAGTCACTAATGATATAAAAACGATGAATGATTAAATTGAAAAAACACAAGCTTAGAAAAACAGAAAAAAAAATAAACAAAGTAAACATAGACGAATCTTCTAAACCTAAACTAGGGTCTCAGACTCGCAACTCATTCAATTCTAAACTTGGATTAAATCAAGAAATTTAATTTACAATCAATTTAATAGTAATTAGCCAAAATATATTCAAGAAAGAACAACAAGTAAACTACCAGAGAAAACCTTGGTCATTTTTTAAATTAGTGAAGAATCTTATAGAAAATAAATAAATAAAAATAACAACACTCGGTCTACAACTCAATAAATATTGAAGGATAAAACTTAAAAAATATAACTTTAAAAGATAAAATAAAATAAAAACAAGCGAACCTGAACAAACTTTACAAACCCTGGTTAATTTCTAAAACGCAAAGCTCATTAAAAAGCTCAATTTCCAAACAATCTAAAGTAGAATTATGAAATAAAAAAATATTAATTTAAAAATTTTATCAAAACACCCCTAAATGATAATTTTGTTAATTTTGAACCCATGGGTTATTAAGTAATTTAACTTTAATAAAAAAATATAAAAGACATTAAATCCCACGGGCTTAAGCCATCATTTTTTTTTTGTTCGTGAGGTATTTAAGTAATTTAACTTTTCTAAAAAATTAAAAAGAATAATCCATCCCTAAACAATTTTAAAATGACATTGAATCATGGTAAAAAATCCATCATGCCCTTAAATCACACCTTAATGTTTTTTCAAGTCAATGACATATTTGTCATAACATTATTTTATTGAATAGTTTTCACTAGTTTGCATTGCAAGGTAGTTCGGGTCAAAACAATTTTAATATAAAATATATTCAGCATTGGTAATGTTTTTTAAAGTGAAAAATGTTTTTAAATCATATGGAGACTGACCGATGTAACCCAGATAATTTGATGGGTCCAGAGTCACCTTGAATGAATAGTAAAAGCATAGTTTGACTCGAAATAAATATTAAAGATGATATTTTTTTATAAATATTGAGACGACAACATATTTGATTTATTTGAATCAATACGGGTTAATCTATCAATTCGCATGTTGATTCATGAGACTATAGTAACCTCATGGAAACCAAATCAAAACAAACTATGAAGTTTAATTTCCAATAAATCTAACATTGAAGAATGAAATTGAAAAACAAAAAACACACAATTAAAAAAATAACTAGAAAAAACGACTCGAGTTAACTTGTCAAACCCCTATCCTAGATCATGAAACCGGAATAACTCAATAAAAAGTAAATTAAAATAAATTACGAAATTTAATGCTCAATCAACCCAATGTTGAAAAATTAAATTAAAAAAATCGATTAAAAAATGACAAAAAAACTGAAAGAAATCAACCTGAATTAATCCGTCAAACTCATAACTTGAATCATGAAAGGAGGATAATCTTATAGAAAACAAACTTAAACATATCACGAAGTCTAATTTTCAATCAATCCATTATTAATTGATGGAAGTGAAAAAAAAAATAAAAAGAAAAAAATTTGAGTCAACCAAGTTAACCCATCAAACTTGTGTTCGAGTTTTGAGATCGAAATAACCTTATAAAAAATATTAAGAAATATTATGATGTTCAATTCCCAATAAATTTAATGTTGAAAGATAAAATTGAAATTGAAAAACAAAACATAGATTATCAAAAAGAAAAGGAAAAGGCCGAATGAAAAAAAATTTATTATAATGAATAATGTTTTGTGATGAGGGGTATAATAAAACCCCCTCATTTTTTAGATTCTTGTTAATTATATAAATTATCGTATAAATCATGTAAAATTGTTTAGGACATGACTCTAAATTATCTAACTGCAATACATTGAGGGTCAAGTTGATTTTTTTTAATGTTAATTTTTTTTTCACGCATTGCTATTGTATTTTCAAGAAGGAAAAAAATAAATCATCCAGAGATTGATCCAATATGACATAGTCAACTTGACAAGTTCAAAAGCAACTTGAAAAAATAGAGAAAAAAACAAACAAATATAATTTGACTAGAAAAACTTTAAGATGACATCCCATTGAAAAATAATTAAGCTAGCACCATACTGGATTGATTTAGGTCAACTCAAGTTAACATATAAAATCTACAACTCGAGTTATGAGACCGTGATAGTCTCATAAAAAACAAAAATAAATAAATATTAAAGCTCAATCCTCAGTAAACTCAATGTTAAATATTAAAATTTTAAAAAAATCAATTAAAAATGAACAAAAAATCCAAGTTAACCTGCTAAACCATTGACTTGTGTCATAAAACTGGGATAACCTTATAGAAAGTAAATTAAAATAAATTATGAAGTTTAATTTTAAATAAATCTAATGTTAAATAATAAAGTTTTTAAAAAATTAATGTTACAACAAACAATACTCTGTGAGAAAAATACCAATAATTTTCTTTTATCAAATAATTCTTGTTAATAATAATAATAATATTAATTAATAATTGAGTATACTTAGCAACCTATAATAACTCTTTTGTCCAGATTTTATGTCAATTCCACGACGTGGGATTGCAGGATCATAAATACTGAAATTGGATTTTTTTTTTCTTGTACTAGCTTTTATTTCGGGGTGAATATGTTTTGTTTTTAAATATATTTTAAAAATATTTTGAGTTTTTAAAAATATTAATTTATTAATATTATTTAAAAAATAATAATTAATATTTTTTAGTATCTTATAATAATTTTAATGTGCTAATATAAAAAATAAAAAAAATCTAATGTATTTTTAAATAAAAAAATTATTTTAAAAAAATATTACACCATAATTTAGGGACGGTGATCATTGTTGCTCTAGTCTTGTTTAAGAAAGTGATTGAAATTATATTTTTAAATAAATAAATTGAATATTTTTAATGTATTAATATTTAAAATAATTTTTTTAATATATTTTTAAATAAAAAATAGAATAACATGCTTCCCATTAACACACCACCAAACGCGCTGGGAATTGCAAAATTCAAACCCACACACGAGACTTTTCACGAGCTACGTTAATTTCTTTCCAACCCCTCTTACCTCTTTTTTCCTCATTTCCAGCAATTGAAACATTAATCCTGGGAAGTCCACTCAAGAGGGTCATGGATTACTAAAGCCATTATTTTCCTTCATTCATTTTTGTTCTGCGCAAACTTCCCATGGTTCATATAACAACAAACCAGATAAATTAAGAGCTCATCGTATAGAAAGCAAGATCAATGGAGTCGGGTCTCCAAAAGAGACCTGTGAAAATGATTTTGCACTATCGTTCAAAACCATTTTCAAGGACAGCACCACGATCGGCCACAAAATTGCCACCACGAACACATTTGTTTGTTATTGGTCATGAAATGCGATGCATTATCAACACTGCCGCTTGGACCGTGGTAGCCCCTCCGCCATTGAAAATGAGAGATCAAGAACCAAATTGCAGAGGCATGAAAAACATCTATATATGGTATAAATGTAACATCAAGAATTTCATCACCGACCGAGTCTCTCTTCCCCTTGCATAAAGAACAAGACAAATCAAGAAAAAGAAAGGAAAAAAAAATCAAGCCGACGCCGTTAACTACCAAATCGGTTATTTGAATCCAAAAGCACCTAGTTGTGGTTTCTTGCAACTTGCAGCAACATCTTGTCGAAATCAACAGCATCTCAACAGTCTACATTTATTCGAGGACAAGGAAAATTACAGGAAGCTGTTAACTAATGAATCAAATGCATAATTCAAAGATTAGTTGCGAGTGAAAAAAATATCTAGTAACCTTTGAGACAAATCATGACAAGGACTACGAGACTCTGCCCAGGCACTGCTGCAACCTAACCAAGATGGAGAAAATAAGAAGGGATGTACAAAATGGAGAAATTGACAACAAAATGAAAATACAAGGGTTAGAAAACCAGAAACAAGATAGTTTCCACTGGAAAGTACGGCTTGGTAGTTCCCCTATCCTGTCAATAGCAAGAAATGCAGGTGAAGATTATAGCCTAATGGCATCCAATGACACAAATTAGACTGTCAACTAGCAATATGACCATGGAAACCTGCTACCACAATGAAATGATCATTGAGGGAATTAAGTGGTGATAATGATGATGGTCAGCGATGCAGAAAACTGTTCAGTTTCACTACTTAGGACTTGAACCCAGATAACCCAAGCGCTCGGCTAATGTATTGACATCATCTTCATCTCCTCCAGCACTCTCATTTAACAGTTCTTCCCAAAATCCCTCATCAAGTTCTCTATCTTTGCTTTCTGGTGTCTCTAGCTCTTCTACTCCATCCTCTTGCTCTCTCCTTGCCCTACCATACCCTTGCATTTCCAACGCAAGTGCTTCCAGCTCTGACACTTCAAATTCAAGGTCTCCAGACTCTAAAGGCTCTGCCTTGATGGGGTTTGCACTTCCACCAATATGGCTCGATTCACCACCACGACGACCACCACCACCTCTACTAGATCCTTGATCAATAGGCCGCCTTCTCTTTTTAGTCATTGCTTCCTCAAGCTCTTTCCTTTTCTCCTTCTGCTGAACTAACTGCTGTAAAAAGGCTGGATTTTGCATTGCTCTAGCTAAGAATTGCATCATTTGCTGCTGCTTTTGCTCTATCGCTTGTAGCCTTTGGTCCATAGCTTGTATATAAGATCTAGCATTCTGTTGCTGCTGTCTAAGTTTCACTAATTCCATCATTAAAACCTGCTTGTCACGTCTCAAGCGATCGATTTCTCCATCTAATCCAAAACGGCCAACTTCAACGCAAGCATCTGGAGCTTGCTGTTGAGTAAGAGGCTGAGAGGGTGCCTTTCTTCTCTTTATATTCCTTAAGAGATGCTTTTGACCGCTCAGAAATCCTTCATTGGCAAACTCCCATCTATCTGGATCAATCTTTCTAAAACCCTGTAAAAAAAATCCAGAGCCATCATCAATTCCCATCAACAAAATTACATCTCAACACAGACTCAAGAAAATTACTTGAGAATTTCCAGTGTGACAGGCAGTGTACAATGAAGAAATTCCTGCATTACAGGAGTAGAGCAATCGAACTCTGAAAACAGAATGCAGAATTTTTAACTTCTTCTTTTTTTGTAATAAGTACAGGTCCCCCATCCAGACAGGACTATTGGAGGGGGGGGGGGGCAGAAGAAGATAAACTCCACCTACAGTGGAAAATAAAGTAACAATAGACTATGGATCCCGCAAAAAAAAAAAAAAATTGCTAAAACACTGGTTAAAATGAACATTCTTCTCACTAGCACTGTTCTTTGGGTATGATAAAATTTATTATTTTGAGGTACCAAGAACCCAGGTTGAAAAATGCCATAAAAATATTAAAACTGCTTATTTCAATAAAATGGACTGTTAAAATAGATAAGAGTTTTTTTTTAAAAAAAAAAGTAAGATTGAGCTCAGTATCAAAATACTTACATAAGTATTGAGCTGCCTGACAAAGCTGGAAAAATTATTATGTTTGAAGTATCTAGGAAGGAGATTTGTGGAGAACGAATGAGGATCCCAGGCAACAAAGCTAGAACCTCCTCTGTTCCAAGAAACTATGTGATTGGTCGTTGGGTCATCTACCATGTCAAAAGTCTTAGTCAGGAATGGTGGTGGTCCTGTATCATGTAAACCTTCCCTTGGCTGCGGCGGCAGCATAACTGGTGGGGGCTCATCACCGCCGGACGGTGGCGATGAACTTGATCCTGCATACTCTTGCTTCACAGTGAAAAATGGATTCATGATTGCAATTTGATTCACCGATTCGGTTCTTATGTTAGCTTGATGATAAAAATTTACATGCTCCAGTGTCGGTTCAAGATTGATGATAGAACTGGCTCCGGTCAAAATTGAAGCCCTGGATGATGGGATTTTGAGATTTTTTTTTTTAAAAAAAATGAACACTGGCAAAGAAAAAGATCGAGAAAGGAAGAGGAGTAATGGGTTTGATTGAACTAAAATAAGAAAAAATAAATAAATTTTGGTCAAGAAAAAGAGAGGAGACTGCTGCTGGGTTTAAGCTGGAAAGAGAACTGAAAGCAGTCTCATGTAAAGAACAGTTTCATATAAATCGAAAAGATGAGATAATTGTGATGAAAAAAGAGGACAAAGTTGCATTGGATATTTTTTTTTTTTTAGGGGTGAAAACAGCAACAGCGTTTTGGGAAAGGAAAGGTCGTTTATGTCGTTACAAAGTTGGTAGATACCTATAATCAGAGAAGCAGTGTCTAAAGAGATAAATAGAGGTAATGAAGCTTATTATAAAAATCATTTGGAAAGTTCTAGAGGTCTTGGGTGCTGAATATATTTTAAAAAAATAAAAAAAATCTAGCCCCTTTCTTCATTTGGCAAAGGGTGGGGGAGAGAGGGATAGAGAGTGGCCCTCTAGGAAACTTCTGGAACTTGCAAGGGTAGAAACTGGGGACGGTATGGTGGAGGTGTGGTTTGGGGCCCATTGTGTCTAAAGTATAATACGTAGTGGTTTTTGTTTGGCATCTAGATTTCAATACCTTTATGAGATTTGATTGGAGGAGCGTGGTGATTTTATTTACCCTACCAATAATTGGCTGGCGTCATTCAAAATCACTGTAGATTTAACCATGATCACAGAAATATGCTGCCCGTAAAAAAAAATTGTAAAGTGATAGAATTGTAACTTGAATAGTAAAAAGTAAGTCGAATCGGATTAATCAGTAAAATTTGTATTTTATACCACGAAATTAGGCTAACTTTATATAAAATAAATTGAAAAAAATTATAAAGTTATTAAAAAATAATCTAGGCAAAACAAATTGAGAAACAACTTTGAGATTTTGAATAACGAGACATGAAAAATAAAGAGGAAAGAAAATAAAAAAAAATAAGAAAAGGTTTTTAGCACCAATCCAAAGGTTTGTTTGGGAAAAGCTGTAATCATGGATAAAAAGGATGCCGAGAGAATTTAAACACTATCCTGAAAGCCATTGTTTGTCCTTCAAGCAATGTTGTATGAGCCACCCGAAGATTGTTGTCACCTTACACATGTTAGCAACTTTTTAAAAATATTTTAAAAATATTAAAATACAAATCTTCTCCTAACTGCGCAGAACAATAACAAAAAAAAAAAGGTTAAAACGAAGAAAATGACATTTGACCAAAGTTAAGGTTTTTTTTTTTACCTCAAGGGTATCTCAATAATTGCATCGTGCATTTAAAGATGAAAAGAAAAAAAATACCCCTGGATGTCGGGCCTAGTTTTTTTTGGTACCAGGGGTATATTTTGTATTTTCACAATCCTTGTCAACTAAGCCAAGTTTTCATGTTATAGGGGTAAAACAATATTTTTACTATTACAGTTCATAATGCATACGAATGTAGAGTTACAGTAATGTGTACGGTGTATTTTATCCTTTGTTTTTAGTGTGTTTTATTATAATCATCAGATAAAAAAACTAGATCGCTGAGTACCATGGAACAAGCACTATACACACACAAAAAAACATCATGGATGACACTATGTTTTTTTATAATTCATCTTGATACTTGAAATTTTATTTTAGATGATTTAATCATAATTCAAGCCAATTGATTTAGATTTTTTATTTAATGGTGAAATTAAAAGAATTAAAACTGAAATTAAACAGGCGTTAAACATGGATGGCATGCTAGAATTTCTGATACCTCAGTATTTTTTCAATTCAATTTTAGTACAAAAATTTATTTTTATTATTTTTTAGTTTTTGATCAAGAGAGGAGATAGAGAGGTCACTGAATTTTAGCGGTAGAGAAAGAAAAATATTATTGACACCAATTTAAGCCACAAAAACGATCGATGTTTATGTTAAATGGTTCCATTTGACGAGGGGACTTCACATTAGATGTTTTTTTAAAAAAAAAACTTTAATAAACATATCTGAGCTTAGGTAAATTTTTTACCACCAAAATGATTGCGCGAGCCCTAATAAAATGGACCAAACGAGCTAGCCTGGATTACCAGACCCAACAACGTTTAGCCCTTTCTCTTTTTTTTCCTTTTTATTTGTTTCTATAAATTAATGCTTTTTTATGTTTTTTTTTTCAAACAAATATATTTGTATTTAGACTAATACCATATTTCTTTTTTGTTTTATTTAGAGAGCCTCTTTTAAATGATGATTATTTTTTGTTATGCTTTTAATTTTTAATGAGGTTTTCCTAATTCATCTATAATTTTTTTTATTTCCTATATAGACAAACTTTAATTTTGAAAATAATTCCTTTTATTTTCATATAATAGTTATAATATGTGCAGTCTTTCCCTTTTATTTTATTCAATTAATTTAATATGTTTGTCAATTTTTATTATCGTTTGATTGAATAAAAAATATTTTAATAAATAAATTTAGCAAACACAACCAGGTAAATATACTATATTACGAGATTAAATATATTGATCCATACTTGTCTTTTGATTTTTTTAGTTTTATTTTTAGTTATTATTTATATTTTATTTATTTATTATTATACATAGTCCTCAATTTATTTTATTATATATATGCATAAAATTAAAAAAGCCTGCATATAATATTTTTTATTGAAAAAAATATCTAATCCACAACTAAATGCCATTTGAGTATCTAGTGATATTTTTATGCTTGTTGATAGGGGGTAGAAGTTGTGTACAAACATAGGATAGTGTATGCTCGAGAGCTCCTCGTGTGTAAGAGTATGAAAAGTCTTCCTTGGAAAAAAATTGTCAACGCCTCAATAATTTTGCACTTTTAAAAAGTAAGCAAGAGCATATGAAAGGTAGAAAAAAAGGGGAAAGGGTATGAAATAGGACTACCGTTAAAATTCTCACAGTAAAATCTCTTTTATTTTCATATTTTTGTTTTGGTGGAAAACAGCTCAAGAAAGTTTGTTTGTTTTTTTTATTCCAGAACTGTTTTTAAAAAAAATTAAAAATTTTATATATTTTTTTGTTTTAAATTAATATTTTTTTGATGTTTTCAGATCATTTTAATATACTGATGTTAAAAATAATTTTAAAAA
>Ga0307515_10024109_pt1 | contig 10619 bp, 1 predicted proteins | sample 17_EM_MG_FD_194513 | JGI IMG/M metagenome (GOLD analysis project Ga0307515, IMG submission 194513) | Populus trichocarpa ectomycorrhiza microbial communities from riparian zone in the Pacific Northwest, United States - 17_EM | ecosystem: Host-associated > Plants > Roots > Unclassified | place...
ACGAACTAGTTCGCAGATCGGACATTAAGGATAATAACTTTAATAAAGGCGAAACATTCTGTAATAATAAGGCAATAAAGGCAGCTTACTAGAAGCGTATAGACCTTAGAGATATTATAAAAAAGGTAAAGGATAATTCCACTACAGAACAGGAAATATTAGTAGGGATTAAGACCCCACTAGATATGATGTCTATCGCCTTATAAAACGCAATAGAAGTAGGATAACGAACTACTTCGGCACTTAATAAAGGTAAAAAGCCAAAAGCTTAAGATTCTTAAGATAAGATAAAAGATAACTAAGATTCTTAAGATAAGATAAGGTAAGCTTAAGGGCCTATAATAGATAATAACCGATAGAGTAGAGTAAAAGCTTAGTTTAAAGGTATATAAATAAGCTTAGGACGAAGTTTCCCACAGATATAAGACTCTTAAAGTGAGATAAGTGAGATTTAAGACTCTTAAGACGAGATAAGAACACTAAGTAAGCCTAGTTAAACTAAGGCTAGAGCTAAGCTTAAGTTAGAAGCAAGCTTAGGATTAAAAATCCTATAGGACTAAGATTTCTAAATATAAATAAGGACTATTAAACAAACCTAAATTAAGAAGTAAGAGGACTTTAAGGATCTACTTATAAGGCGAAAACTAAAAGAAACTATAGCTAAATTTAGAGAACGAATTATCGTATAGTAATAATAGAGGTTAGATTAGAGAACTAACACACTAAGACGTATAAAGGACAGAGCACTTATATAAAGAATTACTAATAAGCCTAGGGCAGGCACACTAAGAGCTAAGTAGCTTACCGAACTAGAAAATAAAGAGGATTTAGGAATTCCTACTAGGTTCGAAGAATTATATATAAAGGGCTGTTACAACATAGTAATAAGACAATACTTCCTTACGGATAAGCCGTATATACTCCAGCAGCTATACTAAAAGTAGTATAGGCAAAGGCATAATAATAAGTAGAAAGACTTCTATATATAATTAGATAAGAAGGTTATCTAGGACCACCCTATTATGGAAAAGGCAATAAGTTACATTAAAGGAGCCTTAATTATAATGTTAAAGGATCTAGAGGAATAATTAAAGGACTAGAGAAATAAGAGGCGTATCTTAGTACCCACAAATAAAGTTATAACGTTTAGATTAACATAATAAAGGTTTAAACTTAAGAATAAAGACGAACTAAGAGTTAACCTAAAGCACTAGGCGCACTATACGTTATCGTAGATCGTATATATAGACGATACTTATAATATACACAGAGCACCTAAAAATAAACACTAAAAATACCCTATAAGAATATATTAGATAGTAGAAGAATAGAGGTACCAAAACACTAAGTATATATATAGATAGCATCTAGTAGAAGTTTATGAGTTAGGCAACTTAATACTTTAACTAAAAAGATTCCTTATAGAAGAATACTTAGACAAATAATAGTAGTGGGAATGCCTAAAGAATACGTATCTATAGTATATTAAGGATAAAAAGCAAACTAAGTATTAGCTAAAGAGTAAGCCAAGTATATAAGGATTAAGCAGCTAATAGTTAAGAAAAGGGGAGGCCCATAGGACTAGAGGGAGCCAGTAGTAGAGCCTTAGACCCTTAAAGGAATTTAAGGACAATACCTAAATTTATAAGTTAAGTAGTAGGATTAAAAGTTTAAAGCACTAATAGATAGTAAAGTAATAAGGAACCATATTTTACTAACAGCAGTTAAGAGAATAGGATTACCTTATAGATAGAAGGAGTAACCTTACCTATTAGTTATAATTTTAGAAGATCTAATAGCCTATAGAGGAGGGATTATTAACCTAGAGATAAGACCTATTTAGTTAACTATTAAAGGGAGATAAGGCAGTATTAGGTATGCCTTAGTTATAGGAATATAATCTAAAGATCGATTAGATTATAGGTTAAGTCAATATTAAAGATACTTAATAACATAAAATATAATAGCAAACTAAGTTAGTATAGTACTAAGTTAGAGTAATATATAAAGAGACTAAGCGAAGCTTAAGTTATATACTAAAGAGATACTATAAGTATAGTAAGAAACTATAGTTACTAAAAAGTAAAAAGCTAGTAGATTATGTAGCATAGGACTATAAGATAGAGTTAGAACTAGGAATAAGTTTAAGGTTCTTTCTAACTTATAAGCTTACTTAAAAGGAGTTAAGAGCGTTAAAAAAGTTTATTCAGGAAAACTTGTAAAAGGGATATATTAGACCATCGCAGTCATTAGTAGGTTATCCAGTATTATTCGTACTAAAGAAGAACGGTAAACTAAGGCTATATATTAACTACAGACAGTTAAACAGTATCACTTAAAAGGATAGGTATCCTTTACCCTTAATTAGTAAAATTTAGGATTAGATAGGTAACGCGCAAATCTTTATAAAGATAGATCTAAGATAGGTATACCATTTGATTAGAATTAAGGAAGGCAATAAATAGAAGGCAGCCTTTAGGTTAAGAGAAGGGCTATACAAACTATTAGTAATATAATTCGGATTAACAAATATACTAGTGACATTTTAGAAGCGTATTAATAGTGCATTAGGAGAATACCTTAATAAGTTTGTTATGGTATACCTTAACAATATTATTATCTACTTAATAATAGAGGAAGAACACAAGGAATACATTAAATGGGTCTTAAAGAGACTATAGGAAGAACAGATACTAGTAGTAATTAAAAAATGCAAGTTCTTTATAAGAAAGACCAATTTCGTTAGATTTATTATTAAATTAGGTTATATTAGTATAGACCCAAAAAAGATCAAAGCTATAGTAAGTTAGCAAGAACTAGAGAATGTAATATAGTTAAGGTTATTTTTAGGATTCTGTAACTACTACTAGAGGTTTATAATATAGTAGTTAAAGAATATTAAACCATTTACTAGGCTTATAAAGAAGGAGAAACTATAGGCATAGGGAGATAAGCAAAAGAAGTTATTTAAGGAACTTAAGGAGTTGTTTACCTAGGAGCTAATCCTTAAAATCTACTAACTAGGACTTAACACGGTTGTAGAAACAAATGCATTAAACTATATACTAGAAGTATACTTACTATAGAGGTATAAGGACGCATAGCACCTAGTAGCATACTATAGTAGAAAGATAACACTACTAGAACTAAATTATAACGTTTATAACAAGGAGTTATTAGGGATAGTTACAGCACTTAAGGAATAGAGAGCATTCTTATAAGGCGTAGAAAAACCATTTATAGTTAAGACGGATTATAAGAACCTAACGGGGTTCCTAATAATAAAAGAACTTAATTAGAGACAAGTTAGATAGGCAGAAATGCTTATAGAATACCATTTTAAAATTTAGTATACTAGAGGAACTAAAAATGCAAGGGCAGACGCACTTAGTAAAAAGGCTAAACTATAAAATAAAGAAAAACTATTAGGAGTAATACTACGCAGAGATAAGGATAGATTAATTAGATATAATTACCCCAAACTAGTAGTAACTTAGGAGGATAATAAACTAAGAAGAGTTTACAAGACACTAGAAAGCTTTTAGGCATAAAGAATCTTTAAGGCACAGCTAAAAGAATAGTTAAAACACCTAGAGGAAGAGATACTATATAAGCATAGAGAGGCGAAGTATATCTTAAGAAGCATAGCGGAGCATTTCGTATAATATTTCTATAAGGGAATAACTTAAGGACACAACGGAGTAATAGGCTTAGTATTAAAACTTTAGGAAAAATATATTATTAATAGAATTTAGGGCATAGCCAGAAAAGTAATAAAGGAGTATTTAAATTACTAAAGAAATAAACTAATAAGGCACAAGCTATATAGAGGGCTATAACCTATTAAAATACTAGAGAGACTATAGGAGGTTATATTATAGGACTTTATTATTAAGTTACTAAAGTTAAGAGATCCTATTACTAGATAAGATTACAATATAATCTTAGTAATAGTAGATAAGCTTATAAAGTGGGGATACTTTATAGTATGCACAGAAGAAATATTAGCGGAAGATATTGCTAGAATCTACGTTAAAGAAGTATTTATAAGACATAGAGTACTAAGTAAGATTATATCGGATAGGGATCTAAGATTTATAGCAGCATTTTAGGAAGTGTTTTTAGCAGAATAAGGGGTTTAAGTAGCAACTTCTACCGTATATTATCCATAGACAGATAGATAAATAAAAAGATTAAATTAGACGCTAGAACAGTATCTAAGATATTATATTAATTACGTATAGAATAATTAGGTATCGTTATTACTAGTTATATAGTTTATATATAATATAACACCATAAGAAGGAATAGGCATATTACTATTTAAGGCAAACTATAGGTATAAGCTAAGAATATCGTTGTTATTATAATAAGTAAAGAAAATAAGTAGCACAGCTAAAGAAAGAATAAAGACGTTAATAAATCTGTATAATTACAGCACCTGTCGTACTAACGGCGTGCTTACGCGTTCGGTACGCCGAGTACGCGTTTACGCGTTTGGTGCATTAACCACCCGCTTACGCGTCTAATGCACTTATAAAGCACTAACTAATTAGGGGGAAGGTGCGTTAGTATATAGACTATATAGTCTACCTTAATAGAATTGACAGTTACCACTATCCTAAAGAGCATACAATACTATACGTATTTCGTGCCCCGGGATATAACTTAATTGTATTATTAATTTAATATAAACACTAATTAGTAAGCGCGCACAGATTAGTAATTACTTAATACCTCCTACCGAGCGATATATAATAGCGACCACCTATTTAAACTCCTAGTACGACCTGCTAAAAGGTTGGAAGTTGGGGATTACGGACCTATTACTAACTCTATATACTTATTTAAGTCTTAGTACGGTTTACCGGAAGTTTATAGATACGAATATAAACCTTTACGGAACCCCTTATCCTTAACCCCCTTAAACCTTAAACCTCTTTGGACCTTACGGAAACCCCTTACCCTTCTATAAACCGTTACGGACCCGTTAACCGCTTTTACGGACCCTACAAGACCTCTACCACCCGCTATGTACTACACTACACTATACAGTATGGCAGATATTAGTAAGCAAATTAGCGAAGGCTAAAAGAAGTAGAGTTAGGGAGTCGACCTTACGTCTACGGACGGCGTTAACGACTATATTAATTTCAAAATCCTTAAATACGGACACTATAAGCTTTTAAACGACGACCTATGGGAACAATATAAGGAAGACTTTGTAGACTTTACGGAAGCTATTCTTAAGGCTTATAACCCTACTGCTATCTATAACCTACGAACCCTTTTACGTTACTAAGGTGTATAGGTTGAAAAGGATAAACGAGTTACTGTTGTATGGTCCTTATATAATACAATATAGGAGGAGGACTAAACGGAATGGACTAAAGAGGAAATCCTAGACTAGGTTAAAGCTACTAATAAACTCTTTACTTCTTCTAAACTTAATGGCATCGCTGGCCTTATACCTAACCTACTTAACTAAATTTGTCCTATAAACCTAAGTAATTTCAGAATTAATTTTACGGGCTAAAGTATACCTAGTACTTAAGTTATGGACCGTAATACCCCCGTAACCCAATTTATGGACTATAATAACCCCGCAAATTAAATTATAAACTAAACCCCTTCTGTTATTTAAGTTATAGATCCGTAAACTACCTAAGTAAAGACCTATGGTAAGGAGCTAGCTAACCTAGCTAAGCTCTATACTAACGAATCTAAGTATAACGGTGAAAACGATAACTTTAACTTTAAACTGACTATCTTTACGGACCTCTGTTAGAAGGCTAATATTCCTAAATAGGAGTTTAGCCAAGCCTACTCTACTATACTGCGCGGCCTAGCACTTAACCACTACTACACTAACCTTAAGAGTAACCCCCTTAGTGTTCCCTTTAATAAGCTATATAAAGCTATATATAACTACTTTAAAGGACCAGAATATAAGCGTAATATTCTTACCTAATAGAATACAACTAAGCTACGGACCGTAATTAATAAGAATATTAAAAAATCGACTATAGAGTGCCTGTAAATTTTTATTAAAGACCTTTAGTACCTACAGCACGGCCTTAACGCTAAGCTTTAAATAGACGACTTCCTATATAACAAACTTATTACAGCCTACTAGAAAGTAAAGCCTTATAAGTACGCCTATTATAAGCCTATAGACACCTTAACTAGCCTTATTAATAATTTACGCTCCTCTATTATAATATACGAAGTCTTAAACCTACTAGGCAGCACTTAAGCCTTTATTACGGATATTTAATATTTATAAATAGACTTAGACGTCTACTTTACGGACCGCCGCTACTACTAGCAGCACCTATACCGACCAAGTCCTACCCGTAACCCCTATAGCAACTCCTATACGAAAATATACCCCTATAGACGAACTAGCCAGAAGTGCTTTGTGCGCAGTAAGGAAGGATATTAGTCTATAAAATATACCTAGGAAGAACGTAATAAGTCTAAGAAGAGACTTAATAGCTGTATTAACTAGTTTATTTTAGAATACAAAGGAAAGAAAGCAGAAGAGCCTCCTAATAAGTTAATAGAAGCCCTTATAATTAACTTTAACTTAAATACCTAGAAATAAGAGACCTTAGAGATATTCCTAACTACTTTTAAACCTTTTACAGACAGCTAAGCCTTTAATATTACAACCGTATTAGCCGACCGTTTCTTTATATACTTAGTTACGCCTAAAAACTATTTTATAAGCACCCCTATTACGGACGTTATAGATTATAAGCAGGACCTATTTGCATATATCACTACAAAACGCTATACCCCTAAGGAATTTTACGGCGTTATAATCGACATAGGTGCCTCTAAGAAGTCTACTATAGGCTACGGACAATACCTTATATATAGGACTACCACAAATAATAATACGGATATTGATATTACGTAAACTAGGGCCATAAACGTCTAATTCAGCATTAGCTCAACCGCATTAATTAGATTAGTTAAAGTTAAAACTTTAATTAGCCTAGTTAACTTCCACGTAGTAAAAGCAGATACCTCCTTTCTACTCTATCTTGCAGATATAGACAGGTTATAGGTATACTACAATAATGTTACGGATACCCTAATAGGCCCTATAACTACCCTAGGAAGCAAGCATATTACCTTGCTAATTACACAACAATTCAGACACCCGTTCCTTATATGGGGAGAGACTCTATAAACGTATATTTAGAAATCTTTTAACTATAACCCATGCTACCTCACCAGTACAGAAATCTACCGCCTGTACCGCCGTTTTGGCTACCTGTTAGCTGAAAAGCTATATAGAGTCCTTAAACGCTTTAGACACGACGACGTTAATAGGAAGGTAATTAACCACCTAACTAAATACTGCTCCTACTGCTAGAAATACGGACGTTCCCTAGGCTGATTTAAGTTTACCCTTTATAAGGATCTTAACTTTAACCACTTAGTGTACGTAGATATTATATATATTAACGGCAGCCTAGTACTATATATAATCAATAAGGCAACCTGTTATTAAGCCGCCCGCTAGTTATAAAATATATCCGTAAAGTATATATAGGATATTTTACGGACCTGCTAGATCGATACATACGTTAAACCTCCGTAGTATATTACCTACAACGCTAGTAGGAACTTTATTAGTAAGGAATTCCAGCAGTATATTACGGCTATAGCTATATTAATAAAAGCTGTTCTAGTTAAGGCGTATTAGTCTATTAGGCTTATTAAGTAAGCTTACCTAGCCTTATAGAGAGCTTACTAGATTATTATAGATAAATATAAGGACATCTAAAAGGAACTAGCTCTATAGATGGCCGTAAAAGCTATTAACAATACCGCTGGCCCGGACGGACTAGTACTTACCCTTTTAGTCTATAGAGCCTACTTAAGGATAAGCAACCTAGGCCCTTTTACCCTGTCTATTACGGAACAAGCAGCTATAATATAAAAGGTAATAGCCAAAATAGTTAAATTACGGGCTAAATAAGCAGTTAATAGCGCCCTATATTACCGTAACAGACCAAATATAACCTTAGTTTATAACCTCCCGTTTAATTCTAAAGTCCTTATATAGCGTAAAAGCGGCAATTAGACGGGACCTTACTATTTACTGGCCGTAGAAAACGAAACATGCTGTATATAACTCCCTAGCGGACCGACTAGCTTTAGGAGTATATCTGTAAAACCCTACTTTTGGCCTAAATACACCTATAACGTTAAACCAGATAAACTAGAAGCACCCATTAAACTAGATAAAATAGAAGCACCCGCTAAACTAAATAAACTAAAAGCACCCTTACCTACCCTAGAAGTCCCCTATAAACTTACTAAACTAGCTAAACCTACTATAAAGCGTAGTTAAGGACGCCCCCGAAAGTACCCTATAACTAAAAACCCCGTAATAGAGAATTACCTAACCTCCGCAGACACATCCATAAGGTAGCCCCCGCCTATAAATATATTAGTTCTAGTATAGGAAACCCCTTTTACGGACTTACGACGTAAAGAGATTAACGGACTACTTAAGAAGGGCGTCTTTGCGGTTATAATAGAGAGAGACGTTCCGTAAGGCGTCCGTATATTTAACTTGCGCTTTATTAATAAAATTAAGCACCCTAGTACTAATAAAGCCTTTAAAAAGTTAAGGCTCGTTATATAAGCTTATAACAACTAGGGAAAGGACTTAGTCCTTATATAATCGCCTATAATTTAACGGGTTAGTTAACGGATTATACTTACGCTTACGCCTAGACTATAGCAAATAAAACCTATAGCCTTTTACTTACGGGACATCTTATAAGCCTGCGTATAATCTAATATCTACCTAAGTAGGGATATCTTTATACGACTACCGCTGGAGCTTAATTTGTAATTAGGAACAATTTTATAGGTTATAAAACCACTTTATAGAGTGCTAGAAGCTAAAAACTACTAGTTTAAGACGTACTACTAGCACTATGTCCGTAAACTTAAGATGGAGTAGTTAACCTATAACCCTTGCCTTCTATACACCCTATTAAACGGCCTTAGTATTATTAGACTCCAAATAGACAATACTCTTTTTTTAGTAGACTAGACTTTTGCGGACGCTAAAGAGACTAAACTATAAGAAGCTAAGTTCCTAGTAAAGCTATAAGAGCAGTTAACTAAGCAGACTCTAATTAAGTTTAACGGAGGCTTAATTATATAAAAGGGCAACTTAATCTAGCTAACCTAGAAACGCCAAGCTTAAAACCTAAAGCTTATTATAGTAAAGCCTATAGACCTTACTAGTTCCCGCGGAGAGACCCGTAAGACCGTAAATATAAAGGACTAATACGCTATATAGTATATAAGAGGCGCCTATATTGCTACAGTCTGCCAACCTAAATCTGCCTATAACTTGTCCTTTATGGCCTAGGCAGTAGATCCGTAAGAAGAAAATATTAAGCAGCTTAATAAGCGCATTTAATAGCAGATTGATAATGCGATAAGAGGACTTACTTTTATACCACTAGACCTAAATTCTATTAGCGTAATGGTATTTACGGACGCCTCCTTTACTAATAATAGAGACCTATTATCGCAAATCGGCTTTATAATTATACTTACGGACCGTAATTAGGACGCAAATATTCTATATTAGTCTTTAATTAAGTGTAAATAAGTAACCTATAATATACTAGCTTCTAAACTATATGCACTAGCCTATAGCTTTAATATAGCAGCCGCAATTAAATTAACGATCTAGAAGGTCCTATAATTGGAGCAGCTACCCCTAGTTTTATACACCGATTTAAAGTCCCTCTACGACTGCCTAGTTAAACTAGGTACGACATAAAAGAAGAGGCTTATGGTCGACCTAATGTGCTTATATTAGGCCTATAAACGACGTAAGATTATAGAGGTTAAATAGATTAGCAGCGGAGATAACCTAGTAGACGCTATAACTAAGGCAAAGCCGTGTTAAGCCCTTAAAACCCTAATTAATATAAATAAGCTCAACCTAAAGGTTATAGAATGGGTAAAGCGAGACTAACGGAGCACTTACGGTTTATTTACGGCCTGTTGGAAGGCCGTACGGTTTATTTATGGGCTGTAAGTAGAACTTACGGCCAGCTTAGAGCACCGCCTAGAAGGCAGCCCGGAAGGCACCTCGGGAGGGATTTCCTATATATTTTCTTACGTGTTTTATAGTCCTATTAAGGCAATTACGGAGGCTGTATATAAGTGTTTTTATTTTCCAAGTACCGCTAGTGTATAATTACAGCACCTGTTGTACTAACAGCGTACTTACGCGTTCGGTACGCCAAGTACGCGTTTACGCGTTCGGTGTACTAACCACCCGCTTACATGTCTAATGCACTTATAAAGCACTAACTAATTAGGGGGGAGGTGCGTTAGTATATAGACTACGTAGTCTACCTTAATAGAATCGACAGTTACTACTATCCTAAAGAGCATACGATACTATACGTATTTTGTGCCCCGGGATATAACTCAATTGTATTATTAATTTAATACAAATAAAATCTTTATATAAACCTTATGGAATTAGTAAAGAAAGTATAAAAAAGAATAAAAAAGTACTATAATGCTAAGAGATCTAAGGGACCAGATCTTAAGGAGGG
>Ga0307515_10024111_pt1 | contig 10619 bp, 10 predicted proteins | sample 17_EM_MG_FD_194513 | JGI IMG/M metagenome (GOLD analysis project Ga0307515, IMG submission 194513) | Populus trichocarpa ectomycorrhiza microbial communities from riparian zone in the Pacific Northwest, United States - 17_EM | ecosystem: Host-associated > Plants > Roots > Unclassified | place...
AGGAACGGGGCAAAACGGAAATGGTTCCTGCACGACCGCTGTTTCGTCGACAAGACGGCGCCCAGACACCAAATCGGCGAAGCCTTCGCTGTTTTCCTTTGCCTGCATCGCATGATAAACCGCGACCACACGACCAAGCTGACGGAAAGACCATCGCAATGACCGACAAGACCAACGCTGTTGACCTCATCACCGGCCACCGCCGCATGCGCCGCAACCGCAAGGCCGACTGGACGCGCCGCATGGTGCAGGAAAACCGGCTGACAGTGGACGATCTGATCTGGCCGATCTTCGTGGTTCCCGGCTCCGGCATCGTCGAACCGATCGATGCCATGCCCGGCGTCAACCGCATGAGCATCGACAAGGCGGTCGAGGCGGCGAAGGAAGCCGCCGATCTCGGCATCCCGGCGCTTGCGACCTTCCCCAACATCGAGATGCGGCTGCGCGACGGCACCGGCTCCAACAGCCTTGCCGCCAACAACCTGATCAACGAGACCACGCGCGCTATAAAGAAGGCCGTGCCGAACATCGGCGTCATCACCGACGTGGCGCTCGACCCTTTCACCAGCCATGGCCATGACGGCATCCTGCGCGACGGCGAGATCGTCAACGACGAGACGGTGGCGCAGATCGCCAGGGCCGCCATCCTGCAGGCGGATGCCGGCGCCGATATCATTGCACCGTCGGACATGATGGACGGCCGCATCGGCGCCATCCGCGCAGCACTCGACGCGGCCGGTCACCAGAACGTCGGCATCATGTCCTACGCCACCAAGTTCGCCTCCGCCTTCTATGGCCCCTACCGCGAGGCGATCGGCACCGGCGGACTGCTCAAGGGCGACAAGAAGACCTATTACATCGATCCCGCCAACGGCACCGAGGCGATGCGCGATGCGGCGCTCGACGTCGAGGAAGGCGCCGACATGCTGATGGTCAAGCCCGGCCTGCCCTATCTCGACATCTGCTGGCGGATGAAGGAGGCTTTCGGCCTGCCGGTCTTTGCCTACCAGGTCTCCGGCGAATACTCGCAGATCAAGGCGGCTGCCGCCAACGGCTGGATAGACGGCGAGCGCGTCATGCTCGAAACCCTGCTCGCCTTCAAGCGGGCCGGCTGCGACGGCATCCTCAGCTATTTCGCCATGGACGTGGCACGGATATTGGCCAAGCGGTCATAACCGCCCGCCCCCAATGGAAGCATGACGATGAGCAGCATCGACGCCGAAACCCTGAGCTTCTACGCGACCGAAGCCGAAATCTATGCACAGCGGGCCCGCACGGCGAAAAACGCACGCCTTGACGGCTTCCTGACGGGACTGCCGCCAGGCGCGAAAATTCTCGAACTGGGATGCGGCGGCGGTCAGGACAGCCAGGCGATGCTGGCGCGCGGTTTCGACGTCACGCCCACCGACGGCTCGCCGGAAATGGCTGAGCAGGCCGAGCGACTGCTGGGGCGCCCGGTCGCCGTCCTCGCCTTCGATCAGCTGGACGAAACGGCCGCCTATGATGCGGTATGGGCCAGTGCCTGCCTGCTTCATGTGCCGAGGCCGGAACTGGCCGCGGTGCTGTCCCGCATCCATAAGGCGCTGAAGCCTGGCGGGACTTTCTATGCGAGCTTCAAGGCCGGGTCGGCCGAAGGGCGCGACGGGTTGCAGCGCTACTACAACTATCCCTCCCGCGACTGGCTGACGGCGCAATATGCGCCCCTCGCTTGGATGAGCGTCGACGTCGCGGAAAACACGGGGCGCGGCTACGACGGCGAGGAAACGGATTGGCTGCACGTGACGGCAATGCGTCGAGGATAAACTGCCGGCTTTGCCGTTATTTCACCGCTTCATTTGATTTTTCGGCCCACACTTCCCATATCCCTTGCTGTTGAATTTGGAGAACGGCAATGAGTGCGCAGGATGACAATGTGAGAATCCCCAGCAGCGACTGGCGGGCCTATCAGGGCGTACTCAGCCGCCGCGTCATGGCGTTCGTCATCGACTATGCGATCGTCGCGCTTTTGTGGATTCCCGCCGCCGTCGTCGTGTTCTTCCTCGGCATCCTGACGTTCGGCCTCGGCTTCTTCCTCTATCCCGTGCTTTTTGCCGGTCTCGCCATGCTCTATTTCGGCGTGACGGTCGGCGGCCCGAAGCAGGCGTCGCCGGGCATGAACATGATGGGGCTGGCGATCGCCCGCACCGACGGCCGGCCGATGGATTTCCTGACGGCCATCGTGCATCTGGTGATCTTCTGGATCGCCAACGCGCTGTTGACGCCGCTGGTCCTGCTGGTCGGCCTGTTTACCGATCGCGGCCGGTTGCTGCATGACCTGCTCATCGGCACGGTCACGGTGCGCCGCGACATCTATTGATTCGCCAATGCCCGGAGGGATGCGTTTGTGACATTCCTTCGCTGCCGGCCAGCCGCGCAACCAAAAATCACAGCTTTATCGCATCGCAATCCGACGGTTCAAAAAGTCGCGATTGACCTTTTTCATTCTTGCGCCATGCTGATGGTTTCGAAGCGGCCAAGAAGAGCGATCCCCGCGCCATATGAACACGCAAACTGCACCGTCCCCGCAATTCTACCTGACCGCACCGGCGACCTGCCCGTACCTGCCGCAGGAGATGGAGCGGAAGGTGTTTACCCATATGGTGGGCGAGCGAGCCCCGGAACTCAACGATCTCCTGACCCAGGGCGGCTTCCGCCGCTCGCAGAACATCGCCTACCGGCCGGCCTGCGAGAGCTGCCGGGCCTGCGTCTCGGTCCGAATCGTCGCCGGTGAATTCTCCCCTACCCGCTCGATGCGACGCATCCTGGCGCTGAACAGCGACGTGGTCTCGACGGAATATCCGGCGGAGCCTTCCAGCGAGCAGTACAGCCTGTTTCGACGCTATCTCGACCATCGCCACCAGAAGGGCGGCATGTCGGACATGTCGGTTCTCGACTATGCGATGATGGTGGAGGACACCCACGTCAACACCAAGATCATCGAATACCGCCTGAAGGTCGAAGGCGACGGCATCGGCAAGGCCAAGGGGCCGCTGATCTGCGCGGCGCTAACCGACAAGATGGGCGACGGGCTGTCGATGGTCTATTCCTATTTCGACCCGGAACTGGCCGACCGCTCGCTCGGCACCTTCATGATCCTCGATCATATCCGCAAGGTGAAAGACCGCGGTCTGCCGCATGTCTATCTCGGCTATTGGGTCAAGGGTTCGCGCAAGATGGACTATAAAACAAAGTTTCTGCCGCAGGAGCACCTTATGGCGCAGGGCTGGGAACGGTATACAGGCGAAGGCACTGTGACCGAATCGGACTGAATCTTGCGCCAAGCCATCGACGCCGCCCACCACCGCCGCGGACTTCTCATCACCGGTCTCGGCGGCCTTGCTCTCTCCTTCGACATCCCGCTGATCCGCTCCTCACAGGGCGAGGTCTGGTCGCTGCTGGCCCTGCGCAGCCTGTGCACCTTCGCCGTGGCGCTGGTCGCCTGGGTCGTGCTCAACAAATTCCTCGGCCGCAGGATCGCGCTGATCCCCGGCAAGGCGGGACTGCTGGCCGGGGTGTTCTACGGCCTCGGCACCTTCACCTTCCTCTTGTCCGTCTTCAACACCGCGACGGCCAACGTCGTCTTCATCGTCGCCTTCACCTCGATGTTCGCAGCCGTGCTATCGTGGATCTTCCTCAAGGAACGCCCGTCCAACGCCACGCTGGTGACGATGGCAGTCATGGTCTTCGGTGTTGGGCTGATTGTCCATGACGGTTTGAAGAGCGGCAATTTCTTCGGCGATGCCATGGCGGTCTGCTCCGCACTTCTGCTCGCCTGCGCCATCACCGTCAGCCGGGCGAGCGGCAAAGACATGGGGCTGGTGCCGCTGGCAACAGCAATTTTCCCCTGTGTCATCGGCTACCTGCTGTCGCCCTCCGAAGGCCTTGCCATCGCCCATCCCGGCTTCATCATGTTCGACGGCCTGATCATGATCCCGCTCGCTTTCTTCTGCCTCGCCACCGGCCCGCGCTACCTGTCGGCGCCTGAAGTCGGCATGTTCTACCTGCTCGAAACCATCCTCGCCCCAATCTGGATCTGGATCGCCTTTACCGAAGTTCCCACCATGCAGACGCTCCTGGGTGGCGCGGTGCTGATTTTGGCGCTGGTCGGACATTCGATATGGCAGATGCGGAGGAAGTCGGCGGCGGACGCGTCGAGCGAGTTTCCGTTTACGGGGTGAAGGTTCTCGCCAATTGCTGGGGAGCAAAACCGATGTTATAACACGATTATAACATCGGAGTTTTGCCATGAACATCACCATCCGCAAGATCGGCAATTCGGAAGGCGTCATCATCCCGAAGGAAATGCTTGAACGGTATGGCCTGAAAGCAGGCGATCAGATGCAACTCACCGCAAAGGATGGTGGCTTTCAGATGCAGCCGCTCGAGGAAGCATTTCAGCGTCAACTCGAACACGCCAATCGTTTCATGGACAAATACAAGGTCGCTTTGAAAAAGCTGGCCGAATGAGGGATTTCGTTTTTCTGGAACGACCTCTCATTGAGGCATTGCAAACTATCCAGATCCAGCGTTTTGGCGGCGCTTTCGGTTTAAGAGACGAAGGCGCACTGGAATCGGCTTTGGCACGGCCGGTCAACAAAGCCCATTACGGTTGCGACGATGTTATCGAACTTGCAGCCGCGTATCTGTTCGGTCTTGCAATGAACCATGCGTTTATTGATGGGAACAAGCGTATCGCCATTGTTGCGGCGGCTGTTTTCCTGATGGAGAATGGTTACGAGATCGAAACGAGTGATAGCCTTCTCTTCAGCTTCGTCCTATCGGTCGCTGCTGGCGAGATCGATGAAGACGGAGCTATCCGCTTCCTGCGGGACGTCACCGTTCCATCTGAAAACAAATAAGCGAGGGGGTTAATCCGCCCGCTTATCCATCACCCCGTAAATTTCCCACTCCTCGGGAACCCCTTCGGCACCGCCCTGCCCGCCGTTGCCCGGTCGCCCAGCCATTCGATCAGCTCGTCCTTGGTCTTGGTGAAGCTGCGGCCGGCGCTGTCGGCCCAGGTGAGGCCGTCGGCAATGGCAAAGCAGCGGATGTCGGAGATGCCGCCGTCCTTGTAGCGTTGCAGGCGCACGCCCTTGCCGCGGCCCATTTCGGGGATCTGGGCGAGCGGGAAGACCAGCATCTTGCGGTTTTCGCCGACGATGGCGACATGATCGCCCTTGACCGGGATGACGAGCTTGGCTTCATCCGGCATGGCGACATTCATGATCTGCTTGCCCTTGCGGGTATTGGCCGCCATCTCGGCCTCCGGCACGACGAAGCCGTTGCCCGCAGCCGAGGAGATCAGTAGTTTTCGGGAGGGATCGTGGACGAAGGCGGTCAGCACGTCCTGGTCGTTTTCCATGTCAACTATGATGCGCAACGGCTCGCCGTGGCCGCGTCCGCCCGGCAGCTTGTCGCCGCCCAGCGTATAGGCCTTGCCGCCGGTGGTGACGACGAGGATGCGGTCCGTGGTCGAGGCCGTGAACGACAGCTTCAGGCCGTCGCCTTCCTTGAACGGCAAGGTCGAGACATCGGAGATGTGGCCCTTCAACGCGCGGATCCAGCCCTTTTCCGAGATGACGACTGTGATCGGTTCCTTCTCGATCATCGCCTGCTGGATCGCCTCCAGGTCGGCTTCCGGCGCATTGGAGAACAGCGTGCGGCGGCGTCCGATCTCGGTGGCCTTGGCGAATTTCTTCTTCACCTCGCCGATTTCCCAGGCGACGGTCTGCCACTGCTTGTCGTCGGAGGCGAGCAGCGTTTCGATTTCCGCCTTCTCCTTCGACAGCGCTTCGAACTCGGTGCGGATCTCGAATTCCTCGAGCTTGCGCAAAGAGCGCAGCCGCATATTGAGGATCGATTCGGCCTGCAGGTCGGTGAGCGTGAAGCGCTCCATCAGCGCCGGCTTCGGCTCGTCTTCCTCGCGGATGATGCGGATCACTTCGTCGAGGTTCAGATAGGCGATCAGGTAGCCGCCAAGGATCTCCAGGCGGCGGTCGATCGCCGCCAGCCGGAAGCGCGAGCGGCGCTGCAGAACTTCGCGGCGATGCTGAAGCCATTCCAGCAGCACCTCGTTCAGCGCCATCACCTTGGGCACGCGGCCCATGGAGAGCACGTTCATGTTCAGCGGAATGCGGTTTTCCAGCTCCGAGAGCTTGAACAGCGATTCCATCAGGATGGTCGGATCGACCGAACGGCTCTTCGGCACCAGAACGAGCCGGACGTCTTCCGCCGATTCGTCGCGAACGTCCTCGAGCAACGGCAGCTTGCGGGCAATCAGCAGTTCAGCGATCTTTTCGATCAGTCGCGACTTCTGCACCTGGAAGGGAATTTCGGTGACGATGATTTGGTAACCGCCGCGACCGGTATCCTCGACCTCCCACTTGGCGCGCACGCGAAAACCGCCGCGGCCGGTCTTGTAGGCCTCGATGATGCTTTCGCGGCTGTCGATAATGATGCCGCCTGTCGGAAGATCCGGACCTTCGATGCCGCCCCGTTCCGGGTTGTTCGGATCGAACATCAGGTCTTCGACCGTCGCATCCGGCTTTTTGATCAGATGCAGCGCCGCGTCGCAGAGTTCGTGGGCGTTGTGCGGCGGGATCGAGGTCGCCATGCCGACGGCGATGCCGGAGGCGCCGTTGGCGAGCAGGTTCGGAAAGGCGCCGGGCATGACGACCGGTTCCTGGTCTTCCTCGTTATAGGTCGGCCGGAAATCCACCGCGTCCTGGTCGATGCCCTCGAGCAGGAGGCTCGCCACGTCGGTCATGCGCGCTTCGGTGTACCGGTAGGCGGCGGCACTGTCGCCGTCGATATTGCCGAAGTTGCCCTGGCCGTCGACGATCGGATAACGCTGCGAGAAATCCTGCGCCAGGCGCACCAGCGCATCATAGACCGACTGGTCGCCATGCGGGTGGAACTTACCGATGACATCGCCGACGATACGGGCGCATTTCTTGAAGGACGAATTGGAGCGCAGCCCCATTTCGCTCATCGCGTGGATGATGCGGCGATGCACCGGCTTCAGGCCATCGCGCACGTCCGGCAGCGCCCGATGCATTATGGTCGACAGCGCATAGGCAAGGTAGCGCTCTTCCAGCGCCGCCTTGAGGTCAACAGGCAGAATGTGATCGTCTCCGCCCGACGGCGGCAAAAGGCTTTGTCCCATGGTTTCTTGCTACCCCAACACGCCCTGAACGGCAAGGATTGCAGGGCATTGCGCTGTGGAGAACCTTGCCTGCGACAGACATGCAAGGCGCCCGGATTTCGTTGCGAAATTTTGTCCGCCCGCTACCACACATGGTTGCATTCATGCTAGTCGCAGATCACCACAGTTAAAACGATTCCAGAACAAAGGTCATTTCATGCGCATTCCATTGACGTTCGCCGCCCTCGCCATCGGCCTCGCCTTCCTGCCCCTGCAAAGCGCAAATGCGGCTGAGATCAGCATTCCCGCCAATCGCGAAAGCGCGATCAATTTCGTCACCGGCGTCACCCCCAGTTGCCGCAACATCGGTAAGCCGAAGATGAAGGTGGTCAAGGAACCGGCGCATGGCAGCGTCCGGTTTCAATGGATCAAATACAAGATCAGCAATATTTCCAGGCTTTGCGATGGAAAACCGGCATGGGGCATGGCAATCCTCTTCAAGCCGCAGCCGGGCTTTCGCGGCAAGGACAGCCTCACTTTCGGCATGAGCATGCAGCGATACGAGGGCCGCTCCGATACCAAGTACATTCAGGATTCGATCGACGTCGTCGTGAAATAGCCCGAAGCGGCTCTCCGCCGGCGATTTTCATCCCAAAAATGGACGCCGGTACGAAACATGACACCGCAATGCAATTCGAATATATTTTGGCCTCAATCCGTATTAGAAATGCGTTCGAAATTAAACCTTTACCCTGGGGGAACAAACCAATGATGCATACCCGCAACCTCCGTCTGATGCTGGCAGGCGCCGCTTTTATCGGCCTTTCCGGTCCGGCCTTTGCGCTCGACGGCGCGGACCTCGTCACCAAGCTGAACGCCGCCTATGCGCTCAGCGGCGCAACCATTGCCTATGAAAACGTCGCGGTGGACGGCACGACGGTGACGCTGACCGGCGTCAGCGTCAAATCGACGGCTGCCCCCGGCAAGGACTTCAAGGTCGGCGACGTGACGCTCGAGGGCGTCGAGGAAAGCGACAACGGCGGCTATTATGTCGAGACCGTCACGCTGCCGGATGTCGACGTCAAGGAAGATGAGACCGCGGTCACGGCCAAGGACATCACCGTGGGCGGCCTCACCATCCCGGGCAATCCGGCTGGCGGCACGCTCAACGACATCGTCCTTTACGAATCCGCCGGCACCGGCCCCGTGACGGTGACCGTCAAGGGTAAGCAGGTGTTTTCGATGGAAGAATCGGAAGCCAACCTGACGAAGCAGGAAAGCGACGCAGGCTTCGATTTCGACGCGACGCTCTCCGGCATCAAGGCCGACCTTTCCGACGTCGAGGACGCCAAGGCCAAGGATGCGATCGAAAAGCTCGGCCTGAAGACGCTTTCCGGCGAGATGACGATGAAGGGAAGCTGGGAAGTTGCCTCCGGCAATGTCTCGCTCGAGGAATATGCCTTCGACTTCGCCAATGTCGGCCGCCTTGCCTTTGCCGTCGATATTTCCGGCTACACGCTGGAATTCATGAAATCGGTGCAGGAGGCGATGAAGGCACAGGAGGCCAATCCGAACAAGGAAGAAGCCAATCAGGCCATGGGCCTTGCGATGATGGGCCTCGTCCAGCAGCTGACCTTCAACAGCGCTTCGGTCCGCTTCGACGATGCGACGATCACCAAGCGCGTACTCGACTATATCGGCAGCCAGCAGGGCGTGACCGGCGATCAGCTGGCGCAGTCGCTGAAGGGCATGGTGCCGTTGATGATGGCGCAGCTCAATGTTCCGGAACTGCAGAACCAGGTTTCGACCGCGGTCAACAGCTATCTGGACGCACCCAAGAGCCTGACGATCTCGGCCGAGCCGGCCAACCCCGTCCCCTTCCCGATGATCATCGGCGCCGCCATGGGCGCCCCGAACACGGTGCCGGGCGTGCTTGGCGTCAAGGTGACGGCGAACGACTGATCTGGCGCGATCATCCCTGAATAGGAGAAGGCCCGGCGTTCAGCACGCCGGGCCTCTTTTTATGATCCAGCAGTGCCTTAAACAGGCTTCCTTCCTGTGCCCGACCAGTCGACAGCGCGGGTCGAAAACATCGTCGCCGCGATGGTCACGAACGAAATCAGCGCGCCGGCAAGCAGGGCGTATTCGTCTTCCCGCAGGATCAGGTACATGACCGCATAGGCTGTACTCAGCAAGAAGGCGAGTACGGCACCGCGCGGCGCACTGCCGGTCACCGAGCCGACATAGGTCGATATCAGCCCCGCCGTTGCCAGCGATGCCAGCACATAGGCGATCTCGAAGCCGGTGTGTTCGGCCAGCGCCAGAAGCAGGATGTAGAAGACCACCAAAGCAAGCCCCGTCAGCACATATTGAATCCAGTGAACCTTGCGGGCGCTTTTGAGCTCGATGATGAAGACGGCGAGGAAGACCACCGAGAAGAAGCCGATCGAATATTTCAGCGTCCGGGCAACGACCTGGTAGAACTTGACCGGCTCGACCATATTGATCGACATCAGGCTGTTCGACAGCGGCATCACCGAGCCGGAGACGACGCGGTCGACACCGCGGGCAAGATAGGGGATCGTCCACTTTGCGGAAAATCCCTTGCCGTCGATCGACTTTTCCTCGGGCAGGAACAGGCCTTCGAAGCCCGGATGTGGCCAATTGGCCTCAGCCGAGAAATGCGTCGTCTGGCCGGCCGGCGCAACGGCAAAGCTGCCGGAGCCGTTGAGCGACAGGTCCATGGCAAAGGCAAAACCGCCTTCGACAAGGGCGCGGCCGATCGGACGATTCACGCCCGAATCCAGCTTGGCGGGCGAACCATAGGGCTCCGGTGAACCGAGCGTAAGAGACGTGATGGCTTTCATGCCGGGGTCGAACGGCATCAACGGCCCGCCGTCTATGCGTACGCCGGCATCGGAACGAATACCGGTGATATCGGCGATGCTCATCACCAGCATTGCCCGGTCGAGATCCGGCTTGCCCTCGATCTGGCGGAAATCGTCGATCATGCCGTGCGCAAACTTGCCGGATATGGCGATCCTGGCGTTGTAGACCGGCAGCGTGTAGATCGACAGTTTGCGTTCTTCCGTCGCCAGCTTCGAATCCACGCTCAATGTTTCGGGCATCAGCAGCGCCCATTCGGTGACAGTCTGCCAGATAATGCGGCCGTCGATCGTCTGGTTGCGGTTGACCTCGAAGGGCACGGCCACATAGGGACCGTTGAGGACCTGAGCCCCTCCCCATCCCTTGGCGATCCGCGACGAGACCTCTTCCGCCCGATGGCCGCGTTCCTCCACCAGCCCCCAGACGAGCAGCGTCGGGATCAACAGCGCCACCGAGATGAAGCCGATCATGATGAACTTGACACCGGGCGAAGACAGGAGCGTTCGGAGCGTTCCCGGGTGCGCCGTTGTATCGGATTGTGAAAATGGAT
>Ga0307515_10024112_pt1 | contig 10618 bp, 15 predicted proteins | sample 17_EM_MG_FD_194513 | JGI IMG/M metagenome (GOLD analysis project Ga0307515, IMG submission 194513) | Populus trichocarpa ectomycorrhiza microbial communities from riparian zone in the Pacific Northwest, United States - 17_EM | ecosystem: Host-associated > Plants > Roots > Unclassified | place...
GGATGTCTACAGCGTTCCACCCACAGACAGATGGCCAGACGGAACGAATGAATGCAGGAATGGAACAGTACCTTCGTGTGTTCGTTAACCACCAACAAGATGACTGGGTGCAGTGGTTACCCCTTGCCGAGTTTGCTGCGAATAACGGATTATCTGAGTCAATAAAGTGTACCCCGTTTTTTGCAGTTCAGGGAGTGGATCCACGAATGTCATTTGCTGGGGAACCGACGTTGGAAAGGGATCAACGACGGTGGGCGGCTGATCAGGTTCAAGCCACGATGCAACAGATTCATGAACACCTGAGAGTAGAAATGAGCCGGAGTCAAGCGGTACAAGAAGAAGGTGCAAATAGGGGACGTATTCCAGGACCTAATATTCAGGTTGGATCCAAAGTATGGTTAGATGCACGTAATGTACGTACTACCCGCCCCACTCGAAAGCTGGATTGGAAACGCTTGGGACCTTTTCGGGTACGGAAGCAAGTTTCCCCGTATGCTTATGAGCTGGAGTTACCGGCATCAGTTCGGATCCATCGAGTACAACCTGTTTCACTTTTGGATCCCGTTGTTGAGGATCCGTTGGAAGGACAGGTGGTACTTCCTCCACCTCCTGTTGAGGTTGATGGCGAGGAAGAGTATCAGGTATCGAGCGTTGAGGATAGCCGAGTATATCGAAGCCAGTTACAGTATCTTATCCGGTGGACGGGTTATGACTCCCTTACTTGGGAACCAGCGAAGTTCGTTGATGGGTTACAGGCTGTGGACGAGTTTCATAGGCGGTATCCAGGGAAGCCAGGACCACTGGAAAATGATCTCGGAGGACCTCGAACCTAAGGGGGGGATACTGTCACGGCGTAGGAAGGTACGGAGATGTTCGGGAAATAATAGTAGAAAGGTATCTACGGCGCGGAAGGAATTGTGTTACGGAAAGGCGGAGACGTTGGTGGACGCGGAGGAATTGGCGAGATGGTGGCGGTATAATTTAGTTAGATAAGAAAATGGTTTGAGGTGTTGCGACGTCAGGAGAGATGGCGTGGTTGTTACGATAAGGAATAAGGGAGTGGTGTGTAAGATCATGGGATAAGATTCGGATGATACATCGGAGCATGAGGAATGGTTCGAGGGTGGCAGACGAATTGTATATAAAGAGAGTGTTGATGGTGTTGGAGGATTTCCTTTTCTTCTCTCTTTACTCGTTCTCTTGTATAGCAAGCAATAGTACGACTTTGAAAAGATATTTTGATTCTTGTCCTCTCGATACGCACTTCGAGTTCAGTCCTGCAACATCCACATCACCTGCGTCCGACCCCGCCCGTTACAATTCCCATTTGTTGTATGCCTTAGAAGTATGTCTGGTGAATAAGATTCACAATTTCAGTCGCTGCAAATCGAAACTTGCACTCCTGAATTGATCGTCAAGACAATGATTAAACAAGAAGGGAACTTTGAACTTACCTCACGAACGTTTGTGGGGCATGTAAACCTGTCCTTGGGCAGTAGCGAAGCAACTATTTTCCGGATCTCTGTAGGCGACTGTGTTGGAAATCCGTAAGAAGAGTCGATTGAGATCTTGCAGCAGCATACCATTGCTGCACAGGAGCAACTACTCTTTGCCAGAGCCTGATGCACAATGTCAGCGATGAAAACAATCTTTGAGATAAATCATTTACCACTGAAATGTAGGCACATGGAGGGTGTGAGTGTCTCTGGGCTGAATCAATCCTGACGATTTACTCATACTACCAACTATAAATCTGGGCGGTCTTCACCGCATTCGTGGCAAAGGGATACACAAGTATTGCATGATTGATAGCTATAGGTTTCACACGTGCCATGACCATCGCTGGAACACTTGAAAGGGTTGTCTGGGCGTTGTATTCTGCGCTGACAATGAGGCCTGTCACGTTGTCAACACAGGGCTCATATCCCCACAGATTTCCAGCTTTCCATCAGCAAAAAGTGTAATTGGTTACCGAAAATGGACCCCACGCACCGATCCTTCTCCACATTCTCCACAAATAGTCTGAGAGACTTATTTGCAATCTTCCACCATGCTTCGAAGCGTTCAATGATGTGATCGCGTCGTTGCGACATCTCAAAACCTGTTTAGTCATTCAAGCTAATTTATTGCACTTGTTTCTTTCACATTGGTCATCTAGATTTTAATCATTTCGACGGTTTTTTGAACTGTTCCTTTGATTTCAAGAATATTTTTAACTATTCAATCCCTTGAGACATCAATTATACACAAGCTTGCACAACTCCCATTACAAAAATTAAGACACCCAGAGTAAACACATCAGATTTCTATATATCGCTGCAACGATTGCTTCAAGCATCGAGTCGAATAATCTACATGTAAAACTAATTGAAAGCATTCAATTCAATCGTGTTGCTCAAGTACCACTGCGAGCTATCTGGCTGCGGCGTCAGCGGAAGAAGGTGTACAGTTCCTCGGATCACGCTTATAGGGACGATATAAGTGGTTCCGATGCCAAAAAGAGGCGTACAACGGTAGCTTCCATCGTTCAAGGGTTGCATCGGAGGTTGATGCCTCTCCTCGACAATCACCATACCAGCAGTCTGATGTATCGGCCCTGTGGCAAATGACTGAACCAAGGTGAGAAGCGGTGTAGCGCTCGATTCAGCATCCTCGACAACGAAAAGACACTTCAACCGTGCTGGAATGCGTCCCGCAGTTGACTTGAAGTGGTTATCCGGACTCGTCCCCATCCAGAGAAGGACTGTATCATTTCCTGGTGGCTTATGCTTTCTCCACCTTCTGGACCCAGTGCAACAAACCATATGAACTGCTTGCTCATCGCATTGAAAAGACATCACCGGAATTGCTACTGCATTGTACCGAGTGTATTGTGCATCGTTGAGACGACTGAAATACTGATCATGATCGATGTAGTCTGTGAAGTCGGCAAATCTCTTGAAACACCAAGCAATGTGATTCTTTAGCTCCCCTTTTGGCATTGCACACCACTCGGCCAAGTCATCAAGGGTCTTGATTTCTGGTCGCAAGTTCTTCATCATTCACTTGATATGCGCTTTGGTTAGAGGCATATCATTGTCCCGACGTTGTTTTGCAGCATTTGCATTCAGCTCTCGATACTGAAACACCTCCTTTCAGGCTTCCTTCACAAAATCTGGAAGGCGGCCTCATGACGATTTAATTGTCGGTACGCTTGTTTAAGATCCATCATCGCTTTTTCTGGGAGTTCAGAGTGTACATTTAGGACATTGCCAAGCCAGGGGATATGGTCAGAGAAGTGGTTCAGGAGATGCAACTTCACCAAGTTGAAATCCGATTCGTCGACAAGATGTTGTGCAATTTCTGACTCGATCTGCATTGTATCTTCATACACGCGAGTACGCTTTGCAGCCGCAGAATGATTGTTCCAAGCGGGGTCACTCTCCCATTCCTCCTGTTTGTGCAAAGCAAGCTGCTTTTTCAAGGCTTCCGAGACCTTCTTTGTAGATTTACTGGTGCGGAATCAACTGAAAACATCCTTGTGACAATGAAACTCCTCAAGATAATTCTCCATGTACTTGATGGTGGCCTCAGTATCGTACCGGTACTGTGCCATAAGGTGAAAGTACACTAAGTTGTTGACGCACAACAGGGCTTCTGTGAAGGGAATTCTTTGGCTCGCCAAAGGGTTTGAAAGAGTTGCCGCGAACACTGGAACAATCCCACGCCCGAGTGCTTTCATCTCCTTACCACTACATTGCATCACCTGGCTATATGGCTTGTTGAATCGAGCGAAGCCAGGATATGAAGGCATCTTCGCCCAGAGCTGGTTGAATGTGTCGATCCTAGAATGTTGTTCGAGGAAGGACATTACACAGTCCATCAAATGCTTAAGCATACCGACATAGATGGTATGAAGAATATCGGGTACAATAATAGTCATCGGAGATATGCATCTCATATTCCAGAAGACGCCTTCTGAGGTTGCAACCGCTCGATCTTCCAGATATTGTCTTGCTTCCTGTCTTGACGTCTCATCTATCTGAGTTGCGAGTATCATTTTTTGGAATTATAGCCCAAAGTCTCTCAAGTGCCAGGACGATGAATTCACTTCTCCAAACGATGATCTGGGTCCTTCAAACTCAGGGCAATGGGGCTGCTTGATTGAATGCAAGTGAATGTTTTCGAAGTAGTCAGCCGTCCATGCACAGATGACCGGATAACATTGCCCCATCCGACCATCCACACAAAGCTTAAGCATTCCAGAGTTGAAAAGTGCGTCGAGAGGACAACAAATCAGCTCGAAGACCTTCCTCAAAACCTCTTGACTGTGGATTGGTTGTTCCTTCACAGCAGTTGTTTTTCCATGTCCTTTAAAGTGATATTTTGGAGGAATGGGAAAAAGGGCAACAAGGATGCTTGCCAGATTTGAAGACTTTGATCTAATCGTCGAGTCGATGTTTCCGAGACTCAAATATACTGGCCATTCCTTCTTGTTGCCAGAATGGTTTGTAAGATGTGTCTGGTCTGAACTGCCAAATATAGGGAGCATCATAGCTCCAAGCGGCCGCCATAGCTATTGAAGCAGTCAAAATCATCGTAGCAATGACAAAATTTAACTAATGTACCTGTTCATTCTCCCACCAGTTGCTTGATTTCACCTCTGAGTAGATACGTTCCTGAGCATCATTGAATTCCTTTGCTGGAGCCTACGACATATGTTCCCTGAACGCAGGCTGTTGCATGAGCAACTCAATACATTCCACACGATTGCGGTAAAAGAAACGTGTGTAATCATCATCGCGAAGGTTGTGTGGATCGGCCAAACAATTGTAACACACTTTGCCGGATTTCCAAGAGTCGATGCCCATTGGGTAGGACATTTCATTCAACCTTTGGAATAAAGTGTGGGACAAAGTGAAGTTGCTGACGGTTGCCATCGTAGGGTTCCTGAAACGCTTGTGATAGCAGCTCTTCTCAAGTTGTGCTCGACGCACCAGTGCGCTGATCGATACTCCTCCTCACAAGAAAACGGTGACCATAGATCAATTTCATCATTGAAGATATCGAGAAACTCATTACTAATAGGCTTGCTGGCTAGACGGTTGTCAAAGTGTTGACTACCACAAATACGTGTTCGAACTGGAGGTTGCTCCGGATCGGTCCACGCATTCGCAGGGTTGGCTTCTGTATCGCTGGAATCATCATCCGAAGGGTGAAGAAATGTCTCGTGATGCGGTTCATGAACGAATGGAAGTAGAATACTGTCTTGCTCAATCACAAAACCATCATCTGGCAGTTGTTCGGCTGATACGTATACTATCCTTTCTTGGTGGTCGTGACGGAGGTGAGTGATATAAGCGCCGATGTAGGAGTACATCTTCGAGCAGTAAAGACACTGTTGACGAAGATCCATGTTTTGTTAGCAAAATGAACTGTCACAACAACGTGAAGAAGCGTCTCGATGGTCTCTTTCCTACTCACACCATTACAAGCCGGAAATCCTCGGAGAAAGCCGCACCGCAATTTACTTCTTCCAAAACGGGGTCCTACCACTCTTGTAGGATTTCTCTCATCCTCCTTCACATGTTTGCAAAGTGTTGACTTGCTCTCTCAATTCCAACATCCCTTGGATCTCGAAAAGCATACGGCATCTGCATTCAGCTCGTCACGGCAATTGTTTTGCACCCTCACAAGACCCTCCTACGCCCATTGCCTGATTTATGGTTGTCACTTTATGTTAAGTTCGTACCGTACATGAACCGTGCATTCTCCTTAGATACCGACTCAGCGACGTCATTGCGGAGTACAAGAACTAGAGCAAGGACAAACAAGTGAGATATGACTGCAGAGCATGCTGTTAGTTGTCTTTGTGATGAACTTAAGCGTTCAGTCGACGAATCAGGGCGCTTAGATCATGCTAAGCAAATTGCCTCCTAGCTGAATTGCAGCCAAGATGATGTCGCCAGATCAAGAAAACCCTCCCAGCCCATATATATATTCACCTTGCCTGCCCACATTCCTTACAATCTCCAGAACCTTCGACACACCCTCCTCACCTCTGCTACCGCATTGCATCACCCTTGACGATATATTCAACACTGCCAACGCTTGTTTAGAGTATCAACCATTTGTTATCCACCACTCAATCATTGACCACCGTTGAGAATCTAAAATGTAATGTGATGCCTTCTGGTTGCCAAAATCAGTCATCGCAGATGCTAATACAAGCCAGATGCCGACTCTTCAAGTATGCATCTGGGACGAGAACGCCGGTGTTGGAGTCAGCCAATGGGCAGCAGAAACCATGGGGATTTGGCAGGATAAGGGTGGCTTGACAACACAACGGATAGATAATAAAGTGAGGGAGCGCGTCTGGGAGATTGCCCAGTCCATGAGCATCATCAACAAGCAAGGTGCCAGCCCCGAGCAATGGGATCTTCTAATCGATCGTTGCGTTACTCGAATCAGTGAACTGGAGTCTAAAAGGCCGCTTTTGAAACGGTACATGGCAGACAAGACTAACCTCAATGGTCAGAAACTGAAGTCAGCACTGGACGAGTTTGCGGAGATTGGCCTTCACCAAAGGGGGAATAGGCTCGAAGACACACCGACTAAGAAGAGGAACCTCATGCACATTGGTATGTATTTCATCGCCCCAATGGTTCTTTTGCTCTTCCTGATAATGTGTAGATCCAGAAGACGACAAGGAAGAAACCTCGGGTCACAGGTCTTCGCCGATACAGATGGGTTGCGACGCCTCAAACAATTCCCTTTTGGAGCCATTTAGCTTTACCAATGGCTATGTGGATCCCGACATTGCTGGGAAGAGGGTGGGTGAAAACAATACTCAGCTATTCTCATGGCACTGGCCTGGGGATGATGAATCGATACTTCTGATAGTTACATCAATCGTCGATACGACCATTTTGTCAATTGCAAATGCTGCAATCCCTGGTCTGCCAGACCCCAGCCGGAATATCCGAGAGTTTTGGGCCTGCCTGGAGGAGCCCACTGGAGATGGTGGTCCGTACCCCCATGATATTACCCCAATCTTGGATAAAAATACTGCTGCTGGATGGGTAAAGACGGCGATGAAATTAAGCAACCCCATGCATTTTTGCGTCGTTGATCGTGGCCAACAAGCCGACGGCACAGATGGTGCCCAGACGCCTATATGTGGTGGCCGCAGCAACCTTCATCGGGATGACATCCTCCCACCTCCTGCCGAGTATAAGATTCAAGATAACAGGGGGGAATCAGATGATGATGGTGAGACATGGCACCCAAATTCAAGAAGCTTCCCGACAATGGAAACAGGCTTCCAAAAGTTTGAATGGACGCTTCAAAAGAGGCTCATCAGACAGCCGCGATACCTTGAAGTCATCCAAAACCATGGTCTTGCTCTCTTTGCCAATTACGACCAAAGTGTTGTTGCCGATGAGAATGTACCTTGGTTACCCAAGCACGATCACAATGTGAATCCTCCCGCTGCAGGCCCTTTGGCCAATAGGAAGCGTACATGCAGCTGCCCAGCTGCAAATTAGTCATTGTGAGGATGGAATGCACTGGTTGGACAGTTGTTCAAGGATTTGCGTTGAGGGTGGGTATTTTTCTGGCACTTTGGAGGGTGGACAGATGGGTGATAATTTGGAGTTTTTTAGAAAGGTTGTGGGTCTCTTTTTGGTGTTTTGTTTATTTATTATTACATCATTCATGTTGATGCATGAAGGGCTGTGTTGAGAGTTCACGATGTTGGGATTAATCGCTGAGACGTTGATTCATGGGAATGGCATAGCGGCAGCGATAGGACTCCGTGTATGGCTATCATGTAATTCATAGTCCGGTATCCTTACCCAGCAGAAGATATCCCCAATGATTAGTGAAACGCGAACGCTTTTTAGGTTGTCGCGATAACAAATTTCGTCAAAGGAAGCCAATCAATTACCCTGCGGCATGTTTGTCACCTGCCATTCTTAGTTCCGAGTTCCAATCCATCCAAGGAGTTGGAAGTGTGGGTGGCGGGACAAGCCATGATCCTTGAATTTTCGACAGGATAAAAAGACGCATCAGGACGATGCTTGTAATCATATCAACGCTTTCTTTCGTTTACACAATGCTTTAATTCATTTAGTCTACATTCATTCACATTTCCTTTGGTCACTCCTTTAATTTTTCGTACTTATCACTCACCGCCTTTTTAAATCATGACAAGAAGTTGCCGCACTTCTCCTCTTCCTCTTCCTTCCAGCACCAGGATAACCAGACGATCTATCCATAATAAGCATCTCGATGACGATCTCAGCACGATACCGAACAATTACAATCATCGTGGAGACGACAATTCAGAATCCAACTACCAGCCTCTTCAGTAACCATCCAGGAAAGCAATGGGCAAGCGGCCATCAAAAGATTCCTTCACATCAACACTTGGAAAACAAGTTGCGGCAACTGAATTCACTCCTACATCGGCGCAACCCCTACATCCTGAGCATCAGAAAGTCTATATTCTCTCAGAGGAGGAGGATGAATGCGAGCCTGCGCCGCTGGCATCCAAGAAAATATCGAAATAAGCGTTTGAATGATTGAATCCTCCCGTTGATGTATATATTGACTAGAGGAAGGATTCAAAAAAAGCTCTTGAGCAATTGGTTGCATGGACATCAGCAAAAACTAAATCTCCTTCATTAAATTTATTTCGTTTATTGTAGCCACAAACTCAAAAAAATGAAATTGACGTTTCCCTGAAATATGGCATTGCTTTACTGTTCCAGAGTGTTCTTTGAGTCGTCGTGATGATGATTTGGAGCGTCACGACCAGTGTACCCACGCTTGCAAATGTGACAATGAGCACTTGACAAACGGTTCACACTTCCTTTGGCAATATCACAAATCCTCTCTCAGCATACTCCTACATCGCCCAATTCAATTAGTACTCACGATGATGATAGTACTCGCTCCATACGTTTAATGAAGCGTGTAGTTCTTGTTTTCAACGACCCTGATGGCTCAATTTAACCAATGATAGTTACGATGCAGAAGTGGTTCACGATATGTAATTTGTTGATACAAGATCGTCAGTAGCTGGCAGTTCGTCGTGGGAGGGTTATGCATTGTCGCAATTATGATTTCACGCGTTTAGGATCAGACTTCAGTAAACCATCAGTTCTATTACATTTACTACAATTATGATATATCAACGAAAGCTAGAATGAAATAGCACACAAAGGAAATCTTAAATCCGATCACAGACACAATTGCTAACCTCCAAGTGACATCGCACCCTCTACAATCGTACTTCCATCGACTAATCCCGTATTCTCAACGCTGGTCATGTTGGTGATGTCGTTGCTGTTGCTGTTGCTGTTGCTGCAGGGGACGGGCTGGCTGCTGCTGGCGATGGCAGGCAGAACAGCTGAGAATCGCATACTAGTGTCAGTAGCAGCAACAAAGCTGCTGAGATGATTAAAAGAATTGTCGGGCTGCTCTATCAGCTCCTCCGGGACGTAATCAAGGAAGTCCTCACCAATGCTGGCCTGATCGTTATGAGGTTGTGCCATCGCTGGGTCTGTACCAGATGCGTGGATCCTTCGGCGGATCATGCTGCAGATATTGTCAATCTTTTTGGCTTGAATCTCTCACGAAGAAGAAAGAAAATCCGCATCAAGACAATGAAATACCTCTGTGCATGATTTATTAACCGCGTGATTAATGTTTCTTGTATCGCACTGACGTTGTGCTCCACCTCCTGGACCAAACTCTGGCGGGACCCTAAACTCGCCTGTGTTCCAGGCTGACAGACAATGGTGGATTGCCGTTGCGGTGAGGGCAATGAATGTCGGGTTGTTTTATCAATCAATGATCTATCTTTCATTCCCATTTGTCGTATGCCTTAGAAGTATGTCTGGTGAATAAGATCCACAATTTCAGTCACTGCAAATTGAAACTTGCACTCCTAAATTGATCATCAAGACAACGGTTAAACAAGAAGGGAACTTTGAACTCACCTCACGAACGTTTGTGGGGCATGTAAACCTGTCCTTGGCCAATAGCCAGGCTACTATTTTCCAGATCTCTGTAGGCGACTGTGTTCGAAATCCATAAATATAGTCGATTGAGGTCTTGCAGCGGCATACCATTGCTGCACGGGAGCAAGTAATCTTTGCCAGAGCCTGATGCACAATGTTACCGATGAAAACAATCATTGAGATGATTCATTTACCACTGAAATGTAGGCACGTGGAGGGTCTGAGTTTCTCTGGGCTGGATCAATCCTGACAATTTCCTCATACCACCAACTATGAATCTGTGTGGTCTTTACTGCATTAGTGGCAAAGGGATTCACAAACATCACATAATTGATAGCTATAGGCTTCACACATGCCATGACCATCGCTGGAACACTTGAAAGGGTTGTCTGGGTGTTGTATTCTGCGCCGACGATGAGGCCTGTCACGTCGTCAACAAAGGGCTCATATCAACACAGATTTCCAGCTCTCCGTGCAACCAATTTGTAACGGGCGGGATCGGACGCAGGTGATGTGGATGTTGCAGGACTGAACTCGAAGTGCGTATCGAGGGAACAAGAATAAAAATATCTTTTCAAAGTCGTGCTATTGCTTGCTATACAAGAGAACGA
>Ga0307515_10024114_pt1 | contig 10618 bp, 12 predicted proteins | sample 17_EM_MG_FD_194513 | JGI IMG/M metagenome (GOLD analysis project Ga0307515, IMG submission 194513) | Populus trichocarpa ectomycorrhiza microbial communities from riparian zone in the Pacific Northwest, United States - 17_EM | ecosystem: Host-associated > Plants > Roots > Unclassified | place...
ACTCCATGCTAGTTAGATTATTGTCCCACCAGTCCGGTCTCATCACTTCATATCCAGTACAAGCTCCAACTCAACTCCATTTTCATTCCACTTAGACAGATGGACTGAACTTGCTCATCTTTCTGATCTTGGCTCCATAAATATAGAACAAGATCGGCGCCGGAATCATGGCAATGCAGAGGAAACCAAGCAAGGACGTAGCCCAGTTGACGCCGAGGTTGAGATACATGGCTCTAGCAAACAGGGGGAAGCCGGCGCCAGCAAGAGACCGTAGGAGAGTATTAGCAGCAATGGCACTATTCGCATGCCACATGTAGACGTCGATAATGTAGTTCAAGCCCTGCAAGAAGATCATCAGGATTCCCCACCCAATAGGTACACCAGCGATCACTTGAGGGACCCATATGATGTGAGGGCTGCTGGTCCAGGCGAACCAGAAGAGTCCGATTGGCAAAATGATTGAGCCGAGTATCATAGGTGGAAGACGTTCTTCGGGAATGACTCTACCATGCTTTTTCATCTTGCGAGCAAATCGGGTCTTGGTGACGATCCTGGGTTCGGTTAGAAAGCTGGAGAAGGGGCGAGATTTGAGACTTACGTGATAGTCACACTGCCACAGAGAACTCCAATCATGATTCCCAGGAATGGGAGGGCACCGACACCTTGGTTCCATCCTCGCTGCTCTTGGAAGGAGATAGGGTACGCTGTGAAGAAGAGGTAAAGCAGTCCGTAGATGAGTGCCATGTAGACAGTGACAAGGAGCAGAATTGGTTCTCGAAAGAGCATCTCAAATGGTCGTAATAGATAAGTGTTAACGAGCGATTTGAGATCAACATTGATGGTGTCTCTTTGGCTGTGAATTGCCCAGTTCTTGGTCTCGAATCGAATCTTCTTTGCTCGTGATTGAAGGATCTTCGAATGAGAGGTCTCTGGGACAATCAAAAATCCGATGGTTCCGAAGAAGGCAGCCATGATGAGGGTGATCCAGGCAGTCCACCTCCAACCAAGGTACGACTGTGTGATGAAGCCACTATTTGGCGGTCAGCAAGTTTCAAGAGATATCGAAGAGGTGGTGGCTTACCCCATGATCGGTCCCGCAACAGGGCCAATGAATGTCGCCGCAGCAAAAACACAGACAGCAATGCCTCTGTCCACAGGTCCAAAGAAGTCTGCGAGGGCTCCTCCCACAATTGCAAGAGGAGCCGACGCGAAGGCTCCTCCGAAGAATCGACACAGCATAATAGTGTATAAATTCTGTGCCACTGCAACCGGTATTTGGAAAATGGCAAAGCAAAAGTAGCCAAAGAATAGAGGCATCTTTCGCCCGAAGACCTCAGAGCCAGGGCCCCAAACCTGTGTCGTTAGCAAGTTACATCTAAACCACCAAAGACCGGAGACTTACCAGAGGCCCGGCTCCAAAGCCGAGGACGAAGAGAGAAGTGCCAAGAGTAGTGACCTCGGTCGAGACCCCGAACAGCTCAGCAACCGGGACTGTTGCATTACTGAAAACACTCGAGGCAAACGTTACGCAGAAAGTCATCATGCCCAATGCGATGGTAACTATCCACTTCTTGTTTGTTGGCCAGTTCATTGGGTTCTCCGGGTCATCCGGGCCGTCCCATTCGATCAAGTTTGGGTCCTTCTGTTTGGACTCCTTCCTCCTCAGTTGTTCGGCCCTCCCATTATCACTATGTTGATCTCCCTTTTCAACATCGGAATCTTCACCACTTCCTTCTAATACTTCGTTGCCGTCGAATGTATCGTCATATTGTTGACGGCTTGGGCGTTGTCCCAGCTGGGAGTCATTAAGTGGTTCCGTCATGTTTGTCCTCTTCTCCGTCAGGATGTCGAGATGTTCTGTGCTGTCGGCTCGAGTAGGGACCTGTGTTCTTTCTGTATCCGATGATGACCGCATTATAACCTGAGGTTTGTGGCGGGAGAGTAAAGGATTATACTAAGGATACTTCCAAAGCGGGGCGTCCTAGTCGGGACACGATGCCAATGCTAGATAGGGGCGTTGTGGATCTACCGTAAAGTGATGGGTGGGAAAGTGAATAGTATCATGCAGGTTGAAACGTGTGATGTGAAGGCCGGGGATGGAAGTGATAGATATACTTGAGATACCACACTTATGATAAGTAAAAATAGACATAAGTAAACAGAACGTTATCCCTTGGTTATCACCAGCAAAAAAAACGGACATTCCTTGCGGTGTATTGCTCGGCCTACGGGCTTAAGTGATGTAATTTGCAAGCAAGGAGACCAAAAATCAAGGGAACGACATGCGGGCTCTAGCATACGGCACTGACGACGGCGCGCTTGTCACCGACATTGTTCGTCCCAGCAATTTTGAAGACCGAAGCACCGAGAAAAGGGATCAGACGTTCTAGTGGCCAATGAGCTCAGAGGTCGAGGCTTGCACGGCTTCCACGGCCTCCACGGCCTCCACAGTGGTCAAACGTTGGAGCACAACATTCACGCTTGCGCAGCTCGGAGTGACGGAGTCAGAGCCAGAAGTACACAGGGAAGGAGAGGAGGGACGATCTACCGTCCTCATCCGTTTCTCAGCCCAGTGAGAGAAAGTTGTTGATGCTGGAGCCTGGGGCATTTTGATTTTGAAGATTTCTGATCAAGCCCCACAGTGTGACTGATGCACAGGGGGAGTCGGATGTGTGCCGAATAGCGTGTTCGGCGTAGCAGAGAGCGAATGCCGAGGGCCTGAAAACATCGTCTCAAAGGAATTTCGATGATTCATGTCCGGCGGAGATAATAAAAAGCGAAATGATGAAAGGTTGTAGAGAGTCGGGGCCATGAGTAATCTGATTAGAAAATATCCGCACGTGCAGGAGAGGAGCATGAAAAGTCTGGGCCGAACTCCTGAGCTGTCCGTGTTGCAGGCACTCACTTCTCCTTCACTCCATCCACGAAGACATCCACCTTCTCATTGTAGAAACACAACCTCCCGGCAGTCAAAGCACTCTCTGCCGTAGGATAGCGATAGTACCAAACCACATCCTTGATTTCCTTCCCCTTGATCTTGACATTGTAATAACTACCCCTCATTAGCAACATCTCTCAACTCATTCAAAAAGTGGCACTCACTTAGCCATCCCCTTGTAAGGACAATAACTCGTCGTTTCACTCTCCGTCAGAAACTCCCAATTCATACTCGTAGTAGCCAAATAATACCTTGGTCTTAACATCGTCTCAAACAGAAATACGTTCTGGGAGCTCTTCGCGATTACAGTGCCATCGACCTCAATGCGGATCTCGCGGGAAGAGGGGATGCATTCTACACGCTTGTAGGGATCTTTTGGGTGAGTACCGAGAAGCTTTTCGTCTTCCACGAACCAGCCATCTATTCCGTCAGTAGAGAAAAAAGCAATGGTATCAAGAGTGCGAACCGAGAGCAGAGACTTCAATCCGCACGAGATCCTCCAATGGGCCTGCATGATCAAATACAAGAACTCTATCTGTGATCTTCCCTCCTGCGCTCAGTTTCCCTAGCCAATACGGCTTCTTTGCCGAGGACCCAACTTCCTCCAGCACTCCCTTCTCAAAGGCGGTTTTGGGGATGTAGAAATATGGATCTGTTTGGCCTCAATTACATTCCATTGAAAATCATGCAACAGCAGATATGAGAGTGAGGACAGGGACGAACAATAAGCGTGCTCCCAAACATATTTAGCGCTGGTAGTATCGAAAACATACTTCCCACCCAGCAAACCGCGAACTCGGCGAGGTGTACCTTCAATTTTATGAGGCCCTTCAGTTGTGAGTTTTTTGCCTAGTGCTTCGAGGCTGTGGCTTGCTTCAGCGTAAGTTCGGACATGCCGTTCATGTGATGATGCTGCAATCGCAGCTCTCTGCAATCTCGGAGTTGGCACTTACTCTGCCATTTTGGGAACGAAAATAAAGTGCGATTTCAAGGGTGAAGGCGGGGTGCCTTGCACGGTGTTGTAGAGCTCGAACAAGCTTGTCGTGATGGTAAGCACACTTGTGCTTAAAACTGATAATAGCCATTTGAGCGGTGTAGTCGTCTCCTTGCGGGGTAGTCCGGTCCTCGGTGCGAGATCCGAAATTCCAGATCACAAACGGAAGAAGAGCAGCAGCTCGAAATCTTTATAGGAAGACGAATTTTTATGATCATGATTCATTTTTGTCTATTCATCTGTTCATGAAGGATCATGAGCCATTGAGAGTCTATGCCCAGACGCCGGAAATGCAATGAGGCAAATCCTATGAACCCTTGATGCTCATAACGCTCAAGCAACCATGCTTGAATAACATACAAGAATGTCTTACACAAAGGTACACCTTCAAATGAGTTCCGTCAGGCATATCAGAGAAGCTGGGGCTTGATTAATAGGAGCAGCCCGAAAACCGAGGGCATCCGCACGTTGCAAAGGAAGCAGTCAGGTCAAGGGGCTGACGCAAGTAGCACCAAACGCCGAAAAGAGTCAGGGTCCATAATATCAACCTCGCTTGCGAGCGTTGGCCTCCATCTGCAAGCGGTCTCGGTCCCTCTTGGTAATTCTTGGATTTCGCTTTTTCTTGCCAGGTTCTGCCAGCCCGCCCTTCTGGGCATTCAGACCACCCATCTTCGTTCCGCCCCCGTTATTGGGCCTTTGCATCGATCGAGGGTGCATTCCTTGAGGAGGACCACTTGGTCGATTCAATCCGTGTTGAAGAGGTTGAGGAGGTTGAGGAGGTTGAGCAGCGTGATATGTCATACCTCCGGGGTAGTTGTGCATGCTCCCGGATCCTTGAGCAGCCTCATGCGGTCTTCTAGGTAAAGACTGCTCGTTTGAACGCCCAAACCGAATGTTGCCACTCTGAACCGGGGGGTTGATCTTTGCCCGAATAAAGCCTTCACCATCGTCACTGTCATCGATTTCAATAGGGTCATTCGCCTTCCCTTTGATGCTGAATTGCTTGTTCGATCGTGGTGGGATGGAATAATCAATGCCAGAGGAAAGCGCACGATCTGAACTAGCAGGGTCAACGTACTTCTCCAGGTTCCGTTTGGACCAGGTATTTCCACCCGAGAGAATGCGGCCTCTGTGCAACCCGCACTCTGGTCCGTAGTGATCACTTCCTCCACACACATAACAGTGAACCGGGACGTCCCTAACTGTACGTATCTCTTCGGGCTTGGGCTCATAACTACGCCAGATGTACTGGCAAGCGATCTCGAGGTGATCCTTAGAACCACACATGTCGCACGCAACTGCCTCGCCTTTGGAACGAGCAAGTTTTTCGGGGCAATCTTCCTTAAAATGACCTCGTTCGCGACATTTGCCACATCGCGCGTTGAAGGGGCACGAAGCCGTAGAATGATTGCCAAAAGTAGAGCATGATGTGCATGAAAGAGCAGGGCAAGTTGAACTCCTGTGCCCAAGACATCCACATGAGAGGCAGCGAGGGGTTGTCGAGGCCGTGCGTGAGGGGAAATATTTCTGTTGCAGAATAAGTTCTGCTTCATCCATGTCAAACTTCATGCTTTCCACCCCTTTGGCACAGACACTGGCATCTGTTAAGTCCGTACTTTCCGATGCCACCACATCGACCATGGTTGTATCATCATCCTTCGGAGTAGTTTGTCTCTTGTCCGTCATGGACCGCTCGACGTTGGTGGATGTTCCTCCAAGATCGGTATTCTCCTTCGATGATTCAACCCGACTGTGATCAGATTTTCTTAGGCTAGCTTTGGTATCACCACGTTTCGATGTATTTGGTTCCAAGCCAGCAACCTTGGCTTTGTCGGGATTCTCAATTGCCTCCGCAAGTAGAGGCACAGCGACCGGTCCCTGACCGACACTGCTTGCCGCCAAGGGACCATTCGATGTATTTGAAGCCTCCATATCGGCAAGGCGCTTCGCCTGCTCTAGAGTCAAAGCATCACCGGCTGTCGCAGTTGTTGAAAGCCGAGTAGTAAATCCGAATTGCATAATATGGCTATAGAAGACGCTTACATAGAGATGAAACGCTGCGATGACATTCTTTTGAGTGAGCGAGTCTCGTCTCTTTCGGTTTGCCGCAAGAAAGGCCGGCGCAAACACATTGAAAGAAAACTGTTCGATATGAATGTGCTTGCCTTGATCAAGTATCTCAGAAAGAGGAAAGTACACTCCACCTTTTTGATAAGATGGGTTGCACTTTCGAGGATAGCAGGTGAGGCCCCTCGCAATGTCATCCGGGGCCGCCTTGCGAGTGGCTTCTTCGAAAGTTTCCCGATGCCGTTCTAATATTTTTGCCTCTAAGACACGATACTCTTCTTGTTGTTGAGGATCGAGTAATTCGAGTTCGGCACGGGAAAGCTTCCTTTTTGATCTGCGGGGCTGAGGATCTTTCATCTCTTCCAGCACCTCGCTAGCTTTCACTTCTCGATTCTTTGCCCTCTTTGCCATATGAACTGCAAGAGCTTCATCATAAGCCTGCCTCTCCGCGGCTGTAAGATATCTCAGCCTTTTCTTGCCAATTCTTTGGAACTGTGCTGGGGGTTCAGATATAGAGGATATCGCAGGTGGGCCGCCAGATCCGGTTATATCATTGCGCCCACTTTCTTCGCCCTCACTATCATCGCCCTCAGAAGAGTCTGGCTCTGGTTGAAGGTCTGCTTGTGTTTCTATGGTGTTCGTCGGTTCCCATGCCTGCTCCTCAAGATGGCTTCTGGATTCCGAGATGCGAGCCTGTGGTTTTTGATAGGGAAACGAAGCCTGACTGCTAAGTGTCTCTGTCTGTGCTTGATTGCTTGTCAAGGCTTTGCCATCATCAACGAGCTCATCAATCTTGTATTCCGAGACTCTCGCAGTGTCTTCGTCACGAAGCATAGGAGTATCTTCCTCTGTTGCAGATGGATTTGCTGAATCAAGGCTACTTTCAGGTCTCTCCCCCATGAGACTGATTGGATTCACTTGACGAGACCGACGTTTGCTCTTGCCTGCAAATGAAGTTCGAACTCCGCTCTGCACACCTTGGTTCCAAGTAGCAGGTATGGCGTTCTGAACTCCGGCAGCAGATTGGAACCCATCAGATCCATGTTCAACAATGCCAGGAATGGACCGCGTCGTAGCGGCATCTTCCTTGCCCATCTCTTTTCTCGAAAGCTCCGACTCTGGCTTCTCACGCTCCAAACGCGAGGATTCTTTGGCTTCGACCTCAGAGGGTTGCTGTTCGAGAGAATGAGAATCATTTAACACCAGATCCAGCTCAGGACTTGTAGTGTCCGACGGTAGGTGTGTCTCCTTGACGCGTTTGTGGGATCTCTCTTCATCAGAAGAGTCGCCAGCATCGGCAGACTCACGATACTGCATCGAGTCATGGAGATCGCGTTTTCGGCCAACGATAGACATCCTCGAGTCTGGTGACTCTGCTTGCGTATCTGCCATTCTGGAAATCAAGGACTGTTGCGGTCCATAGGCAACTTCCACGAATCGAGGGGGTTGGAATGTCTCGAAGCCTACAACGTTAGCCTGGACTAAAACATTAGAATCAGCCACCCTGAATAGGTCGAAGCCTTGTTCCAAGGGACACCGCAGTCGTAAATGCCTTCGTGGTGCAAAGTCACCGTCGTGTGTTTGTTGTGGATAGAGTTAAAGTTTTGCTCGGAGCAGAGGCGTTTTCGGGCGAGAATTCCCTTCCCTGCTGGCGCTAGTCGAGGCTTGCATTGGTCAATAACGCCAGAACTCAACCTCGTGCAAGGCGACAACCCCAGTCTCTGCTGTCTATTCATCCCCAATTCAACCTGCGTCGCCCAAATTTTCTTTATCTGCTCACTTCCTGCCCAGTATCTTGTCACTCGCTTTTGGCTGCGGTCTAGACTCACGAATTAGAGGTGAGCAGTACATCTCCTCAAGCTGACCGGATTCCTCTCCGGCTTAGGTACTTCTGGCCACTCTGCGCGTGCCTCCTCCAGCTTACGTTCCGCCACTTATCACACAGCTCTCAGATGCTGACAGTGTAAAGCTATCCGATTTAGGACCACCGAGCTTGCCCAGATCCTCTCCAACTCTGCCGGCGTCAGAAACCCCCATTTTCCATCGATACCACGCTCTTTCGAGCGTTTTCATCACTCAATATTCCACCTCCTACCACCGCCAAACTGTCTTCTCCAATACTCCTTCCTCGCACCGTCTCCTACGACGCGAGCTCGAAGGGTCCACGTCCGAGCGGTCCGTACAGAGCAATGAGCGAACAAAAGACAGGGAGGCGGCGGAGGTCGAGTAGTCTGCTATACCAGGAGCCACCGGAGACAATAGAGCATATGAGTGACCAGGCAGCATTGCCAAATTTGAATGCAAACTGGGTGAATGCGAAGGGTCAGTTATCTCCAAACTTCTCAAGGCATGCCAAGCTGGAGGCAACCTGCAGCACCAGTTGTCGAAGGAAGCTGGTAGTCTTCCGCCACCATTGCTGACATGATCATACAAAAGGGGCCTGGACAATACATCTAGTTCTTATTGCATGCCTCAAAATCCTTTTCGACATTATCCCTGGTGTCTCGCAAGAAACCTCGTGGACTTTGACAAACATTTCATACATGTTCGGGTCGTTTCTCATGTTCCACTGGGTCCGCGGAGTACCTTTTGAGTTTAACGCAGGTGCTTACGACAACCTAAATATGTGGGAGCAAATCGACAATGGCGCCCAATACACGCCTGCAAAAAAATTCCTTCTCAGTGTACCAATTGTGCTGTTCCTTCTAAGCACTCACTATACCCACTACGACCTAACGTATTTCACGATCAACTTTCTGGCTGTGCTCGGAGTTGTCATACCAAAGCTACCATACGTATGTCGTCAAGGGATATTTTGTTGAGCGTACTAACGATATTAATAGAGTCATCGCACGAGGGTGGGTCTCTTCTCAGGAGCTCCGGAGGATAGGTAGCATGGATGAGTGCATGGCGATTGTACGATGTTTAGGCTTATGGGCCATTCTATCATGGAAGGATACACGCAACCAGAGACGACGAAAGATGTATTTAAGACAGCAGAGAAACACGTCAGGTCTTGGCTACATCAATCACAGTGGTTCTTGGAAAAGGTGTGTCTTCTCCGAAACGTCACATCAAAGTCTGCTGTCCAGAGGAGCGGAGAAGACGTCGAGGTAAGAGCCGTCGCCACACCTTACTCTAAAAGTACAAAATTTATGCGCTTTCCACACCAATTGATTTGACAGCTGCTAGCGCCCTGGATAAGTTCTGCTTAGCATGGTATATGAATCAGTTTCTGGGCCCTAGAGACTCAACGCGTGTCATTGATCGAGCTCGAAGTGACGAGTATCTGTTGAGGAGATATCTCCTATGGTGACGTTGAGTGTTACCCATTGATCTATTAATGCACGCTCCCCCCCCTCAGAGTTGTCGAATTTATTCGGCTGTCAATTTAAGTAATCTCTTTTCACACTCGCTCGAACCCTGCAAAGTCAATCGCTCGAAAGATTCATTCAAGATGCATTTCTCTTACGCCGCCGCCGCCGTCCTTGCTGCTGTTCCAAGCAGCGTCAACGGCTATATCGTTGCTCGCGCTCACCCCACGGGTATGATTGCTCACAAGCACTGGGACAACAACACCGAGATTGCTTGGGTCACCGAGACTGTGACTGCCTACAAGACGTACTGCCCGTCCGCCACGAAGTTCACGAAAGGCACCAAGACTTATACGGCCACTCAGCAAACCTGGGTCACAGTCACCAACTGCCCGAACAAGTGCACCATCTCTTACCAGCCTGCCAAGCCAAGCATCGTTCCCATCGGACCTGCTCCAGCTAAGAACGGCACCGCCCCTGTCCCCGTCCAGCCGTAAGTCTCCAGTCGCATCATGTCTTACTTCCTGTAGCTCACCATCTTCAGGGTCCCAGCAGCACCAGTCTGCAATTGCCCACAGGTCAACGCCACACAGCCTGCCACTGGTAGCACTTGCGAGTGCCCATCTACGGGATCTACCGGTTCGACTGGCTCAACTGGCTCAACTGGCTCAACTGGCTCAACCGGCTCTACTGGCTCTACTGGCTCTACTGGCTCTACTGGCTCTACTGGCTCTACTGGCTCTACTGGCTCTACTGGCTCTACTGGCTCTACTGGCTCAACCGGCTCTACTGGCTCTACTGGCTCTACTGGCTCAACCGGCTCTACTGGCTCTACTGGCTCTACTGGCTCTACTGGCTCAACTGGTTCTACTGACTCGACTGGCTCTACTGGCTCTACTGGCTCTACTGGTTCTACTGGTTCTACTGACTCGACTGGTTCAATCGGATCCACTGATTCTTCCAACATAGACAACTCCACCGGCCCGACTGGCTCTGACTCTGACTCAACCGGCGGTCCGACTGAAAACCAAGACAACACCCCGGCCCAGACAACCAGCGCAGGTGCCAAGCTTTCCGTCAGCCTCTCTGGCCTCGCCATGGCTGCCATCTGCTTCTTCGCCTTGTAAGCAAGTATCGGTAATGGTTGAAACGTTCGCTATGACTGCTGGGTTGTGTGGACACAAGGAAGTCTCGGGTGAGGAGATGGGTGCATTGAATGACGAGCATATTGGCGTCATGATTTAAAAGTTTTCCTATTTTGATGGTCACTGCTGGTATAAAGAATCGGGGTTGGGGTTTTCATTT
>Ga0307515_10024115_pt1 | contig 10617 bp, 10 predicted proteins | sample 17_EM_MG_FD_194513 | JGI IMG/M metagenome (GOLD analysis project Ga0307515, IMG submission 194513) | Populus trichocarpa ectomycorrhiza microbial communities from riparian zone in the Pacific Northwest, United States - 17_EM | ecosystem: Host-associated > Plants > Roots > Unclassified | place...
AGACAGACAGACAGAACAACGCGGTACAGCGGTACAGACACGAGATAAAGTCAATCCTAAAACGAAGTACGCGGGAGGGACCCTGACAATATCTCTACATGATGTGACGAGAATTGAGCATTTGAATAACTCGATGGTCCTCTGGAGTGCGATCTAGGCGCCCAGAGTCGGTATCATGAAAGAGCGAAGCCACAGAAGGAAGTCGAGGAGACGGGCAGCGAGTGCTGGTAGAGGGAGGGGCGGGCGCGTGCAGCGGCGGAGGAGCGTAGTCATACTGGCCTCTGTCTCTGTGAAGGTCATTTTCGGGTGCGCCTCCTCGCGGGGTGACCGCAGGAGATGCGGAATAAAGAGTGTACGTGCTTGTGCCCTCAGGTAGGAACGTGTGTAGGGTACTGGAAGACGAACCAGGGCTGTTCCAAGGCGAGAGGTGACCAGAATGCGCGCTGGTGGGTGACGATTCGGGCGATGCGGACGCGGATGGGTGTTTGGCGATGGACCGGAAAGGCATGGAAGTCCGTGTAGGCTCGGCCGACTGGACGAGGTTGCGAGCGCTTGTGCGAGATTTACCGGAACGATAAACGCCCTGGGGTATCACCACGGCACGCAATTCTGATTGAGACTCGACGGTGGGAATGTGGGGGAGATCGTCGAACGTAAAGTAGGCAGTCAAATGGTACTTGCACTTCTGATTGGTCTTGGGGTCGGTGACCCAGGCGGAGTACGCTTGCTTGACAAGGGCAGCACTGTTCGTCTTCTCCTCGAACTGCGGCGGCAATGCGCTCGGAGCGTAGGCATATGGCATGTACTTTGCAGTAGTTGGGCGTAAGGATTTGCCCGAACGGGAGGTGGAGGCACTGCTCCTGAGACTAGGGTCGGAAACATCCCGGTGAGCGGAATGGTGAGTACGTACGCATCGCACGGTATGTTTATCCTGGGATTCGTAACTCTCCTGTCGTCTGTTTGCTTTTCTTCGTAAAAAAGGAATGGCTCGCGCATACGCGATTGGGACCAACAAATGCCGTCGGTCCAACGCTTAATGCCAGTATCGTCGTCACTCTCCTTCCAGACGAATATAGAGCCAGAACGGATCCAATAGGAGCGTTCTTGGTCTGTCAGGCGTCGTGTGACGAGTGGCAACGCGCCGATTCGAACGGCCTCCTGCGGGTAGTGGCTGAGTGTGGGCGGGAGTCGGGTAGTACGGGCCGGGGACGACTCACGAGGACCTTGAGAGCATCGAAGGTGTTTTGTACGTGCAATCGGGTATGTGTGGGTCGTTGAGGGGGCATTTTTAGCGAAAGGGTATATCGACAGGCTGAGGCGGACTGGGGTAGATGTAGATTAGCGAGGGGGGAAAGTGGTGGTGGCGTTTTATACGACGGAAAGGGCTTAACGAAAGTTTGATTGGAAGGGAGGGAAGCTGGACTGGGGGAAGCGCGGGACACGCGAGACGATGTGGACGTTGAAGTGGCGGCAAGGGACGCGTGTGAAGGCGACAGGACAGAGGATTTGAAGCCCTCTAAAGAGGCGGGAAAGAAAAGACCTGACAGAGAAACGCGAAGGGCGCGGAGCTGCCTCCGACAGAGGAAGAGCGATGCTGCTGGTGCAGCCCGTGCTGTTGGATCATCACCATTGGATTGGAGAAGCAGCAAGCAGCCACATATAGATTCCATTGTTTTAAGAAGGCCGGCAGGCAAAGAGGGTGTCAGTTGGTTGAGTTGGTACTGCTGCTGCTGCTGCTGCTGCATTTGCCGCTGCTGCATTTACTGCTGCTACATTTGCTGCTGCTAGATTACCGCTACTGCTGCTGGATAGGCATGCTTCTTCCTTATAGAGACGGGTGATCGTCATCAATAGTAATGCTGTGGCGTGCGTAATGCGTCCAAAAGATATAGAGTAAGATTATTGTACCGCTCAATCAACGTTCAACGTTCATCCTTCAAGTCCGTCTGACGACGAGGGGTGCGGGGTGCGGGTGATTCGATGCCCAACAGCTGCTGATCATCTCCCAGCAATAGTAGTAGCACTTGTAACAGCACAAGCACAAGCACAAGCGCTAACACGCGTCGCACCCCGCCCATTTTACCGCTGAGTTGAGTACGTACGAACGTACCTTGTGGCCCTGATTCAAACTGGCAAACTGGATTAGATCACCATCAAACAACCACATTTCGGGGCAGTTTCCTGATCCGCAGCTAGTTAGCTGGGTGGACTGTGGCTAGGCAATTAAACCCGCCGCTCGTTCTCGTTGTCCGCTCGCTGTATGCTGTACGCTGTACGTACAGCATCTTTCCAATCACTCATTTACTTACTTACTCATTTACTCACCCTACTCCAATGCACTCTTTAGCTTGCCCGCTTCCCCGCCGACCCAGTCCGCGTTGGTTGTTTCCACTCCCCGCCCCTTCTTGATTCGCCACACGCCCCACCCCACCCTACCTCATGGGTGCAGACGATGGTACTTTCCCTAGCCTAGTTCAGCTTTGTTACGCGGGTACCGCGCGCTTTCTCCACGTTTTCCGTCCCTCTGACACGTCCCTCCAGTTATTCTCCAAAACCTCGATCGTACGCAACACTTGCCGCAAAATCCGTCAAGCACGCCATCTCATACTCATAACTCACCCCACAGAATTATCCAGTCTTGGCGACCTCTCATATGAGCTCGCCAAACCCATCTTAGAACACTGCTCCGCCGAGCAGCTCGACGAATTAGAAGCCCATTGCTCTGGACCTCAGAAGGTGTGACCCTGTCCACTGCACCGCTTAATTCTTGACCCACACATACTCATCCTCATCACACAGAGAGAGTATCGGAGAACCGATGGTATCTGAGTCCTTACGAGACCCCCTTGGTACCCTCTTCTGACATGACATAACAGCAGAAATATGGAAGGCCAAGTGTTATCAATTGCTTGGCCCAGGCGCGGAGGATCTCTACACATCCGGCGAGAGACGCACACCAACCAAATGGCGAACCGAATACCATGTGAGCCGAGCTCAAACTACCTTTTACCTTTCCTATCTACCCGAGTTTATGCACTTTTCATTGACCATCCATCGATATCCCTTGCCTTCTCCTCCACTCTTCCAGACCCTTGTTCGTGAGCACGAGACTCTGGCCGATCGGGCCAGCAGCAGGGTCCGTGCCGTCCGTGAAGCTCGCGACCAAGAGCATCCCCGAGCGGTCGTGGCTGAACGTCTGCCATGGAACGGTGGGAGGACTGGTCGCAAAAGTGCGTGCTGTAACCACTCCGTTTTCCCGACCCTGCCCACCCCACCCCTTCCCTCCTCTCGGCTACCCCTTTCGTTCTCAAAAGTTTTAACTAACTCTAACACCGTTCACCCTCGATAGACAACTCAAGTCTCACTCCGGCTTGGAGGAAGCTTGTATCGGAAACAAGGAAGATAAGCTCGGGTGTCTTCCTCGGGCGGCATCCTGCAGCTGCCGCGCCGTTACCACATTCTCCCGCTCTCTCCACTACATCCTTGCCCTTACGTTCTTCCCGGACTACGCAGATCCACGCTTCCACCACCAGATTCTCCACCACCCCGCAAGGACCTTTCCCCCCCGCCCTTCCGCCCTCTTTGCTCTCTGCTCCCCCCGCCTCCGCAGCACCCTCAGTCTCCCCTAGCACGTCTACCACCCTCTTCATCCCTCATCGTAACACAGAAGGCCCACCTTCCTCGTCACACTCTGGATTGCCACGGGTGAAGTCCCAACCCCTTAGAACCCCGCGTCCGAACCTACCAACTTCACACACAACGTCTAGGTACCGACCATATTAGACAGCACACCCCCAACTAACTGCATTGAATCGCACTTCTCCTATACTAGCGCCTCATCTACACCCCTGTACATTTGTATTTTGGGACAACACGTCTACCTGTCCCGTTCTGTATGCAATGCAACCTGTTGTACGCTTGATCGGAAGGCTCAGGTTGGCAAATACCGTCCATAGTAGTAGTAGTAGTAGTAATTCGTGCTGTTTCAAGTAAATGTGCTCGTTTGGATTGGTTTGAATACAGGATGTACATGAGACACTGGTAGAGCCACAAAGGGAAATCGAGCAGGATCTTCAAGAGGGGGACAGTGATGCTAGGTGGGGAAGTATCTATCAGAGAGTAGGACGGACCGTTCATCGGGTGTGCAGACTGAAGACAACGACGAAGCAGAACGACGGCGGAGGAAGTAGAGCACGTCCAAGCGAGCGTGAAAGGAGAATGCTAGTTTGGCGGCCAAAATGGCAGAAAAGATGCGAGGACGAGATAGAACTCTCGGCCGCAGAATGCAGGGTCCATCAATAAGAATGTGCGAGGTTGCAATGATGTGTGTGTTTATCGATGAATGTGTAGTCATGGTGGTAGAAATTACGAAGGCGAAGGGAACACGCAGAGCCGAGTCGGGGCTGTCAACGAGATAGGGCCACTTCGTGGGCTGGTTCGATCGTGACGGGACTATTAACTTGTGTCCCATCCCGTAGCATCTCGTCAAACATGGCAGCGGGTTCCGCTTCCCAAATGCGCACGGTCCCGTCGTCCCCGCAAGTCGCAAACATTACGGCGGTGGGACACCACACCGCTGAGTTGACGCCTTTCTTCTGGTGTCCAGGGAGGACCTCGAGGAGAGTTCCAGTAGGGCAGTGCCAAATGTATACATGGCCGTCTGCATTTAGAGAACCGGGTCAAAGACCAGTAAGAACGAAGCGACGGGGCGTAAAGAGTTTCCGAGGACAGACCTTCGCATCCACTGAGTACAAAGTTGTCTTGTGGTCCACCGAAAGCGCTACGAACGACGAAGCTTCCCGGTGGTCGACCAAGAAGACGTTGCACAAGCCTTCCTGAGGTGATGTCCCATAGCATAACGTCCTAGTGCAACATATATTTAGCCTCGCGCGCGCGGGGACTGAAAGACGCTTCCGTACTCCTTGTTGGTGGTTGACCAATGCCAAACCGAGGGAATCTGAGACTTTGACGCTAGTAAGTTCACCCCATACCGAGCTTGACCTATGGCGATTGGTCAGCGTAAGCCAGGTTTGTCAATTTTGCGGAGGGATGCAGGACAGGGTCACGAACCAGAGTTCTTGTCGAGATTCGGTGTCGTACACGGCTATTCGACGTTCCATACGACTTGATTGATTCGCCCCCGTACTCGGAGAGGGTGTCACGCCCGCAGAAGCCTCTAATAGCCTCGCCTGCGCCGATGGACTCGGAATAGGATCTGACGCAGCACTCGGTTGATGTACAAGGCCAATCGCAACCAACTTGCTGACATCGGCAGTCAGGTCCAAATCTATTACGCGTATGCTCAGTGTGTTCCATGCATTAATGATTTGCCCTCGCGAATCCTGGTAATTCAGCCGGTCAGCATCGCCCAAGTTTAGCGACTCATTGAAGGGAGACACTCACCCAAAAGACAACTTTGCAATCCATACCACCTGAAACGAACCCAGTCCCATCCGCGCGCCAACACAGACCATTGACGGCATATTTGTGTTCTTCCAGCTCGGCGATGCATGTGCCAGTCTGGAATAGGGTCGACGGTTATCGGTAAGCTATAAGCTGTGCACTTTAGGGCTTACTTGTACATTCCATATTCGGATCTCTTGTTCAGCGCTAGTGAGGAGCTTCGTGTCATCAGGGGACCATGCGAGGGCGCTGATATGGTAGTTGTGGCCTTGTAAAACCCGCTCGAGGGAACATTCACGGTCCGCTGGATGTCGGGCTTCGGGCTAATACAACCAGGAATCAGCTTGCTATTGGCCGTGGGTCGGGTCACGGGTACTCACGACGCGCCAAAGGATCACCGTCTTGTCCTTACTGGCAGATGCCAGAGTAGTTCCAGAATGACTCCATTGTATTTGCCAAACTTCGTCCGTGTGTCCTTCGAGAATATGGGTTGTGGTAGTGGGGAATTGATGACGGGAACAATAGTGATCATGATACAATGAGGAATTCAGGTTCGATACGTGGTAACGGCATTGTTGCGCTTGATACTGACGTGCTTGACACAATAATTCGTTGAGGCGTCGGGGCGGGACCATTACTGAAGAAGGTACGAAGTCTGTTTACGCATAGGAATACCGCAACGATGAGAATAATGTCAAGAAGAGGACAGCCGTAAATAGGGCTACTACTGACGTTGTAATTGGGTCAATAGAACGTGCCGCGAGTTGCCCGATGCGCCATCCCACGACGCGCGAAGTCGCAGCTCTTCAACTGAGCTGCACATCATTAAACTTCACAAGGTTCGTTAATGTCATCACCACTCGTCACACAATTGGTCCAAATTACCTGGATAAATGGTTCAGGCGGTCTCTCTCAATATCCACGGGTGCTATTTCCTGTTGCAGGATCACCATCGCATCGAACTTTTGCTGGGTTTCTAGAGCTTCTAGATACTTCTGCTGACTGATGAGAAACTTGGCGGTCTGAATGTACGCACGTACGCGTCACGACGGGTGGTTAAGCGGCAGCATCTCCATGAGGCGCAAAAAAGAGCTCGACATACCCGTAAATTGTCCCCATCACGAACTTCGAGCGATTCCAGTGATTTCTCAACGGCGTTCCAGTCTCCCGAAAGAACAAGACGTCGGAATGCTCGAACATGCGAGGTTTCATAGGAGAAGCCCGATTCGGCTTCCAGTGTCGCAGCAGTCTCCCTGGAGAGAAGAAAAGGATGGGGGTAAGCACGCGGATCATTGGTCCCGCGCAGAAGAGAAAATACGTACGTATATCCGATATCCTTCAGGCTCTGAAGGACGAGTCGTACGTACTCTTTCCGCTTCGTTTCCGAATCAGGGTACAAGAGAACGCCAGGTGGGTTCACTCTTGGTATATTCGAGTGTCTCGCAGACGAACCCTCGGTCCGTGGTGAGCCAGAGCCATTCGTAGAGCCATTCGTAGAGCCATTAGAGAGCGCCTTGAGGTGCCCATTCTTGACAGGGGCGGCCCCGCTAAACGCATCTTCTGCATACGCAGTTGCAGCCATCTGATTACCAGAGGACGAGGCCGCGATGGGGTCGTTGACAAGGTTCATGTCGGGGTGGTTGGCACGTAGCGGACCACCGACAGGGGGGATTCGAGTCGTCGGTTGTGTGTCGTCGGAAATGTCGTCGTTGGAGTCTGTGAGCCGCATATCTCCCCCGGCCACACCACCGGATAGCGCGCGGTGAGCGGATCGAGGGTCTCGGGCGCCGTCCCACGTAAGGGGCTGCGCGCCAATATCTGAGGGCTGTTCGTACGTGCGACGAGGACGCTTGTAGTCCCGTTCGACTGCTAGATCGCGGGTGCTGGACTCACTGCCGTGTCTTAGGGCGGTGGCAGTGGGTATGTGCAGCGCGGGGCCAGGTCGGCGTGTGGCGGTCTGTACGAGAGCGGTGTGGAAAGGATGCTGCTCGCCGTCTGGAACGTCCTGGGCGTCGTCGTGGGTATGCGCGGCCTGCTGGTTCCCGTAGACGGTCGCGGTCGGGACAGAAGATGATACGAATTCGAAAGAATATTGCGAATAATCCACAGACGGCGTCAACAACTCGTCTTCCTCGTACTCGTCCCGTCTTCGTCGTATCCCCCGTCGTCCGATCGTTGTTCCACCCACGCTCGGGCTAGACGTTGCTGTCGCGGCAGCCGTCGCGGCCGTTGGCTGCACGTCTGCTTGCAAAGACAGACTGCTCGAAATACTTGCTCGATTGCCCAGGGGGCTAGTGATATTCTCACGTATTTCCTCAATCGTGAAGACTTGTGTAGAATGCAGGAGAACAGTACGAGGGGAGAGAAGAGCGAAAACGCAGCTGCTCTCGCTCTTCAATTCTTCGCAAATCTGTGCGCTTTCTCATTCAGTTTCCTTGTCTCCTGCGACACGTCACGCGGCCATGTCCAAGGAGAACACCCAGTAGTCATCCGCGACAACCCCTCAGACCCCCACAACTCCCCGCATATTAGGCTAGTGCATTCATTCTACTCGACTAGGACAGACACGAGACGACGCGACGGATGAACACAGATTGGCCAGTAGAAAAACGTAACATGGACAAGTGGGGAAATGGGACGGGTGGCCGATTGACGACAGGCAAACAAACACAACGGTGGGATACGCAGAATCGATGACTCTGAGAGGAAGAGAGGGGGGAGAACGAGAACGAGGAAGGGAAGATAGCGGGGATTGCGGGCCAAGCGGCGTGGTGTGACGACATTCAAGTACCTCCGTGTATGAGGAACGCCCTTGAGGCGAGATTACTAATGCTTTGAAAAGGCAGTGTTATAGGACAGGGTGAAGATCGAAGCGGCGGCCGAAGATATCTGCAAGGTGACCGTGGAAGCGGCTATCCGGACTTTCTCTGGGACGTTGAATGTCCAATGATGATATGAAGGGTGATTGTGTTGAATAGAGTACCCATGAGGGGGATGCGAAGTGACCGAATGCTACAAGTTTTGGTTTGTTGAATGATGTTACGGTGGATATAGAGGGTTGCAACGTTGCGATGAGAATGATGCACAATGGTTTCTTTTCTTTTCTTTGGAGGCAGTCCACCGCAAGACACGCAGTCGTTGCAAATGGGCGCCACTAATTAGGGCAGAGCCATTTGTATGGTCGTACATGGGCGTTTTGGGAAGTCGTGGCGCAGCGGCGCGGTCATATTAGATGATCTGAATTATACTATACTTTTTGCTTGCGACGAAAGGACTACTGCCGGGTGTCAAATAGAGGATATTTTCTTGAGAAGTTGAGACGTGCTCAAAGATTAGATATTCGGAGTAAGTCCCGGGCGCTACCGCTGGCGCGATCGGCCACGTCGTGTTTCTTGCTGTTTCGGCTCCACCTCATCGGGGGATTCACAAAATATAGCGACACACCGATCTTGAGCACTACGATCATCTTCTGAGTACTCATCGCCTGTCGGGGAAATCGAATGCTGTATGCGTGGATACGACTCTCGAGTCCGAACGACCTTTCGCCGTGACGTCACGGGAGAAATCCTTCTATCCATGACGCAAGAAGGGAGAGCAATGTTCTGTCTCGGTTCAGCTGTGGGGACAGAGGTGAGCTTCGGCCAGAGGTTCGCCAATTGGACTGTCGCGACTGGTGGTTGGTCGCCTTCGCTCTCGGTATCTGATTGAGTAAACTCCAGTGAAGTCGCTTGAGGCTGCTGGCGACCCGACTGCGAGACTCCATGGGCCTTCGCAAAGTCTCGCAAAGTAGAGAGTGCTGAGGCGGATTGCTTTTTGGAGACGGTTGTTGCCCGAGCAGTACCAGAGAGGACGTCGTGACGGTGGTTGATACTCAAGAGCGTTGTTGCGGCGGCAGCCGCGTTGGAGGCATGACCGCGAAAGAGCTGATTTTGGGACAGCTGACGCCTGGTCTGCACTTGAGAATCAGGCACATGCCGGGGTTCGAGTGATGGGACACGGCGAGTACTGTGCCCAGACCCTGGGGTTGCATCGAACGGGTGGCCGGTGATTCCGCACTTCGATGAACGGGAGACGTGGAACGCATTTTTTGACTTGGGAGTCGAACTGAGACCACTATTGCTCGAGTCTCGATCTTGACTGTTGAGATAGCTGAGGTCGGTTGTATGGCCGCATGAGGCGTTTCGGGGGAGCACATACTGCATCTGCGCGTCGGAACCAAAACGCCGATGGGATTGTTGAAGTTTGTGCGAGGAAGAAGAGGGAGGAGCCGCCAGCATGCCTGATGAGTTGATAGGGCCTGGTTTCCGAACGTAGTGGAGGCCAGGCATGGACTTGCTGCCTTGTCCATGACGTGAGTACTGCACCGCCGGAATTGCCTGGGGAACACCAGGCTTGCTCCTCCACGTGGAACTGTCAAGCACGCTCTGCTTGGAACGACGGAAGTGGGGTACTCTGAAAGTGCTGTCGAGGGCAGCATCCTCATCGGAGAGGTCGGGGATATCGCTGTTGAGGAGGGAAGGGGATGACGTGGGTGAGGAGCGTTGGGAGGAACGGCGTGTCCAGGTCAGGTGTTGGGCTTGGGCTTGACGGCTGGTTTTGGTGGGACCGAAGACTGGGGAAGGGACTGAAGAAGGTGATAGGGACGAAGGGAAGTAGGACGAGTTGGAAGCGGAAGCGGATAGTTCACCAGTGTCATGTATTTTGCATTCTTCGGAGCAGTAGAGGCTTTGGGAGGGCAAGTGACCACGAGGAAAGCATTGGGGGTTCGCATTGCGTGATTGGAAAGATCGGGTAATCGGGGGAGAAGAGGATTGCGTTAGAACACGCAGCCAATGAGGAGACGAGAGGCGATGTAGACGTGACCAGGTGACGCGCCCCAGTGCGAAGGGCAGAAATAATTTACGCCAGGCGCTCAGGCGCTTCAGCGGCGGCTACCGGATGGGCCCAAAGGCCAGAGGGGGGCGCACGTTGGTCGACGAGTGAAGGAGCGAAGAGCAAATGGGAACGAGGGAGCGAGAGGAGAGAGAGCGGGGAGCGGGACGACTCACGAATTCTGGAGCACGTTCTTGCCACAAACGAGGCACCCACTGTCGTCGAACATTATGCTCTTCTCTACTCTCGGCGAGGACGAGTAAGAGGGTTCGTGCAGACGGATTGACTACCAATAGTTGACGCTTCTGTTCTGTGCACTTAATCGTCTACCCGGTTCGTTCT
>Ga0307515_10024116_pt1 | contig 10617 bp, 10 predicted proteins | sample 17_EM_MG_FD_194513 | JGI IMG/M metagenome (GOLD analysis project Ga0307515, IMG submission 194513) | Populus trichocarpa ectomycorrhiza microbial communities from riparian zone in the Pacific Northwest, United States - 17_EM | ecosystem: Host-associated > Plants > Roots > Unclassified | place...
CGCTGACACGGTTGGTCGCGCCTAAAAAGCTGCGTGCGGTGACGGTGCCGGGCAGGTTCAGCTGTTCTGCCCAGGAGGTGCCGATGGCGATGGCTTCCGGGCGCAGGCTGGCGGCTTTTGCCGGCACGCCGAGCCTGGCGCAGATGGCGCTCGACAGCACGTTGGATGAGCCGACGAAATCGGCGACGAAACGGGTTTGCGGCCGCTTGTAGATATCTTCCGGCGTGCCGAGCTGCTGGATCTTGCCGTCGTTGAAGACGGCGATGCGGTCAGCCATCGACAGGGCCTCGCCCTGGTCATGGGTGACGAAGACGAAGGTGATGCCGAGCGATTTCTGCAGGGTCTTCAGCTCTTCCTGCATCTGCTCGCGCAGCTTGAGATCCAGCGCGCCGAGCGGTTCGTCGAGCAGCAGCACCTTGGGCTTGTTGACGAGGGCGCGGGCGAGCGCCACGCGCTGGCGCTGGCCGCCGGACAACTGGCCCGGCCGGCGCTGGCCATAACCCGGCAGCTTGACCATGGCGAGCGCGTCCTCCGCTGCTCTCCTGCGCTCTTCCTTGCCGACGCCCTTGACCATCAAGCCGTAGGCGACATTGTCGAGAATGGAGAGGTGCGGGAAGAGGGCATAGTCCTGGAACACCGTGTTGACGCTGCGCCGATATGGCGGCACGCCTTCGGCGGTTTCGCCGAAAATCTCGATATGGCCCTGGGTTGGTTGCTCGAAGCCGGCCATGAGGCGAAGGCAGGTCGTTTTGCCGGAACCGGAGGGCCCAAGCATGGCGAAGAACTCGCCGGCGGCGATTTCAAGATCTACCGCATCGACGGCTTTGACCGCGCCGAAATGGCGCGAGACGTTTTGAAACAGGACGGCGGCGGTCATGGGGACTCCGTGGGCATGCACCATCGTTCCCTTCGCGAGGAAGCGATGAAGGTTATTATAATCTCCCCCCTTGTGGGGGAGATGTCCCGGAGGGACAGAGGGGGGTATTTCCGAGGTCGGGGTTGGCTACCCCCCTCTGTCAGCAAAGCTGACATCTCCCCCACAAGGGGGGAGATCAAATCCGCGTCCGCCGTTACCGCCCGCCGATGACGCCGATATAGTCGGAGACCCAGCGGTGATAGGGCACGCACTCGCTCTGGCTTTCGCATTTCGAGGTCGGGGTCTTCCAGAACTTGACCTTGTCGAAATCGTCATAGCCATTGGCCTTGCAGCCGCCATCGGTCAACAGTTCGTTGCCCTTGCAGGCAGCCCCGACCGAAGGGTTGGCGCCGAACCAGGCAGACACATCGCCCTGGACCTTGGGCGACAGCGAGTGTTCCATCCACATATAGGCGCAGTTCGGATGGGCGCTTTCGGCGTGCAGCATGGTCGTGTCGGCCCAGCCGGTGACGCCTTCTTCCGGAATGGTCGAGGCGATCGGCAGCTTTTCCGCCTGCATCAGATTGACCTGGAACGGCCAGGAACCGGAGGCGACGACGCCTTCGTTCTTGAAATCGTCGATCTGGATCATCGCGTCATGCCAGTAGCGGCTGGCCAGCGTCCGCTGGACACGCAGCACGTCGAGGGCGGCCTTGTACTGGTCTTCGTTCAGCTCGTAAGGGTCCTTGATGCCGAGGTCCTTGTTGTGGAACATCAGGTAGTTGGCGGCGTCGGCCACATGGATCGGGCCGTCATAGGCCTGAACGCGGCCCTTGTTGGACTTGCCATCCGGCAGGGTCATTTCCTTGAAAACGACATCCCAGCTCTTCGGCGCTTCGCCCTTGAAGGCCTCGGTGTTGTACATCAGCACGTTCGGGCCCCAGACATAGGGCACGCCATAGTGCACGCCGTTGACGGTGTACCACGGCGACGACTGCATGCGTTCGTCGACGGTCTTGAAGCTCGGGATGAGATCGGTATTGATCGGCTGGACGCGCTTGCCGGCGACGAGGCGAAGCGATGCGTCGCCGGATGCGGTGACGAGGTCGAAACCGCCTTCGTTCATCAGGGCGACCATTTCGTCGGACGTCGCGGCGGTCTTGACGCTGACCTTGCAGCCGGTGTCCTTTTCGAAGCCGGTGACCCAGTCATAGGCCTTGTCGGTTTCGCCGCGCTCGATATAGCCGGCCCAGGCAACGATCGACAGTTCGCCTTCGCCCTTGCCGAGTTCCTTCAGCGGTTCGGCGGCGAAAGCATGGGTGGCGAAAGCGAGCGAAAGGGTGAGCGCGGTGCAGGATTTCAGAATCTGCTTCATCTTCAGTCTCCCGGTTTGGTGTCCGAATTTTTCGGTCTTGTTCCCAGGATAGAAGGTGCCTCGATTTCGCCGCTTTCGCAAATTCATTAATCAGAATGGTGTTATCGGATTTTCCGATATCTAGGCAATTTATCGTGCCCGGCCGCTGCGCAACGCCTCGGCGACGCCGATGAAATCCTTGGCCGACTGGGGAAGTCCTGACCCCTTGCGCCAGACCATGCCGACCTGGACGACGGGCAGGGCGCCGGAGACATCGCGGCTTTCGATGCGGTCCCCTTCCAGCGACCACGGGCGATAGACCAGATCGGGCAAAAGCGCGATGCCGGCGCCGGTGGCGACGAGGCTGCGGACCGCCTCGACCGAACGCGTGCGAAAAGCGACATGCGGGCGGGCGCCGAGCGCTGTCAAAAGCTTGCCGGTATTCTCCTCGATTTCGTCCACCGTCAGCATGATCAGCGGTTCCTTGGCGATATCGGCGACGGAGATGATATCGGCGGAGACCAGCGGATGGCCGAGCGGCAGCCAGAGGCGGTAGGGCGAGGTCTCGATGATTTCGGCCTGCAGCGCCATGCGGTCGCGCAGGTTGGAGATGACCATGACGGCAACATCGAGCTCGCCGCCAACAAGCAGATGTTCGAGATAGGAGCCGTTATCCTCGATGGCGCTGACCTCGACGCCGGGGCAGGCGCGGCGGTAGCGGGCGAGCAAATCGGAGAGCACGTAGCCGGCGACCAGCGAGGTGACGCCGAGATTGAGCTTGCCGCCGGTGCGGGACTCCCGCTCCTGCGAAAACGAGCGGCGCGCATCCGACACGCCGGCCAGGATCTTGGTGGCATGGCGCAGGAACTGGTGGCCATTGTGGGTGATGTGCAGCCCGCGCGGATGGCGCTCGAACAGCTCGACGCCGAGGTCGCTCTCCAGCTCCTTGACCGCCTCGGTGATCGAGGATTGCGAGATCGACAGGTTCTGCGCAGCCCGGGTGACGGACCCCTGTTCGGCGACGGCGATGAAATACTGGAGCTGACGGAGGGTGAAGGCCATGGCTTAGCTAACACGGCTGGAGGGGGAGGTGGCAAGACGCATGGAGGTTCGGCGGGATTGTAAATCGGTCAGCTGTCTCCCCAGTCCTCCGGGAAGTCTCGGCCACCATAGAAAATGCGCAGGATACGAACGGTTTCGTTTTCCACGACGAACGCGATCGATGCGCGCCGTTCGAAGCCAATGATGCGCAGGCCCGGATGAAGATCATCCCGCAGTGTGCCGCGAAAAGGAAAATCGGCAAGGGACATACATGCGTGTTCGATACGGTCGATATATGCGCCGGCTCGATCAAGATTGCTATTTTCGGCGATGTATTGATGGAGTGCGACAAGATCGTTTTCCGCGAGGGGGCGGAAGGCAATCTTATAGGTCATGCTTACTGGCCGTCGGCATGACGGGCGCGAAGGCGTGCGAAGACATCCGTGGCCGCCACGTCAGGCCGGGGATCGTCTATCGCTTCATGAATTTTGGCGCGCATGATCTCGTTCAAGGCAGCTTCTTCGCGATCAAGTGCGCGCAATCCCGCGCGCACAACCTCGCTGGCCGATTCATACGTGCCCGACTGCAAACGGGCATCGAGAGAAGCTTGTTGTTTACCGAGCGTAACGGTGATGGGTTTGCTTGTTCTCATCCGACGAGATTAACATTTCTGCATGACATTGTCATACTCGAAAATCTCAAGAATTTTCGGGATGTCGGATTGAGGACAAAGTTCGCCACAATTGCGGTTATGGTGGTCCTCTATCGAGGACGGACCGCTCATGACAACAGATCACCCTTTCCCCACCGAGTCCGGCATCCTCGCCTTCCACAAGCGCTGCGAGGATTTCTACCCCGCCGATGCGGTCGATGCGCCGATTGCGCAGCAGCGCCAATGGTACGATGCCCTCTGCGCCGAGTTCGACGCGCCGTCGCCGGAAGGGCTGATACGGCAGGATGAGATCATGGGCGGGCGGATTGCCGTGCGCCGCTACCGGCCAGCTAAAATCGCCACGCGGACCCGTGTCTTCTACATCCACGGCGGCGGTTTCGTCGTCGGGTCGCTGCAAAGCCACGATGCGATCTGTGCGGAGCTTGCCCATGCGGCAAAGGCCGAGCTGGTGTCGGTGGATTACCGGCTCGCGCCGGAGCATGTCTGGCCGGCGGCTTTCGACGATTGTTTCGAGGTGTTGCAATGGCTGCTTGCCGATGGCCGGCCGCTGGTGATCGCGGGCGACAGCGCCGGCGGCAACCTGGCAGCGGGTGTGGTGTTGAAAGCCCGGGCGGAGGCAATCGGCGGCATTGCCGGGCAGGTGTTGATCTATCCGGGGCTCGGCGGCGATCTGGTCACTGGCTCCTATGTCGAAATGGCCGAAGCACCGGGCTTGTCGACGGCCGATGTTATCTACTATCGCGAGGTGTTGAAGGCACCGGCTGAGAGCGCCTTTGCCCATCCGCTGAAGGCTACGGATTTCGCGGGCCTGCCGCCGGCCTATATCACGTCGGCGCATTTCGATCCTCTGCGCGACGATGCGGCGCTCTATGCGCAGCGGCTGATCGCCGCAGGCGTCAACGTCACCTATCGCGACGAGCCGCAGATGATCCATGCATGGTTGCGCGCCCGTCACATGAGCGAGGGCGCGCGTGAAGCTTTCCATCATCTCTGCCGAGGCGTTAGCGGCCTTGTCGGAACGCTCTGATCAGCCCTTGGCTTTGAGGACGAGTACCGGATCGGCACTGAATTTCGCCGGGAAGAGCGCCTTGAGATTGTCGATCTTCGGCATGTCGTTGTAGACGATATAGGGATAGGTCGGGTTCAGTGTCAGGAAATCCTGGTGATATTCCTCGGCCGGATAAAAGGCCGTCATGTCGGACACCTTGGTAACGACCGGCTCGCCATAGACCTTCGCCTTGTCGAGCTGGGCGATGTAGCTTTGAGCGATCTTCTTCTGCTCGCTGTTGGTTGCAAAGATCTCCGAGCGATATTGCGTGCCGTGGTCAGGGCCTTGGAAGTTCAGCTGCGTCGGATTGTGCGCCACCGAGAAGTAGATCTGCAGCAGTTGACCATAGGTGACCATCTTCGGGTTGTAGGTCACTTCGACCGCCTCTGCGTGACCGGTGTCGCCGCCGCTGACGGTTTCATAGACCGCGGTTTCCTTGGCGCCGCCGGAATAGCCGGAAACGGCGTTCTTCACGCCCTTCACATGCTGGAAGACGCCTTGCACGCCCCAGAAGCAGCCGCCGGCGAAGACAGCCTTTTCCGTGGTGGCGGTCGCGGCTTCATCAATCGCCGGCGGCGGGATGACGAACGCATCCTCGGCGGCAAAAACGGGCGGGCTCAAACTCAGGAAAACGGCAGCGGCCATTGAAAATGCAGCACTGGCGACTTGCCGGCTTTTTACAGTCGTCATCTTTTCCTCCGTGACTTCGGATGGATAATCCAAAGAGTAATTTCAAAAGCGCAATCGGCCCTAGGCCGAATACCAGTTCAGTGTCGGCAAGGAAGCCCGAACGGTCAAATCGCAAAGACGTGTGGCGCATCAATTCGTCGTGTAGAAAATTTTATCTAGAAAATAAATATGGCCGCGCGGGCCTGTATGCTTGACTTGCCTTTGTGTTTCTAAAGAATGAAATCGTTTTCTAATAGATCATTTGAGGAATGCACATGGTTTACCAACCCATTTCCGAAATTCGGCGTCGTGGAAAATCCACAATGTTGGCAGTGGTTCTTCATGGCTACATGCATACAGGCGAAGCGATGGAAGGCGTCGCAAATGTCTTGGAGACGATCGATCCAGATTGCGATCTCTACGTTCCGACGATGAATATCGGTTTATTTTCAACAGATATAGACACTGTTGTCGCGGATATATTCTTAAAGGTCGATCGGATATGCAGCGAAAGGGAGCGTGAAATCGACGGAGGCTACGGCCGTATAATCTTTGTCGGGCACAGCCTCGGCTCTCTCATCTCTCGGAAGATATACGTCTGTGCCTGTGGTCCAGAATATTCGGGTCCCCTTGAAGATATATACAAGAATAAATTCTCGGGCATGTCGTTTCCAAGATCGTGGAGTTTCAAGGTGGAGCGGATAATTCTGCTCGCCGGGATGAACCGCGGCTGGCGAATTTCTCACCATCTGGCGCCGCTGACGCTAGTCCAATGGTATTTTGGCAATATTCTTGCGCGGTTCGTTGAATATGTGATCCGGCGTCCTCTGGTTATCTTGTCCATGAAGCGAGGCGCCTATTTCATAACGCAGTTGCGTGTCCAATGGATCACAATGAAAAATGAAAGGGTCAAGAAACAGAGGCTGGAGCTCAGGGAGGAGAATATCCTTGGCGGGGTGATGACGGTTCAGTTGCTCGGATCCATCGACGACTTCGTTTCTCCCGAAGACAATATCGATCTGATATCGGGAAAGGACTTCGTCTATCTGGATGTGCCTTATTCGGACCACGTCAATATTACCGATATGGATAGCGCTGAAGAGGTAACGGTTTTTGGCGTCGGTCTAGTGCCAAACAAAGAAAAAAGAGGCGAATTGCGCAGAAAAATACTCCGGCAGGCACTTACGGAGACGAAAGAGGGACTTGAAAAAATTGCCGTGATTCCGTCGGATGACCTGCCTCCCGAAAGCAGTGAAGACGTTACCGACGTTGTTTTCGTGATCCATGGGATTCGCGATACCGGGCATTGGACACACAAAATTGCCCGCTGCATTCAAAAGACCGCTCGTGAAAGCGGTCATCAGGTCCGTATTGCAACAGAAACGTCCAGCTATGGCTATTTTGCGATGCTGCCCTTTCTTTTTCCAGGCGTGCGTCGCCGAAAGGTTGCATGGCTCATGGACGAATATACCGAGGCACTCGCACGATATCCCAACGCGAAATTTTCGTTTGTTGGCCACAGCAATGGGACCTACATGCTGGCGCGGGCCGTCCAGCAATACAGTTCGTGCCATTTCAAACGCGTCGTCTTTGCCGGTAGCGTTGTGAGCCGGACTTACGATTGGCAAAAAACGAGAGGGCAGATCGACGCTGTGCTGAATTACGTTGCGACCGCAGACTGGGTCGTGGCAATCTTCCCAAAATTCTTTCAGACGTTGCGTCTTCAGGATCTTGGCAGCGCGGGCCATGATGGCTTTCACAGCGATATGAATGCGGGCAAGGATTTCGTCCATAACAACAGATATGTAAGAGGTGGTCACGGCGCGGCTATCGTTGAAGAGAATTGGGACCACATTGCCCAATTCATTCTTGACGGCAAAAATCCGCCGATTCCAGATGGAATAATGGAAACCGAGCCGCGATGTTGGGTTCGGCTGTTTGGTATTCTGTCTCCGGTCATATGGCTTGCTCTTGTCGGAATACTTGCGCTTGTCGCCTGTTCCATCTGGAACAGCGGGTTGTCGGAGGGGGCGAGGGTGCTGCTTCTCGTGGTACTGGCTGTATCCGTTTGGAAGGTGGTCACAACAGTTTAGCGCTGATGGAGGAGTGCGTGACGGGTATATCCGATATCGACATACTGCTCGCCGCAATGCGGCCTGCATTGCAGCCGGGAGAATATGTTTTCTGCACCGTTGCGGAGAGAGACGCGGAATTGCTTCCCTTGTCGAGCCTGCTCGCCACCTTCCGAGAGGACGAAGGCATGACGCTGATCCTCGAACGTGCGGCTGCCGACAAGGCCGGTCTGACCTATGGCCCGGTGATGCGCTGCATCACGCTCACCGTTCATTCCGCGCTTGAAGCCGTCGGGTTGACGGCGGCGGTCGCGGTAGCGCTGACACGACATGGCATCAGCGCCAATGTGGTCGCGGCCTATCACCACGACCACATCTTCGTGCCCGCGCAGGATGCGGAACGGGCGCTTGTGGCCTTGGCCGAGGCGGCGCCCGTCTGATCCTTTACATGAAGTCGCGGGGGACGCGCTTTTCGAAGGTCTTTTCGAAGATCTGCCTGTCGTCTTCGAAGGCTGTTACCGAGGCGGACGTCAGCCATTCCGTTGCCGTGCAGCCGATCCGCGAGACCGAAACGGTTTTGACGGACCAGCCTTCCCGCTTGGCAACGCAGGTCCAGGTCGAGACGCCGGTCATCGACAGCGGATCGTCGGCGGCGATGGTCCAGGTTTCGTCGCGAATGTCCTGCGTCGCAAAGCCGGTGCCTGGATGTTCGAACAGGCCGCCGTCCTCGTAGATATGATAATGCGTCTTGCCCGTCGTCATGTCGCGCTCGACCCGGCGGCTGGTCCTACCTTTCGCAAGTTCGGTATATTTCGGCAGCGGGTCGGGATTTGCTGGTTCCTGCATGGTGATCACCTGATGCTCTCCGAGTTTCGGCAGGGCAAGCCCGATCGAGGCAAGATCCAATGTCAAGCCTGGATCGGTTGGCGAGGGCAGGACCATCGGCCAGTAGGCGGTCGAGAGTGAAAGCCGGATTCGGTGACCGGTGCCGAAGCGATAGCCGCAGGCGTCGAGAACCAGCCGGATTTGCGTCTTTTCTCCCTTTGGCATCGACTTGGGTTCGGCATTGCCATCGCGATGCGCCAGATTGAGGACGCCGAACGTGACGCGGGTGGCGCTGCCGTCCGGGTGGATATCGACGAGGCGGGCGACGAGATTGGCCCAATCGGCGTCGCAGGCAAGCTCGACCGTCAGTACCGGCTGGCCGAGATAGTCGACGGCATGCGTCAGCGGTGCGGTCTCGAAGGTCAGCGAGCCGGCATCATCGACCCGCTGGTCGCCGGCCATCTCGGCATCCGGCTTGAGGGTGAACCATTCGCCGGAGGCGGTGCCGGTGTCGAGCGGCGATTTCAGGTAGGCGTTGTGATCATGGGCGCCGGCGATCGGCATGCCCTCCTGCAGGCTGCCGAACTGGTCGATATAGAAGCACTGCATTTCCGGCGACTGCCATTGCCCTTTGGCAATCCAGAAGCCCGGCTCGACATTGCGGCGCACGGCCGGCTTCGGGCCTTCGAGAATGAAGGCGCGCATCTGCGGCAGGTTCTCGACGCTGGTGTCTTCGTCGCGCAGCCAGCGGTTCCACCAGGCAATCGCCTCACCGTGGAAATCGGCGCGCGGCTTCGGCCAGGCGAAATGCGGATATTTGTGTACCCAGGGGCCGATCAGGGCCTTCACCTTGTCGCCGAGACCTTCGGCGGCTTTCATCGGCGTGTTGCGGTAGCCGTCGGCCCAGCCGGCGATCACCATGGCAGGCACGGGGAATCCGTCGAAGTCCTCGCAGATCGAGCCGTGTTGCCAGAATTCATCACGGCGCTGGTGCTCCAGCCATTCCTCCATGAAGAACGGCTCGTTCTCCAGCCGTTCGAGCCACATCTCCTTCCATCTGTCGCCGACCAGGGCCGGATCGGGCGAGCGAGATTGGTAGGCAAGCATGGTCGCGGCCCAGGAGAGCTGCGCCGAAAGATGGGTGCCGTTCTTGTAGTGGATGTCGTCGTTGTAGCGATCGACCGTGGAGGCAATCGAGATCACGGCCTTCAGCGCCGGAGGCTTGAGGGCTGCCACCTGCAGGCAGTTGAAGCCGCCCCAGGAAATGCCCATCATGCCGACCTTGCCGTTCGACCAGGGCTGTGCTGCGATCCAGGCGATCAGTTCGCAGCCATCAGCCAGTTCGCGCGGCGTGTATTCCCCATCGATGACGCCATCGGATTCGCCCGAGCCGCGGATATCGACACGTACGCCGGCAATGCCGGCTGCGGCAAAGACCGGATAGGTGGATTCGTCGCGCGGGCTGGTGCCGTCACGCTTGCGGTAGGGCAGGTATTCGAACACGGCCGGAACCGGATTGTCGTCCGCGCCTTCCGGCAACCATATGCGCGCGGCCATCCGAGTGCCGTCCTTGAGGACGATCCATTGGTTTTCGATGACGGTGAAATTGCCTGTGGTCATGTCTTCGTCTTTTCTGCATGCTGGGTGACGGCTGTTTCAGCGACGTCTGGGAGGATGGTGATGTCAGGAAGAAATGTTTCGGCGGCTGTTTTGATCCTTGGATTTGCCGGCATTGCCGTTGCGGATGATGTTGTGCCTCTGCCGGCCTGCGCATTGTCCGGCGCCACCAGCGTGATGATCGGCGGGCAGCCGGCGCTCAGAATGTCCGATGTCGTCAATTGCCCGCCGGAACTCTACGAGATCGTGCCGAGCATTTTCATTGAAGGGCAACCCGTCGTGCATTTCCGCTCCGGGACCGGTGCGAAAGGCGATTGCGCCGCAAAGGGCGATCCATCGGTGACGCTGGAGGGGAACGCGGCCCAGCGTCTGGGAGATGTCGCCTGTAAGAGTAAATGACGAAATTGTCCTTGCTGAGATAGGGGCCAAGTCATGCACCGCCTGGCAAGACTTCGTAAGGAT
>Ga0307515_10024118_pt1 | contig 10617 bp, 3 predicted proteins | sample 17_EM_MG_FD_194513 | JGI IMG/M metagenome (GOLD analysis project Ga0307515, IMG submission 194513) | Populus trichocarpa ectomycorrhiza microbial communities from riparian zone in the Pacific Northwest, United States - 17_EM | ecosystem: Host-associated > Plants > Roots > Unclassified | place...
CCATGAAAGTGAGACTTCCTATTTGTTATTATTATAATATTAAAAAAAAATTAACTATGCTATGCTATATCGAGGTCAATTGCTTCTAATTTATTAAAACAAAAAACAAGATTGAAAGAAAGAAAATCAGTGTGAAAAAGGTGGAGAAACAAGGTGCCTTCTTTCAAAAATTTCGGTATTTATCGTTTTTTAAAATTCAATTTCAATGCAAAACTTTTTTTTTCTTATTTTCGGATCCGTGATTTGAAATGTGAGAGAAAAAATTATCGGATTTTTATGCTAAAGAGAAAAAATCTCGACTGATATTGACTCTAACCACTAAAAAATTGATCCTAAAATCAACGAGTTCCATTAAATAAAAGAAGTTTCATTAGAGTGTTTTTTTATCTTGAAATTTTTTGAAAAAATAGATCTGATCTTGGAAAGTTATTTTATTGATTTTTTGATTTTGGATTGATATTTGAGTTATTTGAAGGTATAAACAAGATTACTTAGGTTTTTGAAATATTTTTTAGGTGCTTTTACGTCAAAGAATAGTTGAAAATGTTTTTTTTGGATGTAAAACACCCTTGGCCTGACTTTTTAGCACCCCTTCAATCCCTAAAATATGGGTTGCAAACGATGCGTCGTTCGCCTTATTTACTGAAGAAAAAGAGAATTAAAAACAAAACATGTATGCCTGGGCTAGAAGACCCACATGCATGAGCTTTTTTTAATGAGGCACATGTGCATTAGGCCTAGGCTAGAAGGCTCACGCGCCTTGCTTGTTTTTTCTTTTTCTTTTTGTTATTTAATGCATTTTTAGTTCCTTGAACTTAAAAAAAAAAACATTTCATCATTATTTAAAGGACTTTTTTCTTATTTAACCTTAAAAAATGATTTGTTTTTATTTTTTCTAATTTAAACCTATTTTTTTATTTCAATCTTATGCATCTATCATGTTTTTTTTAAAAAAAAACAAATTGTTATTTGATAAAAAAAAAAGTCTTACATGCATGATTGTCATATAATTAAATGAAAAAAAAATCTCATTAAAAAAATATTAAATTCCATTAGGTGCATGACCAGGATTGCGGGTTTGACAGGTTAACCTACTTCACTCGAGTCTTTTTTCTTTTTTTAATTGAATATTTTTTTACAAATTTTATCCTTCAACATTGGTTTGATTGAGAATTGAGGTTTATAGTTTATTTCGATTTGCTTTTTATGAAATTATCCCGATCTCATGACTAGGGTCATGAGTTTGGCCAGTTAAACCGGGTTGACTTATGTCGATCCATTATAATGGCATGTCAATATTTTAAAAGGTAAAATATTGTCCAACATGTCATCATTTCAGTATTTCAAAAGACATCATCAAATATGCATCAGATTTTGAATTCATGATTAATTGTTTTCTTAGAAAACATGTTAGTAATGCGTAAATATATTTATTTTTTTTTGCATTCAAGAAAAAATTAATCTAACCAACGGCGTTGCATGGGTCAATGGTCTAGTATATTAAAAAACTTGGGGTGGAAACACTACTCATATGAATAGTAAACCTTCTCAAGTGTTTTTTTTTATTGGGTCCTTTAACTTTGTTTTTCATCCGTATCCTTTTTTTTTTATTGGATTCTTTTGCTTTCAATTTAACAATTGTGGTTCAGTTTTTCAAAATTGACCCTCGATAAATCATGAAATGATGTTTAGAATCTTGAATATGAGAGGCAATGCGAAATAAAAGAAATGTTACAAAAAGTATAAAAATACAACATAAAAAAAAACACAATTCAAGAAAATATTAATCTAACCAACGGCGTTGCATGGTTCAATGGTCTAGTATATTAAAAAACTTGGGGTGGAAACACTACTCGTATGAATAGTAAACCTTCTCAAGTGTTTTTTTTTATTGTGTCCTTTAACTTTGTTTTTCATCCGTGTCCTTTTTTTTTTATTAGGTTCTTTTACTTTCAATTTAATAATTGTGGTTCAGTTTTTCAAAATTGACCCTCGATAAATCATGAAACGATGTTTAGAATCTTGAATATGCAAGGCAATGCGAGATAAAAGAAATGTTACAAAAAGTATAAAAATACAACATAAAAGAAAGACACAATTCATTATAGATTGCAATAGTTATTCATATTTTTTCTTTTTCTTTTCTATTTTTTATCACTTGACTCTTTTTATTCTCATTTTAATCATTTCACAATAAGTTAACTTAGGATTGAATTTGATATTTTATTTTGGTTGGCTTTATATGAGACTCTCGTGATGTTAAGAATAAGTTTTAATATTGTATTAATACTCGATTTGGCAAAATAAAATTTAATTTTATTGATTTAAATCAATTAAAACTTTAGGGATTCAATTTCAAATTGAAACAAATATTTAGTCTCTATTTTTATTTCTAAAAAATTGTATTTTTATCGCAATCTCTCGACTAAATCTTTGATCACAATCAGCTAATTTATTATTATTTAATAATATATATGATTTTTAATTTATTTTATTGAATACATCGTATACACTTTTTAGTTTAAAGTGAAAATCTTTATTAATGATAAAAAGACATTAGCAACTCCTATATATATATATATATATTGTTTAAAAAAATGTTCCTGGAAATAAACTAATTATGATGAATCACTTTTATATGTATGGCAGAACAACACGTCAAGAGAACCAAAAAATTTCTCTTTTCGGCAACCAATTCAGAAGCTCCTTGTGTGAGGATCCAGAGAAATGGGGATGGTTCCTAGACAGCGGATTCAGTGTGCTGGAATAAAACAAAACATGGAAGTGAGTTCTTGACATGCCAGGCCTGGATAATTATTACCAGGCCCAATCCACTGTTTGAAGGAAGCAGAGTTGGCTGGGCTAGGATGAGTCTATGAAACTTCAATGAAGTCATTTATCATTCATAGGCATCAATCTGCACAAAGCTCGTATAAAAAGCTCCAAAATGTGGAAAATTGAAGGAAAATATTATTAGTTTTTTTATAAAATAAAATATATTAGGTTATTGATATGATTCATGTAATTATCTAATTATAAAATCCAAGCACGAAAGCAACATGGGATCAATTTGGATATTTCATATTTGTCTTCTTCAAATTTATCATATGTTCTTTTTGATAAATTTCATTTATAAAAAAAAATTTCTTATTTTTCTTTCGTGTGTGAGCAAGCATATAATATTACTTCTTTTTTTTTTTCTGAAAAAGAAAGGAAATAGTTCTTCAGGGCATGGATAAAAGCTCTACATTTTGTTTGTAATGCCTACACCTTCTCCAACTTTACTGCAAATCACCACAAGTAATGTTTTAGAGCTGTCTATTAACAATGACAAGAGCGAAACTGACATGGGAAAACGTTAATCACTAATTAGCAAGAGAGAACCAAAGCTTCAGCTTGAAAGTTCCTTCCATTCCATTCAAATACACACACACACACACACACACACACACACACACAAAGTGAACAACAATCCATAGTCCCAAGACAAGTGGAGGGCACGAAGATTGATGAAAAAAGAGAAAATTCACAAGCTCATGCAAAGAGACATTCCTTCAACCCTACCCAAAAAAAGGTAAGTTCAAAGTTAAAAAGAAATACCATCCCCCACCACCATCTCAGCTGCAATGATGACAGCAAGAGTGGGAGTGGGGTCTTACTAATACTCGAAATAAATAAAAAATAATGACCCAAAAGGATCATGATCACGATTCATGATTTGTTATATATTCCCATGCAAAATAAACACATCATCATCAATATATAATCTGCTTATACACTATAGGGAGAAATATATAATAATTATTTTTTTAATCTCTCTCTCATGTATGATATATAGATGATGAAAGGGGGAAAAGAAAGTGTGAAAATAGAATCTAGTACTATCTCTTGAGAGGAGTGATGGGTTTTGCACTGGCTAAGAGAATCCATGTTGGTAGCTTGAAAAGGTGAGCCATCAAAGAAAGAAAAGATAGAGAGGTGAGTGTTTAGGGTGTTTGTATGTGTGTTTGTGTCAGCTTCATAGGGCATGCGTTACTCTAACTTCAAAGGCAGATAGATATAGAGCTGGTGCTTTTGCTGTTTCTGGCAATTAGGAATTTTGATGGGTTTTCCTGGGTTATTTCCTTTTGGCGTTTTACTACATTCCCATCCATTCTTAGGCCAGGCCTATTCCCATGCCCCCCACACACACACACACACTATACTTTTTTCCTTTTCATTTCTTGATGTAAGAATCTCCAAAACTAAGTTATATTTCAGTATGATCATCTATGTTTATACTAGGAAGTTATTCTCGCGGGTTCTTCTAAAATTTAAATCTAATAAAGTTTATATAAAATTATTTTTAAAATGTTATTTAACAGTTTAGATTTTTAAGTTAAAATTAGTTATTTTATATGATATTTAATTATTTTTAACCATATGATCACTAATCCAAATCAATTGCTAATTATACTTATTACAGGGAATACAATTATATAGCAAATTATGTTACCATGTTTAGTTTTAATTGTGTGCAAGGGGTTGCATTGTTAATATTATATATAACCCTAATTGTATGAATACAGAGGATGACTAATACAGTTGTTTAAGTCTCCTAAACACTTATTATATCTTAATTTGGTATTAGAGCTTTATACAAATCTATTATTCATGGACCCTAATCAAAACATCAACGTTGCACTTGATTCTATTGACAAATCTATAATGCCATTTTGCTATGCTGTTCTGCCAACAAGTCCTTCTTCTTCAATCATACCTCAGTTGCAAGCCTTTACACAGTCGCTTTATTCTTTTTCTATTATGACATCTGGTTTTGTGCTCCATTAGTTGTCATCCTCTGCATTAATGTTTTCTTCTTAGTTTGTCGAACTCTTACCGACTACCCCTCTTGTTACTGATTCTGCTCTTGGTTCTCATCTTCATTCTATGGTTCCCTTAGCCTACACACAACAAGTTATTTCCTTAAAAGTATCTCATGACAACTACATGACAAGTACATGTATTGGAGGATGCAAATGAAACCTTATCTCTTAAGCTATGGTATTTACTTTTTTATTGATGGATCTCTACCATGTCCCTCCTCTCATCTTATACCATCATCCATGGTTGTTCCTGTCCACAATCCAACATTTGTGTCATGGAAACAACAAGATCATTTGATTATGAGTGTTTTTTTATTATGAGTGCTCTCTTGTCCTCTCTATCTACTGAACTCTTACACTTGGTTGTTGATTGACATACCTCGTTCTCTATATGGCAGAATATTGAGCAAGCTCTCGCCTCACCATCAAATTCTTGTATTATACAACTCTATGAGTCTTTCTAGGACCTACGACAAGGGTGATGACACGACCAATACCTATTTACAAAAGACCAAATCTCTCTTTGATGAGCTTGCTACTACTGGACAACCCATTGCGTTGGCAGATTCAATCTCTATGTTTTTAGGGGTTTGTGTGGAGAATTCAAAGACTTGGTTACTAGCCTCTCCACCAAAACTAAGACACTTGCTTATATTGAGTTATATAGCCATCTACTCACCCATGAATATCTTCATAAAATTACTCTTAATTATGACCAATGTTTTAGCCTCTCTGCTGCCTACCCTGTCCAGCGGCTCTTCAACCATCCTTCCATATTCTTATTCCCTGGCTGCTACTGAGCTTGAAATTTAGTTAATGTTTGCATTTGTAGAATCTTCACTAGCGTCCAATTTTTTTAACCCAACTACAACCCCACAAATAAGAATATTATGTAATATGATGCAATCACAAAAGTTGTCGTATCAAATATCTTTTGGATTTTTTTTTCATTGGATAAGTTTTAGTGCATTTCAGTCATTGTACAAAGAGCATATATAAGAGAAGAGTTTGTAATTTCAAATGCAATCAAGTTAATTATTACTAGCACAAAATAATTGGTTAGGTTAAAACATATAATATATTGTGGGACAATAAAACATTAGAAAAATATATATTTTATTTATTTTTTAACAACAAGAAATATTGTGGGACAATAAAACATTAGAAAAATATAGACATGGGAGAAAATTAAGGATATATAATCAATATAAATTATTCAACAGATTGTCTTAGGAAAAACATTTCAGGGAGAAATTCCGAGTTATTGCCATCAAATAATGTAATGTCATGTTTAAAAAACTGGGGCCAATTTTCCCTCAGATTATTGTATTTCTCTCAGTTATGAACTTAATTATACATGAGATATATTAGTTTTAATCGCTTCAAAAATGCTTAGATATTGTTATCGATACATACTCTAGCTTTTACTGCAAAACTCGAGTACAAGACGTGCTCTTCCCTTGTCCAGATCAAGGAAGCAAATAACAAAATATTTGTCACAACTCTGGCTTAAATGGATCGGCAATCACAGTGTGAAAACGTGTTAAATATTTGTGTGGAGTCTATTCAAAACACAGCATAATGAGCATTATTAGGACTGTAAAGCGTCTATTTTGAACCCATCACTCGCGTTTTGAGAGGTCTATTTCAAACCCAACACCCATGCACAGGGACTTTGTTGTTTTGTAATACTTGCGTGGTAACGTTTTTATTATAACCCTAGCTGGAGACCATAACATAGAAATTTTGGATTCCACGTACTTCTCTGTCACGTACCGGAGTTATTTGGAAGGGAAGCTAGCCTTTTGTCTATGAATTATTAGCTGAGTGAAAGCTTTTGTCCATCAATTATCAGCTCACTGTGAACCAGGACATAAGCCATGACCTCTCTTTTCTCTTGTGCTAGATTATTTAAGAAACAAAAACTGACAAGGAAAAGGAAAAGGCGTTAGAAAAAGGATGACAAACAGAGAATAAAACAAACTCAATGTTTAGAATGATCTGACTGACTCTCATAATTGTGGAAAGTTGGGGTTGTTCTATAGTTTCGTGTATTTGAGTGGGAGTTTTATTAATAGTTTAACCCTATCCAAATCTCTCTTCTTCTTCTTTCTTTTTTTTGTTGATTGCAAATCTTGGTGGGAATATTAATCCTATCGAAATCTCTGTGGGGGTTGTTATATTATGGAAAAACTTCAATTTAGTCTCAAATGTATAATCATGTTATCAATTGAATCCCAAATCTTATAATTCTATCAATTTTATGCCAAACATAATCATCCGGACAATATCACTATATGATTTCTTTTTTTTTCTTTCTTTCTTATTAAAGGCACGTGATATATTTCGTCTAATTTGCATATGATCGATTTATACATGCTCAAATTATCACTAATTGTCTATAATATATCAATTTAAAGAATGCGTGGATCATTCGATAATTAAATTTGCTAAAATAAAGAGGGGTGAAGGCCTAAAAAGGCTTTGATGCAAGTATGTAAGTACTATTGAAGAAGATGACTATAAATAAGAAGAAGAGAGATTATAAATCTATAGTTGTTTATATAGCTATTAACCTTGACAACTTGTATAGAGAGAATAATAGAAGGTTCAATCCCTTTACCATCTATTATTTTTAAACCTAATTAAAGGTTGGATGAAGTTTAAATTTGGATCTCGCTGTGTTATTTATTTGGTGGAAAGTACAAACCCTATATTACTTTTAAAGTGTCTATAAGAGTTGTTTAAAAATATATTAATGATTACAATTTAATTTTTTTAATTAAAATATTTTTTTTTATTTTTTTAAAAATATTTGTAACATCAACACATTAAAACAATCTAAAAATATATAAAAAGTAATTTTTTTAAAAACAAATGATTTAAGACAACCTCTCGATCTACGCGATATTCTAAATGACTATTTTAATATATTCTTTGATTATCATTAAAAAAAACATATATATAAAGTGAAAGAAAACATAAAAGAAGAGAGAAAATGAATGTTCCTTTCTTTTTTCTCAATTACATGCATACATAACGATGACAACCTATAACCCATTATTACTCTCACTCTTTCTTTCTTTTTTCACTAATCCCTATGAACAGAATATGAATCTCTGATCTCTCTCTCACTCTTTCTCAGTTGCTTTACAGGAACCAGTACCATTTTGAGAATGGAAGTGTTGTGAAAGGAAAGAATAAATAGAAAGTAATTAAGACCTACTCGCCTACATGTCCGACTTGATGGACCGATGTTTCCTTGGGGTGTGATCAGATCTGTTGATCCGAAAGAAATAATAGGCAAGAAAAAAGAGATTGTCGGTCAAATTTCTAACATTTATTTTCTTAACTGCCTAGGTTGTCAATACACTCCATGGGTTTTAATCTTATGTGGTGCTTCATTTAACCTGCGTTAAAAATTAAGTTTTAATATTGGTACTATGATATTGTTACAATGCATATTCAGAAGAAAATTGGTATGGATTTTTTTTTATTTACATGAGTGTTCGATGATGGTCGGTTAGGATTAATTTAAGAATCTGTATTATCCGATCCCATGTGAAATGATTATGAAAATATTTATATCTTTTCCTTAATTAGCAAGGTCTGGCATGTGCCAAGAAAGAGCAGAATTCTGTGTTCTTTATTTATTTCTTTTGGAATAAGATTTTAACACAAAATTAATGATTTGTAGAATGGTTTGCAGTCATGACAAGCAGATTGAGATCTCAACCCTTTTTTGCATGCATGGCAAGTTAATAATTACAGCACACCATCGACTACAAAGGTGCCATCGTCGTTCTGTTCTTTCAGCAGAGGAAAAGGTTGAGTGATAACCCCACAAGAAATCTATGGCATATATATATACTTATCCGGATATTGAAGGACCACTGTCCATGAAACATTTTATACTTTAAATACTCCAATTAATTACAATGGCAGGAGATTAATTTTTTGCGTTTTGTTGCTATTATATATCTTCCCTTCTACACCCGGTAAAGTGGACCTTGTTTCTTTTGATTTACTAACGAATCATAGGCTATAGAATGGATCGGAGATAGCCTTCTCTATTATATCATAATCATTAGAATTCAAATCTTAATTATTTCATTCATGAGTAAGATTTACAGCTAATTTAATGTAGAACGTTAGCTATAAATCTTACTCATGCAATCCTTACAATATACGTGTGTGGGTGCATGTGTAAAGATAAGATCATAATCTAGCTCATGTAAGAGCAGGACCACAAATTTCATAAATGGCATATACATGTAAAAATCTGCAAAAAGCTTGTCTGCTATTTCCTCAAAAACATAACCTGCCAACGCCTAAAATCATGTAATAATAATAATAATAATAACAATAATAAAAACAACCCTTTCTTCTCATTCTTTGATCCCAAGCTACTATTCGAAACACTAGCCTAACTAAATGCCTTTTGGAAATAAACTATTTCCCCTTCCTCTTTGCAACTTTTGTGAGTCGAAATCAAAGATTGTTGAGGAGATTTGGAAATTAATATATCGTTTTATATATCATTTATATATAATCTTTGTTTTATTATTCATTATCGCGTCCTTAATTTAAAGCCGGTGTACATAAATGTGTGTGAATATATAGACTAACGATAAATCAAATTCATCTAACAATTCGTCATACATATGGTGCTCGAAGGAACCTCAGCCATTTAGAACTTGCGGCTCCAAGCATGTCCATGTAATAAGGTGGATTAGCATAGAACAAAGGGATTGCAAATCCCCATGAAGGAAAAATGGAATCGGAATGGAATGTAAGGTGACTCAGTCGCTCAGGGAGAGTACGTAAAAAGAGGAAGAAAATTAAGAGTGTTGGACTGAGAAAAGAAAGCAAAAGCAAAAAAGGAGGACCCCATGATATGATGTTTGTTTGTGAACATTTATTTATTGTATAAACTAGCACGATTTCCTTGCAATTTAGCCCTCTTAATTCCAAATATCTCTAATATTCCTCTAGCTATACATGTATGTTTTGCCCTTTATTTTTATTTTTATTTTCTTTCTGAGTCAGGTAGGGATTTTTTTTTTTAATGACTAGAAAAAAGAAGATGTGCATAACTTAAGTATGATTTGGAGAATTGGGATTGGATTATGTATTTATAGAGGGGCTCATTTGCCCAACTGAAGGGCTATACGTACTACTGCCATTACCTTTTCTTTTCTTTTCCTCACATTCCCACCCCAAAAGGCTGAAGCTATTTTTGCTCATGTTTATAGGCATTATCCTTAATTTGGTCCCCATCTAAAGTATTATGGCCAATTTCACCATTTCCAATGCCTTCAGAAATTCACCAGTTTTCAGCTTCATCTTCCATTTACTAGTAGAATTCATTTTTCTGACCGTGAAAAAGATTTTTTTTTTTTTAATATTAGAGATATAATTAGATATGCTAGGAGTGGTACTCCATCATCTCATAAGAACATGAGATCTATTATGAAAAATATTCATGAATCCCATGTTCTCGTGAAATGATAAAGCAGTAAATAATTCCTCTGTTTAGACAAGGAAATGTCAACAATAATGGGCATCGAGCCCATATAGAGAGAGGGCTACATAAATTTGCACCCCTTCTATCGAGAGACTCCCTCCCAAGCTGCTGCCCTCCAAAAATCTTCACCGAAAAAACCAAAATCACACACCAAAACCCAATTGTACCCTTCACAAGTGCCCATAAACTACAGGGGACGGCATGTTATAAATTCTATTTTAAAAA
>Ga0307515_10024119_pt1 | contig 10616 bp, 10 predicted proteins | sample 17_EM_MG_FD_194513 | JGI IMG/M metagenome (GOLD analysis project Ga0307515, IMG submission 194513) | Populus trichocarpa ectomycorrhiza microbial communities from riparian zone in the Pacific Northwest, United States - 17_EM | ecosystem: Host-associated > Plants > Roots > Unclassified | place...
CTTCTCAACACAAGCACTCAAGTTTCTTATACTTTTGTACGTGGTCACAACATCCGTTCTTGTGGATTTTATCATTTTTTGTAAGTAAATCTATCCTTTTTAGTTTTAACATTTAAATGTGAATTTTTTTTTAGTATATGTATTTTGTTAACGTATGTACTTGTTTGATTGTTATTTGTCAAAGAAACTTGTAGTATGAATGTATAATTTTATAGTTGTTATAGTTTGTTTTAGATTTTGTCAAATTATGTATAATTTTATAGTTGTTATAGTTTGTTTTAGATTTTGTCAAATTATATTTGTTTGTAAATTGTTGGAACTTTGTTTGAATTACACCGAATTAGATGTGTTGTGATGAAATAAATAATAGCTTGTTTAACGGGTCCGTTTTAATTTTTATCAATTCTATTGCGAAGTTGTGATTTTCATAAATTTATATATGTATAAATTTGTATGGACATTGATAATTGATAATTGATAATAAATATTTAACATTAGTGTTTTTTTAGTTTGTTGGATAATATCGGGGCAAACCAATATTTTTGTTATTTTATTTACGTAACATAGTTAATTAATACATGTTGTCGTCATAATTTTATAGAGGTTCAATAGAAGTCATGGATGATCGTTCTTGGATGTATTGGGACTTACTCCAAGGATTGCGGAGGATGGATTATTGTAACGGGGTTCAGGGCTTTATTAATTTCGCAACATCTATCCCGAGGAATTTTACTAATGGCGGTATTAGGTATCCATGCAGGAAGTGCAAAAATAAAAAAGTTTATGCATCAAGATGTTGTAACGATGCATCTTCAAACCAAAGGGTTCATGGAGGATTACCTGTGTTGGTATGCACACGGAGAACTATTTGTTCCTAATGAGAGCATAGTAGAAAGGGTGGTTGGTCAACTTCTAGTGCTAATAACATGCATGAAGTTGGAAATGACAACAGTAATCCTTACAGGAATATGGTTATAGATGCAATGGGAATGAGTGAAGGTAATGTTAGTGAATGTCCAATCATAGAAGAATAACATAATGCAGATGCAACAAGGTTTTTTGATCTGTTGAAAGATTCTGACGAACCATTATGGGATGGCTGCACGAACCATAGTAAATTATCAGCTATAGCACAGGTATTCACCATCAAGTCAGATCACAGGTTGAGTGAGGCCAGTTATGACAAGATTATCGAATGGGCGAGAAGCATTTTTACCTAAAGGGAACAGGCTGAAAGAGAACTTTTATGCTGTCAAGTCCATAATGAAACCCCTCGGTTTAGGATACCAAAAGATTGATATGTGCCCTAACTTCAGCATGTTATACTACTTTGAAAATGCTAAGCTGACCGAGTGCATGACATATGGGCATTCCCGCTACAAACCCAGAACCGGCAGAGGAAAGACTCGTGGCATATAAAAAACTTAGATACTTCCCAATCACACCTAGACTGGAAAAGTTATTCATGTCACGAAGGACTGTTGAGCACATGACATGGCACCAATCATATCATACGGTTGATGGAGTAATGGTGCATCCTTCTGATGGCGAAACATGGAAACACTTTAACAGTTTGCATCCTCACTTTTCAGCTGATTCAAGGAGTGTACGTCTTGGGTTATGTACATACGGATTCAACCCATTCAGGTCATTTGCTGCTCCTTAATCTTGTTGGCCGGCCATACTGACGGTTTATAACTTGCCATCAGGGATGGGTATGAAGCCGGAGTTAATGTTTTTATCTATGGTCATACCAGGTCCGAGCAGTCCGGGGCGAAATATAAATGTTTGTCTTTGACCGTTGATTGATGAGTTGACACAGTTGTGGTCCTTTGGAGCTTTGACTTATGATATCTTGAGGAAACAAAATTTTGTTATGAGAGCGGCTTTGATGTGGACTATCAATGATTTCCCAGCTTATGGAATGGTTTCTGATTGGAGCACGCATGGAAAACTAGCATGTCCATACTGTATGGAGAACAACAAGGCATTCACGCTAACAAACGGGGGTAAAGCTTCTTTTTTTTACTATCACCGTCGTTTCTTGCCACCGAATCACAGGTACAAAAAGAACAGAAAGGATTTCTTTGTTGGCAGAGTTGAAAAGGATGTTGGACCCCCGCGTCTTTCTGGTGAAGAATTGCATGATGTTATGTCAGAGTACGGTGACATTGTGTTTGGTCTCCAATCAGGTAAGCAGAAGTTTCCTGGTTTTGATTTGACCCATAATTGGGTGAAGCGAAGTATCTTTTAGGAGCTTCCTTATTGGAAGACCAATCTTCTCCGCCATAACCTTGACGTAATGCATATTGAAAAGAACGTGTTTGAGAACATTTTCAATACCATCATGGATGTGAAGGGGAAGAAAAAGGACAACATCAAGGCTAGATTGGATGTAGCGTTGTTCTGTAATCGTAAAAATATAGAGTTGGTTTGTGATGGGTCACGGGTCGCAAAACCAAAAGCAAGCTTCGTGTCAGAGAAAAACACACAACTACTAGTCTATAAATGGCTTAAGAGTCTGCATTTCTCGATGGACATGCCTCGAACATATCAAGGCTGGTTAATACGGAGGAATGCAGATTATATGGAATAAAGAGTCATGACTGCCATGTGTTTATGCAAACACTCATCCTACTAGCTTTTCGTGATTTGTTGCCAAAGGGGATATGGGATGCACTCATGGAGATCAGTCATTTCTTCAGAGATATATGCTCCAGCAAGTTGAATGTTGATCACATTGAAAGGCTTGAAACGAATATCGTTGAGACAATATGCAAACTTGAGATGATATTTCCTCCATCATTTTTTGACTCAATGGAGCATCTACCCATACATTTACTGTTTGAGGTAAAAGTTGGAGGACCAGTCCAGTACAGATGGATGTATCCATTCGAGAGGTTAGATATTATAGTTGCTATGTAATTCATAATTAAATGTTTTTTCATTTTTTTAATTGATAATTTTTTATTAATTCTATATATGCAGGTACTTGTTTAATCTTAAAAAAAGGTTAAGAACAAGGCACATGTTGAGGCGTCAATATGTAAGGTCTATATTGTTGAGGAGATCTCAACATTTATCTCATATTATTTTGAACCTCATTTGAGAACGAGGATCAACCGTGTTCCACGATATGATGATGGTGGTGAAGTGCCTTCAAGTGGGAACTTGTTAATATTCTTCAATCTTGGACGACCCACACCTAAATTGTCGTGAGGGGAAGATATTTGTCTAAAATAGAGTTCAAACAAGCACACAATTATATCTTATTTAACTGTGATGAGCTGAAACCTTTTATTAAGTAAGTAGATGTTCGACTTAAACTTTATCAAGAGTGTACTATTTATATATTGTGATATCATAAACTCATATAATTTAGAACAACTTTGCAGGCAACATCGACGATACTTACTGTCCAATAACTCACAGCTAACCGAATCCCAGATCTTTCAATTACAAGATGAACAATTTGCCACGTGGTTTTGAACACATGTAAGTCCTATCACGAACTCATTATCTCTTGCAATGTAATTAATTGTACGTCAATATTACATAATATTCGTTTATTGATTATTGTTGTATTTGATATACAAGGTTTATCAAATGGGAGGTAGTGTTACTATTTCATTGTCTTTACTAACCTTGGGCCCTGAAAGAAAAGTCAAGTGCTATAATGGGTATTTTATCAATGGATATGTCTTTCATACTGAAAAATACGGGCATGAAAGAAAGACATACAATAGCGGCGTTTGTATTAAGGGATCAACTTCTAGTGAATTTGAAGTTGACTACTATGGTAGATTGGAAGAGGTCATTAAACTGCAATATCATAGCGAGTAGAATAGAGTGTTTTTATTCAAATGTTATTGGTATGACACAACTAACAGAGAAATCAGAGTAGATCCTCACTATGGTCTCATTGAAATCAACTCAAAAGCTAGACACCGCAACGTAAATGATGTCTTCGTTTTCGTAAAGCAATGCCAACAAGTTTATTACACATACACCCCTTCCGTTAGAAAGGATCGATCAAGAGTTGATTGGTTATCCTTTTTGAAAACCAAACCCAGGGGTCGTGTCAAGGTTGTTCAGGATGAGAACGAAGACACAAGTATGATAGATGAAGTCTTTCAAGCTAGTGAGTTGGTTGAACTATACCGAGTTGCTCCTTTGATTGACTCAGAAGAAAATTTGAATTTTCATGTTTTTTACGATAATCTTGTTGATGTTGACGCAGAGGAGTTGAATGTTGTTTTAAGTTCTAGTGGACTAAAGAATGTTGATGAAGAAGATGATAACCACATTGAAGAGTGCGATGAAGCTGATAACAATTCAATTGAGGATGAAGAAAAAAATTCTGACTAAATATGTTGTAAAGCCTTATTTTTATAATGTAATATTAAGGATGATATTTTGGAACATGAAATATTTAATTTATAATTGTCAGCTCTTGTTATTGTGTTGTGTGTGCTGTAAGTTTGCAATTCAAGCTTTTGTGCCGGAGGATAGACAGGCATACAATCAGAACTTGCAAAAATTTGACATTTTACCGATAGCTATACCAACAGCTTGGTACCCGTCGATATTTTACTGAGAGTTACAAAACAATTACAGCATTTTGCCACCATCACCGATGGTTATACCAACAGAATATACCCGTTGGTACTTTACCGAGAGTTGAAAAAAGTTACAGCCTCTGCCATAAATACCGACGCCTTCACCAACGGACGCCCCACATTCCAACACGTGCGACTGTCAGACTGCCTAGTTGTCAGCACAATTACCGACAGAGTTGCCGACAGGCGTGACAAATCCAATGCGCGCGTGCTCTGACACACAGTTACCGACGGCAATTACCGATGGACGTCGAAAATCTGGAGGGATTTTCAAAATTTTGGTTCGAAAATCAATTAAATACCAACGAATATCACCGACGGAATTTAATGCCACCACCCAAAAAAATATTATTCTATTATCTGTCGGTAATTCCGTCGGAAAAATTACAGTATAAAACCCTCCCCCCCGCCTCCGTGGTTCATTTTTTCTCTTCTCCTCATTTCATCTTCTCTTCTCCTCTCTGTTTGTGTTAAGTTTTTGCAAGAGTTTGTGCGAGTTTTTATTGTTTTGTTTGTAGTTTTCAACATATTAAAAGGTATGTATTCTCCTTTTTAATCTTTGTATTTGTTTGTTTTTTTTATTTTAATTATGATTATTTTTGTGGTGTTCTTTGTTTTGTGTATTGTTTGTAGATAAAATCTTGAAATCAACACACTATTAAGGTAAACATTTTTAATTCCTATAGATATTAATTGAAATATAGAAGTAAATTTAATTAGTTTATCTTAATTTTATGATATTATTGTTTGTTATGTTTTTTATTATTTTGATTAATTTTAATTTTTATTTATGAATTTGTATTGATGTTAGTTGAAAATATATAGATGTTGAATTTCTATAGATGTTAGGTTGTATAGAGTTGATTTTGCAATATTTATGCAATTATCAATATTTGTAGGTATGAAAACTATGGGTAGTCTCTAATATAGTGGAGGTGCTCGCGAATTTTTTTAAATTATTGAATTTAATTATTTAATTATTCGTATAAATTTGTATAGATGTGTTGAATGAAAATTTAATTATTTTATTGTTTGTATTGTAATAATTATTTGATAAGTTAGTCTCTTTTAATTGTTATTGTTGATTTTTTCATTAAAATGGTAATTGGAAATGAAGAATTAAATTTCATTGTTTTTCTCAATTTTATTATGTTATTGATTGTTATGTTTTTTTATTATTTCCATTAATTTTAATTGTCATTTATGCATTTCTATAGATGTTAGTTGAAAATATATAGATATTGAATTTCTATAGATGTTAGGTTGTATATAAGATATTCCAATGGAGTCAATTGGGTTGTGGTTATTGTAAAGATTAATTTGCAGGTTTGAAAACTGTGAGTAGTCTACAGGTGCTGCCGAATGTTTTTTAAAATAATCAAAGTTAATTATGTGATTATTTGTATAAATTTGTGTAGATGCGTAGAATGAAATCTACAGTACGTCGTCAGCAGATGGTTGTAGCTAGTTCTTCTAGCAGCAAGGAGGACATATCCTTAAGTGCTGATCACGACGAGGCACTTGCACCAACTTGTGATGCTACCTCTTTTAGCGCGGTTTTACAGCGCAGAGACGGTGTGCCTTCACAGCAGGGTCAATTCACCCGCAAGTACCAGGCACAATGGAAGGATGACCTCTCAATGTAAGTTTGTTTAGGTTTTAGTTTTTTTTTTATATACTTATAACATAATTTATTAACAACTAATTAATATTTTATTAATTTTATTTAATTTCAGGTTCACAAACATTGAGACTGCCAGGACAATAACATCAGCGTTTAAATCGTCGATGGAGATTTCATTGTTTCAATGGAGTCAGGTTTCCAGACATCCTGAGTGGAGACCTAATATCAATGTATGGTTTCTGCGATTTCAGGTAGGTGTTAACTTTTAATTTCCAGCTTATTTTTAATAAATTATTTTTTATAATTTTATATCTTTTACTATTTTTATTTTAAATGAATTATTTATATACACAGCATAAATTTGAGTGGGATAACGCAGACAACAATGTTGTGAGGAGGGTATGGGAGAATCACGCGGCAACTAGGTAACATCGAAAATAATATTTATTTTTGTTTTATAATTTTATGTTCTAAATTCTAATTTTTTACTATGGAAGTAGGTTGCGTGATTTTTGGTATGACACCCAAAAAAAGCAAAAAGATATGCGAGGGATAACAGTCTTCAAGGATGGAATGAGGTGGCGGTTTGGCGGGAATTCAAACCGCCATTCATCTCGGGAGATATATGGATGGCATATATTGAGCACATGATGTCTGAGCGGTTCACACGGTGCTCATAGTTCGGCGCCAACAATCGGAACCGGTGAATTCATGGTTCGGTGACCACGCACACCGGTGGCTCCGTTCCGTTCAGTGCACATGCGAAGTGGATGGTAAGATTAATTTAAATGAAATATATCATTAATTAATTTGTTGTTACTTATAAATATATTTAACTTGCAACCTTTTTTTTCCTTACACACTACGTCTCTTGGACGTGAGCCGAGTCCAATGGAGCTGTTTGTAAAGACGCACGTGCGGAGTCAAGACCGCTAAAAGAGGATTCAGCAGTTTGTGGACAACCGTGCTCAGCACTTCATGGTATGTTCTTTCAATCATTTTATTTCGTAAGTTATTATTTTCTTGAATTGAATATGATGATTTAAAAAAAATAAAAATTCAAGAGACCTATAATAGCCGGTTGAGGGAGAAATATGGGGACGATCCTTCGACCCATCCGGATTTCGATCCGGATTTGTGGATGGAGGTAGGATCATCTGGTGGACCCGATAAAAATCGGGTCTACGGGCTCTCCAACACTACGGCTGAAAACTTGCGGTCGGCCTGTAGTATCTCAACCGTTGGGAGCTCTCTATCAGTATCGAGCACCCAGTCTGAGGAGTTCATGGCCTTGAAACAACACTATGAACGACTTTCGACGGATTACGATCAACTCCGTCAAATGGTCATGGAGATGAGATCAAGGATGAGTGATGATACATGTGCATCCCCTTCTTGGTCGTACAATCCTAGAAACAACCAGCCTCCTCCTCCTCCTCCTCCTCCTCCAGCTTCGCCGCTATTCTAGTTTAATTTTGTTTTTTAAACACATTAAATTTGTAATGAATATTTGGATTAATATTATTTAACATTATTTTTATATTTTTTATGTTTAATACAATTTTATTTGGTTATTTAGTTTTTTTTACTATTAATAAATAAATTTTTTTCAAATATTTTAAATAAATACCGACGACTTTACAAACGGAACCCGACCGTCGGTATTTTACCGAGAGTTGCAAAAAAATTACCACCTATGCCACAATTACCGACGGATATATTCCGTCGGTGTTTACCATCACTATTACCGACGGAATATATTCATTGGTATTTAATAGAAAATTTTAAAATATTTACCACCCATACCACAATCACCGACAAACCGACAGATATTGTGTCGGTGATTACCGTTAAGGAATATGGAAGGATTCATAAGAAGCTAGTTAAGTCATGAATGGATCCGGTCATATGGCCTGGAACATCTGTTCAATGCAAAAAATGGTGCCTCTCTCTCTCTCTCTCTCTCTCTCTCTCGCGATGACACGACACATTAGAAGGACAAATGGTATTGCAGAGTGTCATGCTAGTTACCCTTTTCACACAATGATAAAACTTTCTTTAGAGTTTATCAACTCTTTCTCAACTTTTCACTCAAAATATATATTTTTTATTGTTTTATATTTACTTTAAACTGCAATGCAATCTATTATTATTAATATGATATAAAATTTCTGTAAGTGTTATTGATATTGTTTTAATAAGAAATTTCAACCCAACCTCAAATGAAAAACAATTATAATCATTTAATTTTTATACAATATAAAAAGAAATCTCATCAATTTATTTTCTCTTTATAGTATAAAAAAAATTAAATGAGGGAAAATAAAAATTGAAAGAGGACAAAACATAAAATTGAAAATATTGAAAAAGAAAAAACAAATAAAGGGAATACATTATGTGCTTTTAACCCCACTCAAGCACTTTTACAATTGAAAAAAAAAAATTGTTGACCTGCTGCAGAGCGCGGGCCACTATGCTAGTTATTATATTATTACATAACGGTTATTTTAAAAAACATATATTGAGATAATATATTTATTTTTTAAATTTATTTTTTATATTATCACATCAAAATAATACAAAAACATTAAAAAATATTAATTTGAATAAAAGAAAAGAATAAAAAAAATTCTATTTTTTTCAAATCATTTTTGAAATGCCAAAACAAACATGATTTAATAAGAAAATTCAACTCAACCTCAAATAAAAAAAATTTGTCATCCCCCAACTTTTGTACAATATAAAAAAAGTCTCATTAATTTATTTTTTTCTTTATCGTATGGAAAAAAATTAAATAAAAGAAAAATAAAATTAAAAGTATTGAGTCCTGCTGGCAGCAAGACCCAATGCTAGTGGATTCTGCTAGACAGTCGGGCCTAATATTTTTTAGTCTGGCTGCGTAGCCAGACCTTACAGTACTTTTTGACTAAAAACAGAAAAGATAACGCCCTCTAAGTGCTATAGAGTTGTCCACAGTGTGATCCATAATACAATGAATTTATGTCCATAATAAATATACAATGTTTTTCTATGTATTTTAAAGTATAGTATAGTAAAGGTGGTGGTCCACTATCTAACAAATAAAACAAAACCACAATGTTTTTCAAGAATATAATCTGGAATGCTTATAAAATAAAAAGATGGTTTCAAAAAATAAAAAATTGCAAGATATTAAGATTTTCAAAAATAATTAATTATTAAAAAAAATTAAAACATAAATATTGTTATCACCTATTACTACCATTATCTCTTTATAACTATCAACAGAGAATTTTTATAACACAAAAATATTTCATAAAAATTTAAAAAATGAAAGTTTGACTAATACATTAAATATGTACCACATAAAATAAAACACAATGAACTAAATAAAAATAAACCCATGTTTGAAAAATAGATCCATCTTAATTTATGGTTCAAGTTTCAAATAACCAAATTCTTTTATTAAATTATAAATAAATAATTTATCCTAATGAAATCTAAAATGTTCTCAATCACATAAATAATTTATCCTAATAAATAACTTATTCTTTTATATTTTGTAGTTTTTTTCATACTACAATTTACATAAATACTTTTTTCTAATTTGATTTTTTTTCTATTCTAGTTTAATTTCAATTTGGAGTATAACCATAAAAATATTTTTAAAAAATTATTTAAAACTAGGATTGGACCTAATAGAAGTAGGATATTCTTAATTCAATTAAGACAGATATAAAAAAATTATAAATTGTAATTTTGTTCATGCAGTCCAATGAAATCACAACTAGACATATTTTTTTTATTGATAGGGTGGTTAGTTACTATGAAATTCCTTCTTCTTTTTTCAGCCTTTTTATGATTCTAAATTTATATGTACATATAAAAAAGACAGCAAATTATTATAGTAGAAAAATTGTCAACTTGACAATTGAAAAATAAAAATTCCTTAAGCTTGATGTTTAAAGTCTTAAAGCAGTGTCAACCATTTTTGGAACACAAGGGTCACTTCAGAGCCAATAATTTCCGAAGACTTGCGTTTACCTGGCTATGTAGCGTAGCATTGCTAGCTCTCCATGCTTGAGACGAATAACTTCACATCTAGCAAGGCCAGCCATTTTGTAATATAACAAAGTGAGAGCAGCAATGGATTACATCCCCATGCTTGTTTTCTGCTTCATTTCATTTCTGATTGTAAGAACAGCCACACCTACTGACACCATAAACACAGCCCAGTTCATTGGAGATGGAGACACTATAGTTTCATCTGGCGGGACCTATGAATTAGGATTTTTCAGCCCCGGGAAATCCAAAAGCCGATACTTGGGGATATGGTATGGCAAAATATCTGTCCAGACAGCAGTTTGGGTTGCCAACAGAGAAACTCCACTTAA
>Ga0307515_10024120_pt1 | contig 10616 bp, 2 predicted proteins | sample 17_EM_MG_FD_194513 | JGI IMG/M metagenome (GOLD analysis project Ga0307515, IMG submission 194513) | Populus trichocarpa ectomycorrhiza microbial communities from riparian zone in the Pacific Northwest, United States - 17_EM | ecosystem: Host-associated > Plants > Roots > Unclassified | place...
AATGCGCAAATATTTATAAAGATAGATTTTGTTAGTTGCACAAGGTAATATTACGTAGCTACGGTTCGTAGATAGTATAATAATTGTTATTCTTCTTTAAAAGCAAAGGATTGTAAGGATAGCAGTGCCTAAGTAGGGGGCTAATTAGTCACCATAAGGGTGACTAATTAGAGGCACGCGACCGCGTACCCTCTATCCATATATTCTAATATATACATTCCAACACTGGCAGTTCTTTCTTTATGCTTATAGTGCTGCAGAAAGGTAGTAAGGCAGTAAGGCAGTAAGGTGTTGGTTTAGCTGGAGGTGGAAGTAATAGAAGTCGGTTGGCTGTAGGTAGGGTAGTAAGGGTTAGTTAGCTGCTAATAAAGCAATAGGGGTTGGTTAACTGCAGATAGGGCAGTAAGGGTCTATTGTAATAGCAGTACGGTACTAGCGACGGGTTGTTTAGGCGGCAGTATAATACTGGCAACGGGGTTGTGTTCTAGGGAGCAAAGCTCTACCTAGTCCTGTTCGGGTTATTCTTATTGGCACAACGGTAATTGGGATCGCATGCATATTAGCGCAATTAGTATCGTAATAGCAGGTATAGCGGCGCTATTAGTTTATCAATAGTATATGGCAGTACGGTACGGACTTATAGTTATTATTATATGGCAGTATAGTGCCAGTATAGGGTTGGTTCCGTAGGCTGATTGGCACAAAGTCTTATTATAGGGTTGGTTCGTAGGTATATTAGTTACAATAGTTATTAGGTTCATAGCTGCCGTAAATACTAGCAGTTCTTTCTTTTGTGGATTGCCTGCGTAACTATACCATTCTAACCGCTCCCCCCCCTATATTACTCTCTTCACGGTACCCTCTACAAGAACTTCCTATCTAGATTACGCTGGTAGCCACCTCTATAGCTATCTTGGGAACTATAGGAGTCTTAGAATTCCCCTCTACGCTAAATCTTCTAAAGCTTATTAAATGTTTGTGGAGAAGTAGAGACTTATTATAGAGGTTGCTACGGAGATTGTTGCGGAGATTGCTGGTAGGACGGAGCTTGAGGCACGGGTTAAGATACGGCAGCTTAAGGCACTTGAGGTGTTTAATAGCCTGAGGTTATCTGTGGTGGTTGCTGCGGAGGTTCTTGCGGAGGTTGCTGCGGAGGTTCTTGCGGAGGTTCTTGCGGAGGTTCTTGCGGAGGTTCTTGCGGAGATTGCTGCGGAGGCTCTTGCGGAGGTTCTTGCGGAGGTTCTTGCGGAGATTGCTGCGAAGGCTCTTGCGGAGGTTGCTGCGGAGGTTCTTGCGGAGCTTGATGCGGAGCTTGTTGCGGAGCTTATTACAAAGCTTGTTGCGGAGCTTGTTGCGGAGCTTGGGGCACGGGTTAAGATACGGCAGCCTAAAGAACTTAAGGCTAAGAAACTTAAGATGTTTAATAGCCTGAGGTTGTCTATGGTATTGCTTATAGCTGTCCGTTATTAGGATTCCCTTAAGAGTTAGACTTCTTTATAGCGCGTATTTGGTGCTTAATCTTAATCTCTTGTAAAGTCCATTTATGCTCTTCTTCTACGTTAAGGACTTGCTTCTAAATGTTGTCTCTAATAGCACCCCCATCTATAGGGACAAATACTCCTTTCTCCCGAAGGAAGTCTCGAAAATCCTAAATAATATTAATATTACTAAGTGCCCAGGTGTTGGCGGTCCATCCTACAAAATCCTCCCTAAAATATTCCCACAGCTGTACGTCGGCGTAGTGTTTACTTTAGTAGAATATAATATAGTATAGGAGAAAGCCGTTAACTTGTTTTGCGGTACAAGTTATTATATTAATGGTAAATTCGTCCCAATTTTTATTAATAAGTTTCGCGTACGAAGCTACCCCTAGTAGTAAGGAGTCTTCCCAGTCGTTTAAAGTAGGCGTAGCCATATTTTTAGAGGGAGGGAAGTATTATTGGCGTAGGGATTGTCGTTTAGTACGCGTTTGTGATATATATTTGTTATTTGGTACGCGTTCGTGACGTATATTTGCAATTATAGGGCTTAGGACCAGTTCTAGCCTTAAATCGCGAAGACTCGTAAAGTATGTTGTTCTGCGTAATGGACGCAAGAATCCGTAATCTTAGAAAGGCTTAGGACCAGTTCTGGCCTTTAAATCCTTAGATTTATAGAAGAGTTCTATTTAAGGTTTAGGACTAGTTCTAACCTTAAAAGACAGCTTCCTCTAGCACGAGTAGCACTGGTATAGTGGCTTGTCTCTTCTTAGTGGAATACCTAGCTATTCTATGGTATAATAGTAAAGTTAACCACTAATTAGTGTTGGTTGGACAAGGTGATATCACATAGCTACGGTTCGTAGATAGTATAATAATTGTTGTTCTTCTTCAAAAGCAAAGGATTGTAAGGATAGTAGTGCCTAAGTAGGGGGCTAATTAGTCACCATAAGGGTGACTAATTAGAGGCACGCGACCGCGTACCCTCTGTCTATATATTCTGACACATACATTCTGACAGATTTAAAATAGGCATACCATTAAATTAGAATTAAGGAAGGCAATAAATAAAAGGTAGCCTTTAGGTTAAAGAAAGGACTATATAAACTATTAGTTATATAATTTGGATTAACAAATGCATTAGTAATATTTCAGAAAAGAATTAATAGTGTGTTAGGAGAATACCTTAATAAGTTTATTATAGTATACCTTAATAATAATATTATCTACTTAATAACTAAGGAAGAATACCGAGAATATATTAAATAGGTCTTAAAGAGGCTATAAAAAGAATAGATACTAGTAGTAATTAAAAAATACGAGTTCTTTATAAGGAAGACCGATTTTATTAGATTTATTATTAAACTAGGTTATATTAGTATAGACCTAAAGAATATAACGTAGCTAAGGTTATTTTTAGGGGTTTGTAACTATTATAGAAGGTTTATAGTATAATGGTTAAAGAATATTAAACCCTTTACCAGGCTTATAAAGAAAGAGGAACTATAGGTATATAAAAATAAGTAAAGGAAGTTGTTTAAAGAACTTAAGAAGTTATTTACCCAGGAACTAATCCTTAAGATCTATTAACTAGGACTAGATACGGTTATAAAAATAAATATATTAGACTTTATACTAGGAGTATGCTTACTATAAAAATATAGAAGCATATAGTATCTAGTAGCGTACTATAGTTAGAAAATAATACTACTGAAGTTAAACTATAATATTTATAACAAGGAGTTACTAGGTATAATTATAGCACTTAAAAAATAGAAAGCGTTCTTATAAGGTATAGATAAATTATTTATAGTTAAAACGGATTATAAGAACCTAATAGGGTTTCTAATAATAAAAGAACTTAACTAGAGATAAGTTAAATGGGCAGAGATACTTACGGAATACTATTTTAAGATTTAGTATATTAAAGGCACTAAGAATATAAGGGCAAATATATTAAGTAGAAAAGCCAAACTATAGAATAATAAGAAGCTATTAAAAGCAAACTACGCAAAGATAAGGATGGATTAATTAGATATAATTACCCTAAAATAGCAGCAACCTAAAAAAACGATAAACTAGGAAGAGTCTATAAGATACTAAAGAGCTTTTAGGAATAAAGAATTCTAGAGGTATAACTAGAAGATCTATAGGTGGATATATACGAAAATTAAGAAGTAAAGTACATCCTAAAAAGTATCGTAGAATATTTTATAGAAGATTTCTATAAGGGAATAACTTAAGGACATAATAGAGCTCTAGGCTTAGTATTAAGACTCTAAGAAGAATATATTATTAATAGGATTTAAAGTATTGCTAGGAAAGTAATAAAGAAGTATTTAAATTGCTTAAGGAATAAACTAAGAAGGTATAAGCCGTATAGAGGGCTACAAACTATTAAAATACTAGAGAGATTATAGGAGGTTATATTATAGGACTTTATTATTAAGTTACTAAAGTTAAGAGATCCTATTACTAGATAGGAGCATAATGTAATCCTTATAATAGTAAATAAGTACTAAATAGGGTTATTTAATAGTATACACAGAAGAAATCTTAGCAAAAGATATCACTAAAATCTATGTTAAAGAAGTATTTGCAAGACACGGAGTACTAGGTAAAATTATATTAGATAGAGATCTAAGATTTATAGCGGTATTTTAAAAGGTATTTTTAGCGGAATAAGGGGTTCGTGTAGCAATATTAATGTTATATTACTATAGATAAATAATTAGACAAAAAGACTAAATTATATACTAAAACAGTATCTAAGATATTATATTAATTACGCATAGAACAATTAGGTATTATTATTACCAATTATATAGTTTATATACAATATAACACTATAGGAAGGAATATGTATATTACTATTTAAGGCAAATTACGGATATAAGCTAAGAATATTATTATTACTATAGTAAGTAAAGAAAATAAGTAATACAGCTAAAGAAAGAATAAAGATATTAATAGATCTTTATATAAACCTTATAGAATTAGTAAAGACAGTATAAGAAAAAATAAAAAAGTACTATAACGCTAAGAGATCTAAAGGACTAGATCTTAAAGAGGGAGATAAAGTATGGCTACTATATAAATTTTTTAAAAGTTAACAACTAAGTAAGAAATTGGACTACATTAGACTAGGACCTTTTAAAATTATATAAAGGATTTTATTAGTTATATTTAAGTTAAACCTACTAGCTAAAATAAAGATCTACCCTATATAATATATCGCAATACTAAAACTAGCGCATGGAGATATTAAGCTACTAATATATAAGGAAGATATATATAGAGGTTAAGAAGAAGACAAATAGCAAGTTTTAAAGATTATTAGCTATAAGAATGTTAATAATAAAACGTAGTATAAAGTAAAGTAGATAGGTTATAATAAGACTACCTAGGAGCTACTATAGATTTTAAAAAACGCTATAGGAAAGGTATAGGAGTATTAAAAGAGAATAGGTTAGGTAATATTAAAAAGGAACTAAAGATAAAAGGATATATAGCGACCTAAACTGCTAAGCTATTACTTAAAGGAAGATAAACCATATAGCTTAAGGAACGAAAAGTTTCCTAGTATACTTATCCGAATTTAACCGTTACGCAAGGAAAACTAGCTAGGACGACTCCGTACTGGTTAACAGCCTTATTAAATCCCTAAGCCTTAAACTAAAAACATCTCTAATAGGCGTAGACCTACTAAGAGCCCTTAATGCCTACGTAAACGTTATTAATAAACGGTATAATAATATACTACGCCTAATACTAAAGCTTGCCCCTTAATATAATACGGCAACACCGCGAACGTCTATTAAGTTATTGTCTCAGCCTAAGCACCCTAACGCTATGGATATTAATATTAGAATTTTAGAGTATGCCCTATTAGGATCCTTTAAATAAGAATAATATATTAAGCTAGGCCTCTGCTTTAAATGCGAAAGTAAGGACTACATCTTAAAACACTATCTTAATTCTCTACCTACGCCCTAAAACGATTTACGAATGGCTAATATTAGTAACTATTTACCGTGCCTAACCTTAAGCTATTAATTACGGCCCTCCTTATCTAGTTCTAGCCCTATATCTAGCAAGCACCGTTTATAAGGACGTAGATTTAACTAACGCCCTATAAGAACCTCGTCCTAATCGCCTTTAAAAGGAAGGTTCTAAAGCTAAGTCGCTCTTTAGGATAGCTCTAGTTATAAAAGTAATAGTATTAAACCGGACTAAGTTTTAGTAAAATCCTATAATACCAATCTTATAAATATTAATTAGTAGGAAGTCCACAGATCTCTTTATAGCTGTTTACCGAACCGTATATTCTAGTTTATAGTTTATAATCCTTTTAGCTTATATATTATTTTCTATAAGTTATCTTTCTAATCTATTAGTTTTATATAGTGTTTAGTATTTCATACTATTCCTTATAGCTATATAGGGCCCAAGTTCTTTATAGAAAGCTTAGGGGGCTTTTTGCTAACTTCTTTAACTTTAAGTATAAATAGTATAGTATATGTAGTCTAAGGTTGGCGTAGTATACAGATCCGCTGCAGATTAAGCTATACGTCCTTTTTAAAAGCCCGGTCTTTATATCTAGTGTTTATCTATAGCCGTATAAGGTTTTCTATTATAATACTAATATCTTTTATAAAGGGAAGTATTAGGGGTATAATTTTAGGCTAAATAAGTTGTCTATTCCGTATATTAAGCTATAAGCCTAAGTAGGCTAACTATTTCCCTTCTAAAATTATATTATAGTATCTATAACAGTGCTAAGGCGCATTACCTGCTATATTCTACTAACTTTAACTTCTACTAACTAACTAGGATTTTCTATCCCCAAGATAGAAAATCCTTATTAGCTCGCTTACTACTAGCGCCTTAATAACCCCTTTATATTTGCGTTAACCTTTAAGGGTTTTCTTCTTCTTCTTCTTCTTCTTCTTCTTCTTCTTCTTCTTCTTCTTCTCTTTAGCTTAGTATCTTTATATATTAGCAATCTATAAGCTTCGTCTTAAAGAAATTTATATAACCCATTACATTATTCTAAGCTCTGCTTATACTGCCTAGGAAGGCCTTAAAAATATCCTACCCTAAAAAGACCTTTATTTACACTAACACGTTAATATATTATACTTAAACACTAAAGTTACTTACTTTATACCGCCTAGGAAGGCCCTAATAATATCCCACTTTATAGGCCAGACTATACTTAACCTATATCCCTAAAAGAACCCTAGAATTAAAACTAAATTATATAATTCTAATAAACTTAAGAAAGCTAATAATAGTACCTAAAGTAAGCTTATTTAAGAGAATAGCCTTTATTTAAGAGAAACCTAAGATCTAGCTAGGATTGGAAATTAAAAATAATAATAATATAGTAGAGGTATATAAGTAGATTCGCGGCTTTATACCTAGCTAGAAAGCTAATTATCTTAAAGTAAAATATATATAAGAGACCCTATAAGAGATCCCAGAAAGCCTTACAGCCCTATAAAAATAGCCTAGCTTCCCCTTTTTAAAGCCCTAGCTAATTAGTTTACTTTACTAAAGGCGATATACTAGGGAGTATGGATATAATAGCGAAGTAATTAAAGTCTATTAAGCTCCCCAACCCCTAACCACTATTTAATAAAATAGACCCTACTTTTAAAAATTAGAGGATTTAAGTATAAGGAAAGCTCTGTGTTAATAATAACTATTTCCTCTCTAAAGAAGTTAAAATACTCTACCTCTTTAGTCGAACTACTAGAAGTACCTAGCGTTACCTTTAAACTAAGTTTAAGAACAACTCTTCTACCTAGTTTATATCTATTAGCAAAATACTATAACACTTAGCTACTATCTATATTAACCTAAAAAAACTATAAAATATTTAGTATAACTATAACTATCTAATAATAAAACTAAACTAACCCTTTATTAAATTCTAAACTAAATTTATATATTTTATAAGAGAAGGAAAGGTCTCTGTTAAAAACTACCAATTAGACCTATATAATAAATTAATAATTAGGCTATAAGACAAGATTACTATAGCCTTAGATAACCTCCTAATCTATAAAAGACTTACGGCTTGCTGTGTATTATTAGATTTAGAGCTAAAGTAAATTAACGTCCGCCTAATTAGTAGAAGCGACCCTATAGTAATTAAAGTAAGAAGATAAGCTATAACCACTCTTACGCTAAAAGTAGTTATAACTATAAACTTGTAAGCTTTACCTAACCTACTATATACTACGTCCTTAACTAGCACTTACGTAATACCCTAATTAACCCTACTATAGTTACGTACTATAGCTATGGAAAGAATAATTACTTCGCCTTATTTTACCTAGAGCTAAAGAATATAGGTGATATTAAGGAAATAAGGGAAGAAGAGGCGTTTAATAAGTTAGGAAAAAAAGAATCTTAAGGGAAGACTTCTCCCTAGGGTATCTTATTAATCTTTTAATAAAAAACCTAAGTTAGCTAATAGGCAGTAAATACTTTATAACCCTATATATAGTATCTCGGAATAGATATAGAGTTAATACTACTACCCTTATTAACACTAAAGCGAATGGCTTTGCCTTTTTAAGTACTATATATATAATTAATATTACTAAGTTTCTAAATATAAAAGTCACCAAACTAGAAAAACCTATCCTAGTAAAAGGCTAGAGTAGCTAAGCTGGTAAGCCGGTTACTTATATTTTAAAGTTATATATATCTCTTAATAGATAACACTAATATAGTATCCCTTTTTCTATTCTAGACTTAGGATTCTATAACATAATCCTTAGTCAAAAGAAGATATTCTACTTTAATATTTAGTTAAATATATAATAAAGACGGTTTGTCTAGCTGGAAAATAAACTAAAGTTACTCTCCTTTATTAGAGAAATCTAAACTAACCGCTAAACGCTAGCCTTAAAGGCTAACCCTACTTATTAGCAAGATATTAAGGACTATAATATAGCCTTTACCTAAAAAGACGCCCGTTAAAAGGCTAGAAGAAACTCCTATATATTAATAAAGATACCCTCTTAAAGCGCTATAGTTAAAGAGGACTTTACTTATAGAAGTAGAATGGATAGTAATATAGAAGACCTCTAAATTATAGAGATCTAACTAATATAAAAGAGAACCTACTAATAGGATATAAGAGATAGCTTTAGAAAGATATAATTAAAGCTAAAAGAAGAAGTAATATAATTAATACCCTAGAAACCCCTAAAGTTATATAGCCTCCTAAAACTACGCGACCTTACTATAGTAGATATTGCTATAATTAGCGCTATAGGGTTCCATTTTAATATATATTAAAAAGATAATAAGGTCTTTATAACTAGCTTATATAAAATTAACTAGATTTTTAGTAAAAAGGAAGAAGGGCTATCTAAAGAAACTAATAAGAAGCTAGTTAAGCGCCTTTTTCCTACTATCTACCCAGGATATAAAGACGTATACTTAAAGGCAGCCTTTAACTAGCTACCCTTTTACTAAACCTATAACTATAAGATTTAATTAAAGGTAAATAACTTTCTAGGCTACAGCCCCCTCTACTAGTAAACTATAGACGAACTTAAAGCGATAAAGTAATACCTAATTAATAACCTTAATAAAGGATTTATTAAGCTAAGCTAATCAGTTCTTACTTCTCTTATTTTATTTAAAAAAATATATATAATTATAGCCTTTATTTATATATTAAATATTAAAAGCTAAATACTATTACTTAAAAGGACTAGTACCCTATTCCCTTAATTTATAAGACTTTTATACCCCTAAGCTAGGCAAACATCTTTATAAAGCTTAATATTTATTAAGCTTTCTATTAAATTTACATAAACCCTATAGTTAAGGACTTAATAATATTTTATACTTATTATAGGTCCTATAAATATAAAGTCCTGTTTCTAGATTAATAAACGGGTCGGCTATATACTAAAGGTATATAAACTACGTCCTTAATAAATTCTATACGGCCTACCTAGATAATATTCTTATATGCTTAGATAATAAACTTAAGTATCAAGTTTATATTAAGGTCTTAGAAAGGCTATAAAATATAGGGCTATAAGTAGATATTAAGAAATATAAATTTAGAGTAAAACATATAAAGTACCTTAGGTTTATTATTGCTAAAAAAAATTAAAGTTAATCCTTAAAAGGTTAAAGTAATCCGTAACTAAAAACCCCCTTATACTATAAAAGGGATCTAGTTTTTTCTTAGCTTTTATAACTTCTACTACTAGTTTATCCATAACTATAGAGTTATAGCTAAGCCTTTTATATGACTTACCCGGAAAGATATACCTTTTATCTTTAATAGTGACTAAATAGAAGCCTTTAAAGGGCTAAAAGTTTAGCTTATCTCTTCTTTAATCCTCTATTACTATAACCTACATCTTAAATTAATATTAAATATAAATACTTTTAACGGATTTATAGCGGGAATCCTATTATAGCTACATCCGGACAGTAAATAGTACTCTATTACTTTTTTTCAAATAATAGACCCGGCTAAGTATAACTATAAAATATATAATTAAGAAATACTAGCTATTATCTAATCGCTATCCTAATAGCGCGTAAAGCTTAAAGGTATAAAATTTTAAATAAGATATATACAGATTATAAAGCCCTAGAGTATTTTATAAGAATGAAGTAACTTACTGGTTAATAAGCCTAGTAAGGGTAGACTTTTTTAGGAGAGGGGAGGGGTAATATAATGGTGCTAGGGCGAGTTACCTACTAAATTCTGCTATGCTTTTACTATATTCTACTAACTCTAACTTCTACTAGCTAATTGGGATTTTCTATCTTTAGGATGGAAAATTACTACTAGCTCGCTTACTATTAGCGCCTTAGCGACCCCTGTATATTTGTGTTAACCCCTAAGGGTTTTCTTCTTCTTCTTCTTCTCCTTTTTAGCTTAGTGTCTTTATATAGTAGCAATCTATAAGCTTTATCTTAGAGGCATTTATACGGGCCCGTTATAGTTTTTGTAAGCTTTACAGTGTGTGGGAATTGAACGAGCAACTTAATTGTAAATCTATGGAAATCAAGTGGTATAAATACATGAAAGTAGACCCCGAACTCCGAAGCCCATGACTCATTTCAAACGTATCCGAGACATACGAG
>Ga0307515_10024121_pt1 | contig 10615 bp, 13 predicted proteins | sample 17_EM_MG_FD_194513 | JGI IMG/M metagenome (GOLD analysis project Ga0307515, IMG submission 194513) | Populus trichocarpa ectomycorrhiza microbial communities from riparian zone in the Pacific Northwest, United States - 17_EM | ecosystem: Host-associated > Plants > Roots > Unclassified | place...
TGTGACCACAAAAAAGTGCGAAATAAAATAAGAAAAAAGTACTATCGTCTGCGGGGCACAAACCGCGACCGATCCCGCTAAATGCGGCCTCAAACGGGTGATAAATGAGCTCATGATGCTCGATTTTCGCCCTAGGGGAAAGCGAGCCGCGCCTTCCTTTTTGGGAACGCGCGGCACCCGGTGCTCGCCCTGGGCTCACCCCTTCGCCTCGCGATTGGGGGTCACACAGGTAAATAGGGGTCTGGCCCTTATAGGTATATTATCTATTAACATGTATCTAGGATCTGACACAATTTTGGTGTCACCCGGCGCGAGTCCGGTCACCCTTGCCCCGGGGGGTGGGGGTGGAAATGCCCTTATTGCGCGCCCTACAGGTGAGTATTTGATTGAATATTCTATAGATTTATCCTACTGACATTACCGAAGTGGAGCGACCCCACTCGGGCCCATTCCGCGCTGTTTCTGACCCCTCGAGTCAGGGGGGTCAAAATCTAAAAAATCGCGATTGCGCCAGAACACGGTGCGCGATTGTTCCGCGGTTTGGGGAACTTATTCTAGTGTCTATTTATGTTGTATCTGCGCCCTTCCCGCGCTACCGCGTACATTTTTGCCTCTTCGGCAATGGTGGACGTACTTCCACCCATATTCTGCTCCCACGCTTGGTACATTTACTGTGGTCACTCGGCGCGTTGCTAACACATTTTACAGGCTATATTGAATAGGGGGAGCCCCCCCTGCATGTTGATAGCGCTGCGGGGTGCTTCCCTGCAGGACTGTCTTGCTTTGGGGGACAGATCCACTTGTGGATCACCCCCATTGCTTGTTACTTATGCAGGAGGGCTTAGGATACGTAGGTATTTACAATACCTACGAATCCCGCGTGACTTAGCGCGTATACGGTGAGTACTTCACCTCCTACATGCATTTTTCGCTCAATCTGTCCCCCTCTCTCCTGCCTTCCCTACTAACTTTCTTGCTTCGTTGCGGACTGTTTCTAGGTCGTTTATACGTCCATTATAGGCCCCCGGAACCGTTTGTACAGCGGTTTAATGATCGGTAAGTTAATTCAGTTTTTGTGTTCCATCCCCACCCTAACAACACCTAATAGATTTTCGCTTTTTCCACTGCATTACAAGTGTAATTTTGGGTGTTGGGGGACTGTGATTTGTATATTATATATCATTCATGTATTCTAGCACAATATGTGCACAAATAAAGTGGTTTTATGATGACGCACAAGGGAGGGATATGCACCAAAACGAATAAGTTCCGGATGCCAGGGGCTATGTATATAGTATTACACCGTAGATCGATCGGCCGGAGGAAACCGAATCGAGGAGAGGGCGATTGCAAATCGCCGGGTTTGGAACGGGGGAACCACCCGATCAGCCAGGGAACCCCCTACCCAAAAGGGATAGGCCGTGGGAATATGCTGGGGCGGGGAGTATTACCCCTGGCCCCCGGTGAGACCAGGGGAAGGATTTTACCCTTCAGCACGGAGTATATTTTACTCTTCAGAGGGGAAACTCCGTGGGAGTATTACTTTTTCAATAAGGACTCCCGGGCGCATCGCCGCGAGGTAAGTGTGAGGCGTTGTTAACGTTGTCCGTTGGAAAGATGTGATGATAAGGAAGCTAAAACCTGAGTGATCCCGGAAAATATGAGCGCGCTCCGAGTTCAATATGGAAGTGCAGCAACATCTATTCAGCGTCTCGGTCGGGGTTCGCTGGCCTGCGACGAAAGGGTAGTGACCGATTGTGAGAGGGAGTGGCCAAGTCCTGCAGGTCCGGTTCCCGAGAGAAGCTGGTGGAAAACGACATAGTCGTAAGACTCCCCTCACTCGCATCCTCAGTCCTATCCGCAACCTCCTTCAGGGATAATACAAGCCGTGAAATCATGACCGGCATAAAGCTAAACCGCGAATCGAGGGGTCAATACTGGCGATGCGATACGGTAGTGTGTCACATACACTTCTAGTCCACTGAGAACCGGAATGAATAAGGGAAGTTAGAAAGGGACAACCCAACACGGACGTAGCTCTCACATTGCAGGGAGGATTTGCAAACCCGGCTAGATTTGGTGGATTGTTAGTCAGTGTCACCACAATGGGGCCATGACCCGAAGAATGAAATCTGAAACCATACCCGTGCTGCCTCTACCGTCACAATGAGCAATAGGTGAGAGAGGAATATCGTGAAAAAGTAAACAGTAACATCGCTAATGACAGCGTGCAGCATCGTGGAGAGGGCAAAATGTTGGACGCATTTCAAGACCTCAGCCACCATCGAAATGAGGGCTATCGTGTCTGCGACGAATGCGATGAGCGTGGTTCAGACTTTGGGGGTCATAAAGAACATACCGAAGGCGAGGATCGATACCTCGAAGGCGACCCCGACCGATAACGTTTTCTTGTGATCGTACAGGCAGACCCTGAAAGGGTCCAAAGGGATGTTGGGGTGGTGTACGACTAGAGTGCCTCAGTTGGAGCTATCGCGAAAGGAATAAATAACATTAAACTCACCTCTGTCGGTAATGTTACGAAGGAGTGCAATGCCCAAGCCCGCATGAATCGTTCCCAGGGTTAAAAACGCCCACAAGAGTTTCCGGTTCAGCCTGCTCAGGGCATATGCCCTAGCGGGAAGCATCAAGGTTTGAAATGCAGTTGGGTTATTGGACTTGTTACGTGCCTGATGCCAATGAAAATCTGCGCGAGGAGGCAGGACAACACATAGCAGAATATTTGGGCAGAGATAGCCTTCTTGCACCTAGCGAAAGTAATCAATTGATGTGCGGCAAGTTTTCCGGTCAACGCACATCTAACAGAGGAACGCTCGTCAGGAATCAAGCCGAATTTGAATAAGGGGTGATCGCACCTCAACTGGAAGGTGGTGCGCTGTGGAATCGGGTAAGTCAGTGTATTCCCACCTTCGGCGTGGGGCACAAACCAACGAGGCCCAGAGTCTTGTTGGCGAGAGGCGCGTATCTATTCTGATGGAAAGCGTGAGTCCACATGAACTACAACGCCAGATCATAGCCACCCACAACAATGAACAGGTAGAAGACTGGGCGGCCATAAGTCATTCGCGTGTACTTGCGAGCGAAGGGATCGATAGGCTTACTCCAAGTTTTCTTCCCTCCCCAAGCATATCGTATCTGGTTAGAGCCAGAACTCAGAATCAACGTGAAGGCGGTTAAAACGCGTATTGCACCTCGTGGTCCAAGGTGAGGAAGTAGTCGTATAACAGAACGGCTGCCACAGCAGTCGAACAATACTGGGTGGGATGTGAGAGTGGTGACCTCACGCGAGCGGAGCCGACGCACCTTGTTGACCATGCTGGGTACGCAAGCAAAGCAAGTCACTCAGCGATGGAAGATAAACGAAGTCACAGAATAACTCACAAGTCCTCGCCAATCCTTGTTAGAGTTGCAATCGATAGATCCATGTCGTGTTCCATTTCGTGTCCCATGTGGCAGGAGGAGACACCAAGCAGACCTCAACAGCGAACTTGTGGCGTACGGTGGCCAGAACGCTTGGTCTCGAACCCAACGGAACCCCGCCGCCGGCACCAAAGGTACAACCATGGAGTGAATGCACAGCAGAAGGCGGAACAGCGTGACCCTGTGAGAGCCGGGAGGTCAGTAATGCCGATTTCGCCATCATATGCAAAATTTGAATCTGATCAGCGAGATCCGTTGTATGGAGCACGGGATCACCATAACTTTGTAACGGCGAAAAAATTGAGCCGGAGGACGAAATGAGCGTTAAATTCCCTTGCTGCCGCTTCTGGCTAACGCAAGTCTAAGTGGGCAGGAGTGCCTATATTTTCCTCTCTTTGTACGCTGTAGGACTGCCAGGCGGTAATCAGCGTGTCACTTTCACAAGGAGGGTGCCAGGCGCAATATCCCTCAGGGGATTCCACTCGGACCGCAACGTCTAGACCTTCCCAAATAATCACTCGTCGTCAAGGCGGCCTCGCACTCTCGCTTAAGCTCGTTCCGTTATAGGTTTTCGAAAGATCTTACGTTTCCTTTCAGGCTTGGCCCAGCCCACTGTGAAGCTCGTCACCGCGTGTGGCCCGTTGACAAGCAGGAGTTCGAAACAGGCAAGCTCGTCGTAAACCTACCAAGCGTGGGTCACAGCGAACATCGTTGAGAATTCATTTGGATGAAACGCACGGAGTAATAGTACACGAATCCGAACCAAGATAGCGGAAATTTTCATAATCGTACTAATTTTGTGCGACGCGCAGCCTCTGCTCACGTCTACGGTCCCGACTGGCCAGTCCCGAATAGCCATTAATAAGAACCCAGCCTGGCTCCCGTGTCTTCGGACGTATGTTGGATGTCTCATGCTCGTATGTTTGTAATCCTTGTGCATATCTGCGACGACCCAACCGCGCTCATCACGGTAAACCCACACCTGCTGCTCGCCAGTTGCTAAGTTACGGTGGACGTAGATGTATCCCGGCTCCATTTCGTCTTCCATCGGCGGGGGGTTCTCGATCGTGTATGGAGTCTCTGTTGTGTACCACACGGTGGAACCAGGGGGAGCGTATGGCGTAGATGTGTACGGTCTTTCGTGGTGGACGGGGCGGCTCAGGGGAAAGGATACGTGGCCATGCCCAGAGGTCGGCCCGGATTTAGTGACCCAATTGGTGCTGGTATCGCCTCGTTGGACGGTGCGTAAACAGTCGGGGACCCGTCAAGTAACTCCCGATCTCGGAAAGGAGATGCCAAAGAAGACGGCAGGGGGTGGGTAACTGACAAGGAGCGGGGATTAACGTCGGAGTATTCCTGCCGTACGGACCTCTGTTGGTGGGCGTATTGGGTTGGATCCTACAGGTGGCAATAAGATCAAACTTAGCCGATCAAAGACGAGTAGTACGGACAAGTCGCTCTTCAGACTCAGACTCCACAGGAGCGAGGAAACCTAGGAACGGCAGAGAGGCCAATGCTCCTCTGATATATTGAACCATAGAGTCGAGGCCAGTTACGGTCCGCCTGAATTGAACGTGTAGCCGTTGGGTAAATAGTATGACAGGGCTAACAGTATGCATACCTCTCACTGGCAGGGAGTAAGTTCTTGTTCGGCAGTTCTGCAGCTTGCTGGGATACGTAGACATCACCGCCGTCCCTACTCTTTGTCGCCTGCCGTAGGAATATCGGTCCATTGCCGTTGCAGAGTAGGTATCAGAGATGTCTTACCGTACGCGCCCGGGCGATAAGAGCACTGACCATAGTATCCAGACACCCCTTCCCTCTGTACTCTTCTGAAACCCCCGCTAGCCAGATATGTAAACTCTGGGAGGACCCATTTTTTAGAGGTTCAGGGTGTGATCTTGGGTGTGCGAAGAGGAACGCCACTGGTGGAGGAACTGGAGATTGATAAGGCTGGGGTACGAGGTAGACGATACTCGAACCGGGGTCGGAGAGTCTCCTCTTCCACTCCTCCAACGAGGTGTAGTGAGACTCAGGCTCCGGGTTGAAAATCGAGTTAGAGAGCTGCAAGATCGAGGCGATCGCGGCGGCGTCCTCGGTCTCGTGGGATAAGTACCTCAACTCCAAATACTCGTATCATACACAGAACAACTACAGCAAGGATAGTGAGAAGAGAACACACCTTGGAGCCTGACATCAGTACGGCATGGCGGGGCGAAGAGCATGGGTTTGATAAGCACACAAGTGCCTGCTTAGCGTGCGTCAGCGTCCGTAACCAGTGCCATGTGCGACACACAAACTTACAATCAGTTTTCAGGTCCACAAGGGGGATTGGGATGTTTGTCGTCAACGTCCGAGGAAGGGTGGAGGCCATCCATAAACCAGGACGACCCAGAACCAGAGGAGGGGAGCGAGATATTGTGTTCGTCGTTGATGCTGAACCTATACACATCAGGGGGAGGCCGGAGTGTCAACAATATGAGCGCCTGATGAAGTTTCACGTACCATATGGTTCCATCGTCTTGCGCATCTGCTCGGGGACGTTATGACCGACGGCCGGTTGAACTGTCACCAATGGCCGTTGTGAGATCTTATTGGGGTTCGATGGTGTGTGCGACAGGCACTTACGTGCGAATGTAGCGGCAGAGGTCATCCCGCGTTGTCTGCCCAGAGCGAGGATGTGGAAGGGACTGTTATGTACCTGTTCTTGCATCCCGCAACAGGCTCGGGTGCGTGATGGTCGTCGGTTGCCAGTCGCGACTCAGAGGGGAATAGGCGCGTCAGTGTCGGGATTTCCCACAACCGCAGGGGGCAAGTGTGTAAGAGGCTCGTGAATTCCTCGAAGGTGGCAGCGTGTTTGCCCTGTCGCTAGCCATGGAACTAGAAGCCCCGTATCGTGGTCTACATTTACCGCGTCTCGAAAAGGAGGGGGGTGTCGAGTGATCCTCACTGGCTATTGACTTCAGTTCGTGCTGTTGAGGGTGATATTCCATAGTTCGAGCACAGAAAACGGCCACTTACTGGCGTCGTCGTGGCCGTTCAGAGTTGAGGACGGACAGGAGTTTGGACTTGGCCAATTTCTCGCTTTATGCCCCAGCTGCTGTGATGTCACTTTCCCACCACCTCACTCGCTCAGCTCGAGCATCATGTTGTAAGTACTTTGACACTTGCTAGTTAGGAAAGTGAAGCAGGAGGCTGGTGGGATCTTGTTACCACCGGAGCGCCGTTGTTGAGCTGGCCCTTGATGCACGTTGTGCGGCCATATCGTTACTCATACACAAATGTGCGCCGAATGGCATGCGGCTACCGGCCAACATCCCGGCAAACGCTCCAATTATAGGTAACCTCTGCAAAATGTTCTGGATCATCCGCCTACCGACTGTCGATTGAGCGGGCAGTCTCGAGTGTGGGGAAGTTGAGGGCGACCTGGCTCCTGGGCCTGGACGGTCGTCCAAATTGGGCGAGGCGCTCGTGAGCCACGTGACTGATTGCTCACCCAATTTGGACCGACTCCCCATTTTGGCCTGGGCCAACATCTGCCGGTTTCAAATTTACCAGATTCGACCAAGCCGGTCAAAATTCGACCGAATCTTTTTCTACAGTGTCAGAATTGCTGTAGGATCCTCAGCCGGTGCATTCGATGTGGTCTTTGGAACAGGGTTTGACTCACCTTCAAGTTGCTCGAAACGATTGCGCAATCTCAAGGGTCTGAACAGTGAATGGCGGGATTTGTACTCACGAGATCAAATTTGAAATAAGAGGGATAAGTAAATAAGCTAACGGGTCGACCCTCTTTCTGATGCACAACTTATTAGGACCGGGCCAAAATCTTTACAGCATTCACGTTTGGGCACACTTGTGGCCTTGGGGTGATGACCAGGTGTGGTAAACCTACAGGGGCCCCATCGCGCATTGTCAGGTCGAAACTGGGCCGGATTCCCGCGGTTGGCAACCGGATCTGGCCTTGCTGATGAATAGTCAGTTTTCTTGTTCCCGAACCACCTCGGATCAGGAAGAGAGCGGATATACCTGATAAAGTTACCCGAAACGAAGCACACGGCTCGACCTCTCTGGGGACCGGCAATCCACCAGCGGATTTCTGTTTGTTTGCATTTGTTTGTCCCACGCGTACCGCCATTGATGCCCCACGCAAAACGCGGGACGAGATCGCGTTCGGGTCCCTACTGCCCACACAGTGAGAGGGTATATGGTTCAGAATGAGTGCAGGGGGGAGGGGTATGTGGCGATGGTTACTGATACCAGTTCTTCTTGGCCAACTGGGAATGCCGTCATCCATCGGGTCAGCGTCACGGGGTGGGACAAATTCCGCTTAACTATCCGAAACGAGTGGGATCCTGGAGTGATGGCTTTCACACGGTCCCTCAATCGTATATGAAGTGGGTTCGCATCTACCCGCCCTCGAGACATTGCCTTGGTCCCACCACCTACACGCACCAGAGAGCGAACAGTCCTCCAAAGTCGCTCTTTCAATATGGGTTCCGAAGCTGACCTTGCAACACTCATTCAATTCGGTCATGACGTGTGAGTACTCCGCATTACGGTCGCCGCAGCTTCTGAACGTTGCCGATCAAGCACTTCCTACAAGGTACTACAGCATTACACAATGCCCCTATCTCAAGAGATCATTAAACGCCCAAAACCTAGTTGTATGTGATCAGCGCGACCGCCCTCTGGGCCTACGACTACTTCCTGACATTAGGAGACGAGGTAACGAAATTATGCGGTGACAATGATGCAGAAAGGGACCTTACCACCTCATATAGGTCCGTTACGCATGGAAAACGGAGAGCTTTTCCAGTGCGCGAACCTTCGTACTTTTTTTGGAGTGCCCTAACTAACAGTGTCTCAGTATTCGTACTATTCCTATTCGTGGGTGCCCTCCATTAACGGCATCGTATCAGCCTGACCGCCGTTTAGATCAGGTATATTCCAGGACTGTTCCGGGTGTGGATAGCCATCTGTAAGTGGGATTTTATCAACCCATAACACCCGATCCATACCAACACTATCGATCCTCGGTTGCAGCGTTATTATATCCGGGTTACGCATCCAAAGTATGCTTGGCCCGTACACACCTACTTCTTCCAGGAGGCTAATCGTTATGGCAAACAGATGTACGTGGGAACTCTGGGTGATGGAATCTGAGTTTATGTGGTCGATCTTGGCATCGCAGGTGTAAGGGGGGCATGCTCCTCGAAGTGATGTACTATACGTCCATCAACTTGGCTGCCCAAATTGTCCTGGCTCAAAGGTCTAATGTTTCTTCGTCGAATTGAGCACGCCCGCTCACTTTTACCACGACAGAACTTACGCCATAACGAAGAAGAACAAATGGGTCACAGGCATCCTGTATGCAATTTCCGCTGTACAGTTCGGTGTTGGAGTTTACACGGTCGTTTCTATTGCAATGAATCCAGGTTAACATTTCCACCCCATCACAATACTCGAGTTCTGGAACTAAGGGCACATTCCCAGCAGTGAAGATGCTTGAGGTTCCTCTGGATTCGCTTCGCCTATGTGTTAACAAGGCGTCTACCAAAATCTTCGCGATCCTTCAGATGTCCCTCTCTCTCCTCTTCGGTGAGCATTCCGCCGCACTTTCTAATCTCCCCACTCCCCGAATTAAACTGCCGTTCCGTTCCCTTAGACACCATAGTTTTTGCGGTCGCCCTCGTACAAACACGGTTCATCAGATCGACGCACCAAGGGATGAACGCGTCGAATATTCTCGACACGTTCACCAGGGACGCACAGATATACTTCGCCGTGATATCTACGTCCCACCTCTTGGTCTTGATCATTTTCGCCGCGGCAAGGGTGGGGTTCTTTGCACTAGTACTCGAGTTTAACACATGCTGACCGCCATGTCCGCTTTTCCAGCCAGGGTTACGGGGCATACCTGTGGCGTAAGTCGTCCTCGCGCATGTGATCGGGCCGAATTGCCCTCGCTAATCACCTTCCATCGTTTCCCGTCGGCAGGGGAAACGCGGTGTGAGATGCTTCTCGCTCACAGAATGACTGACGCGTGGCTGACCGATCCGGACCCCTTCAGGTTTACCCCAATGATGATAAGTCGGATGATAATCTCATTGAAGAAGGCCGCTAGCTCGCAACGGCCCCCCATGAACACGAAGGTTCCAACTTGGTCACCAACAAACCTACATGATACCCACTCCCCCCACCCGGCGGACAATATCCAACTTTCCACGTTCAAGAGTTGCGGGGTTTAACAACCCGGGTCCATAGGTTGGTCCCACCTGCATGAGGGTTTCGTCTCTAGCCGACCCCTAAGGTTTGAAAGCCAGGTCCCGGTTCGCGGACTTGGGGGAATGGACAATGACAACTCTCATACACCGTACTCCACCTCCTGTATCTTTGTCGTTTGGGAATGCTTGCTTCTGAGGAATGGGTGACCGCCCGTAGTACCAGAAATGTATATCCGTTCTAACGGGGTTCCATTGACTGAAGTTTATCTATAAAATCTATAAAAAAAAGCGAACTATAACTTTCCCACGGTTCTGATTGGCTGAGACAAAGTGGTATCAGTATAACGTCCCCTCCTTCGGTACCTTTAAATCAGCACGCCTGTCGTATCCCAGATATCTCCCCGTATCCCCCGCACCACTCATGGATCCTGTCCACTATGGCCGGGTCGTCTGCACCTGAACCACCTAAATGACATCCATATCTTGCACGATGCGTGCAGCCCTTTAACATGGTGCAATACCATCATCGTGGGTTTTTATCGTTGCACGGGCCAGCACCCCTCTGGCCATATCGCAAACTGCCGGGTTTGCGGAGTGCTTAAAGACGTACCCCTTACCGGATGGTAGGGATCATACGGTACCCAAAACGCTTCGGTTATTTAGCTCACGGCTAGCAGTACCGACCCCAACTCCAGTTGCACCTAATTTCAAGAATGCAGCCCATCCACGAGGGGTTTGCACCGAAGGTTCCCGAAGGCGGCCCGCCGCGTCGGCGAGCACGTATTACCATCGGGATCACCGGGTTGGAGACTTTCTGTCTTGGAATTCTTGGAAAATATCCTTACGGCGGCAACGGTAACCGCTGTTAGGAGAAAACCAAGCCGCTGGCTTGCGCAATCATCAGAACGAACAACAAAGGTGAGATTACTGCGATAGCGTAATTCCAGGTC
>Ga0307515_10024122_pt1 | contig 10615 bp, 11 predicted proteins | sample 17_EM_MG_FD_194513 | JGI IMG/M metagenome (GOLD analysis project Ga0307515, IMG submission 194513) | Populus trichocarpa ectomycorrhiza microbial communities from riparian zone in the Pacific Northwest, United States - 17_EM | ecosystem: Host-associated > Plants > Roots > Unclassified | place...
GAGACGTCACGACGGGTGTGCATGCGAGTACGTTGACCGAGTTCCTCGCTGTCCGGAGGGATGGGAGCGGTTTTACCAATGATGATATCCTCGCCGACCACCCCGGTACCAGGGGCGATCAACCCGTCGTCCTCCAGTTTATCGTACGATCCATGCTTCATCCTCAGCGTTGTATCCTTCGACGGTTTCTCAAACTCCTCGAGCTGCTGAATGCCGCTCTTCTTCTCGAGATCCATGTAACTCCGGTAGTAGATACTCCTGAAGAGACCACGATCGATGGCGCTTTGGTTCATGATAACGGAATCTTCCTGGTTATAACCGCTGTAACACATGATGGCGACGATAGCGTTTTGGCCTGCAGGAAGTTCACGGAATCGGAGGTATTCCATGGATCGGGTGGTGGCGAGAGGTTTCTGGGGGTAGTAGAGGATATTTGCCATAGTATCCATGCGGACCAAGAAATTGGTGAGGTAAATTCCCATGGCTTGTTTACCCATAGCGGATTGGTAGGTGTTACGGGGGGACTAGAAGCGACCGTGAGACGCGGCCCCGTCTAAAAAGGCGGATCTACGTACCTGATTGTGGTCGGGGAAGGGGATGATACTTGCACAAACACCAAGAATCATGCTAGGATGAATCTCGCAGTGAGTCCAAGTGTGGGCAGTGGTGGGGGGACGCAGCCGAGCCGAGGGATCAAACTCGACCTCAGGCTCCTGGGTCTCGCCGAGAGACGTCAACCTTGACCTCTCGAGTTCATCAGGGGTCATGCAAATCATTACAGTTTCCTCCTCCTCGGCGTCCAACAACTCGATGATACCGGTTCTGATGAGTTCATCCCACTTGAACGGTTCCCCGCGATCATTCTCACCTCGCACAAGCCACTCGATGTGCTTTTTCCGCAAAGCGAGTTGCTGGTTCTCGGCGATGAACAACGGCCGACATACTCGTCCTGCATCAGTGTACAACCGCAACTCCCTCTCCCGAATATCCCGCACGACAGAAACCTCAGGACTGATATCGTCCTTCCTCCGCAACTTCTTGATCGTCTTCACCAGGTTAGCAGGGTCTCGGTGGACGCCCATCCACACACCGTTGACGAAAACCTTCGTCGCGGGCGTCGCAGAGTGAGCGTTTTCTTCCAGCGACTCCAAACCCCACTCCTCCAAGAACTCAATGACGGGGGCAGACAGTGAACCGACAGAGATACAAGACATCAGTGCCAAATTCTTGACCAGACCACAAGCCTGTCCTTCTGGCGTCTCCGCAGGACACACCATTCCCCAATGCGTATTATGAAGTTGGCGGGGTTTGGCGATTTTACCCTCACGCCCGAGTGGGGTATTACAGCGCCGTAAATGCGAGAGTGTGGAAGCATAGGTGTACCGGTTTAGCACCTGCGAGACACCAGCCTTCGATGACATGGACTTCTTCTGGTCGCCCCAATTACCGGTGGCCAGGGAATACTTGAGACCGTTAGTGATGGTGTTATGTTTGACCGCAAGAGTGAGGTTGAACTCTTTATGAGTTTCAACGCACTGGGGCATAAGTCAGATAGGTATACATCCTGACATTGAACGGCCTACCTTCTGCAGATAGCGGTAGACATCCTTTGTGAGTTTCCGGAACAACATCCTGAACAGGTTGGCGAGCAACGGCCCAGCGAGGTCCAAGCGCTTCTTTCCAAAGTGGTCACGGTCATCGAGTTCTCGACGTTCCATGGCGGCAAGCAACAGACGGTGGATCATGTAGCCGAAGAAGAAAGCCTTCTTGGACTCTGACCCCTCGGCCATGGAGACATGAGGCAGCATCTCCTTTTGCAAAATTTCCTGTGCGTAGCGAAGACGGTGTTCACGGTTGAGACCCGTGGTCGTACCACGGTTGCCAATGAAGTCCAAAGCAACCTAACGAGAGCTAATAAGGGAAGGCCAAAGTGGAGGTAAAAAAGGCTCACCTCCCGGTCTTGAATAACGAAACCATCGTCAATACAAGGCTTGAGCATCTCCAGCATCTGGATGTCTTGCATATCGTAGCATATATGTTCCAGGATATCGCGATCTGAAATGACGCCCAATGCGCGGAAGACGACCCAAATAGGGATATCGACCTTGATGTACGGGATGGTGGCTTTCATGACTTTTCCCAGCTAGTTCACGTCAAGCATTTGCTCAGCCTGAGGCTAACCTAAATGCTCACCGAACGCTCCTGCCCACGGTGGTAGAGCTTCACTTGGAACTGACTGATGGTCTTTCCTCCCTTCTCCACAGCACTCCGAATCTCGGCCAAGAAGCTAATCGGTGAGGGTTGTGCCTTGGCGAAGACATAGACGTGGTTTGTGGCCATGCGCTCTTGAGCTATGAGGACCTTTTCTGAACCGTTGATAATAAAGTACCCTCCCGAGTCGTATGGGCATTCATTCAGGTCGTACAAGTCCTGGTCGCGGAGGTCGCGGAGGATACAGAAGGTTGATCGCAACATGATGGGGACCTGTAGCGTTCTTTGGTGGAATTGTACATTTCCTATGGTATACACCAGTACTGACCTTTCCTATCCAAACTTTCTTGCTATCTTCAGCGGTTGGCGTGGTCTCCTGTTCCCAAACCATCTCGCCGGTAGCACTGTTTGGATCTACCTGACCGACGAGAACGCGCTTCGTCATTTCGATGTAGAGTGGGGCGGAGTAGGTCAAGTTCCGTAACCGAGCCTCCTGGGGGAAAACAGGTACGACAGAGCCGTCTGCCTCAGTGATTGTAGGACGTGAGAGGTAGATCTGGCCGAATTTGAGCTCGTATCGTCGTGAGACATCGCCTGCGTGTCCAGTATGTTGGTCAGCGGCGTCGAGAATCAGGTCTGAGTTTTCGTCCACAAGTTCTTGCATAGTGTTTTGGACGAATTCATCAAAGGAGTCGAGTTGTTGACGGACGAGACCCTTTGCATCGAAGAAACTCGAGATGACCGTCCAGCAATCCTCTTGGGTTATTTGTTCGTAGTCCTCGTCATACTCTTCGTCCCCCATTTCGTATCCGGTGTCGGCGTAAGCATCCTCATCGTGGGAGTTAGGGTCTTAAGTTGGAACGAGATAAAACGCGTCAGAAGACACATGAATGTGAGCAAAGACCGATACACGCCTTGGCTCATAAGGACGATCTCAACCGGGGGATCCGACTACGATGTTGAAATAAAATGATATTTCTTTTCTTTCCCGCGCCTGATTCTACGCTGCGAACGGGACACAGAGGGCTGAAACCTGGGGACGCGACGCTGAGGACCGGCAGGGATGAGAGCCAGACGCAACAATCGTGCTGACTGTACTTCCTTTTTTGGTTTGTTTGTTGTCCATACTTATGGACAGGCCTCTACACCGCACGTGAGTATCCTCAAGTGGCCTTTCCCGTCCTTCTACTACTCCCGCTCCAATGTCGACCAAGTAGGTCTCCCCCAGATGACACTCAGATTTTCTCATATGCCCCCGGGTCTCCGCCAACTGGTTCTGGGCCAGCACCCTCCTTTTTTTCATGCTCGTCACGCGCACAGATGGTCCAGGAACGCCTTTTTCTTCAAGGCACCATCGCCCACACCCGGCCTCGGACGCAGGGCTCTCTGGCTCATCCCAGTCGCTGGCGGAATTGGCTTCCTGTTTAAGCCGCAACCCCAAAGCGTGCTTCCGCAAGTTCTTCAGGACGACGCTTTCATTCCGTGCAACCGACAAACACCCCGTCCTCAGCCAATCATCTACTCCCCGTACGAACCGGACCAATCCCTGCTCAGTAGATTCGGAGTGTTTCTCCGGAGCACCATTCTGGAACCCCTCGTCACGGCCGGCAGATTCGCATACCTCTTCTGTCTTTTCTTTCCCGTCATTTTAGCGTCTCCCATGTTATTGATCGGTAACCCTGCCCCAGAACTACAGGGAGATAGGTGGGGTGCCGTCTGGTGGTACGACTTGCTTGTCGTACAGATGGAACGGGCGGGCCCGACGTTTATCAAGGTACCTGATCATCTGTATTTCCACAGACTTATCCTCTAAGCTCTGGACTCTGCAGCTCGCTCAGTGGGCAGGGTCTCGTGTTGACCTTTTTCCGTCTTTGCTCTGTCAACGCCTAGGGCGCCTTCACTCAGACGGAAAACCTCACCCCTTTTGGTATACCAAACGGATTCTCGAGAAGATATTTAAACGTCCCTTGGATCAGATATTTGAGCAAATCGACGAAGCCCCGATAGGCACCGGGGCGATCGCTCAGGTGTGCTTCATGGAAATACTATTCACTGCCGTAATTGAGAGGTTTGTAGGTGTACAAAGCCACGCTCAAACAAGACGTCCTCCCTCCTTCCTATCAGGATCCCAAACGAAAACAAAAATTCCATGCCGCTGCCCTTTCACTTCCTCATCCCCCCTCCTCCGTTCCAACTGCTATGGTCGCGATGAAGATTCTCCATCCCCACGTTGAAAAGACGATCAGCCGTGACCTCGCTATCATGAGTTTCTTCGCAGGACTCATCACTCTCCTACCTGGTATGGAATGGTTATCACTAAAGGAAGAGGTTGAAGTCTTTGGGCGCATGATGTATGAGCAACTCGACCTCCGTAACGAGGCCGAGAACCTGGACCTCTTCGAGAAGAATTTCGCCCACAGAAAACTTCCCATTAGTTTCCCCCGCCCTCTCAAAACTTGGTCGACCAAGGATATCCTAATAGAAGAGTATCAGACCGCCTTGCCTTTGGAGCTCTTCCTTAAGAACGGGGGTGGTCCTTACGATCGCCAACTCGCAGAAATTGGTCTCGACGCATTCTTAGTGAGTTCGACGTATTGCTAAATCTGGCAGAAACTTACCCGCCAAAAGAATATGCTTCTCCTCGACAACTTTGTGCACGCAGACCTACACCCTGGCAACATTATGGTCAAGATGTCCAGACCCCTCACGACCCGGGAAGTCCTCTCGCACGTTTGGGCCTCATTGACGAACAATGTTCCCGAGAAATCGGAGACCCCCGCACCCGAATGGGACGACCTCTTCCACAAACTCAATGATGTCAAGCATTCACCAGCTCAATGGCGGAGCGAACTGAGCGAGCTCCGATCGCAGGGCTATGTTCCCGAAATCGTCTTCATCGATGCAGGTCTCACGAATACCCTCAATTCCATTGACCGCAAGAACTTCCTCGACCTCTTCCGGTCTGTTGCAGAATTTGATGGATACAGGTCGGGCAAGCTCATGGTCGAGAGGTGCCGTACACCTCACCTCGTCATCGAGGAAGAGACGTTCGCCTTGAAGATGCAGCACATCGTGCTGAACGTGAAGCGCAAGACCTTCTCGCTGGGTCACATTAAGATTTCGGACATCTTGTCGGACGTATTGAGGGCCGTCAGGCAGCATCACGTCAAGATGGAGGCCGATTTTGTCACCACGGTCATCTCGACCCTGTTGCTGGAGGGTATTGGACGACAACTGAACCCTGAATTGGACCTTTTCAAGAGCGCCATACCGATTCTGAGGCAGCTAGGCAGGCAGATGACGTCCGAGCAGTCACTGGAGTCGATGAAGGATTTGCACACGGGTACATTTGGCACCTTCATCAAACTCTGGGTGCTGATAGAGGCGCGTGGATTGGTCAACGCTTCGATCGTCAACGCGGATGAAATGGTTCGCTACGATTGGTAGGTGGATAAGCACTATTTTACTTGGCACACTCTCATCATTACTCCTGTAGGCTTTCTCCGGGTGTCTAGCCCCGCCCCGCTTGCTCGAATTTCGGACAGTTTTCATGTTTATAGACACAGACGCCTCTACGATCCATGTAAACCATTAATTCCCATCAGATAGACCCCTGCCACAACTTACTTAGAATTCAGTAGCATATACATTTGTCAAGAATGGAGAAGTCGAGCAGGGGACGGGTTTTAGTATAACCCCGTTTATTTTGCCGACTACCTGACGGTGTCAGCGGCAGTGTTTGAGCCGACCAAATTGTAGGGGAGGCCGCTGTGTTTTCGAGCGGTACTCTATCGCCAGCACATATCTCTGTACTAATTTGTCGAGGCTCACTCGCATACGGTTGGTGATCAGCATGGACATAGAGCGCACTCTCGCGACGCCCGTGGTTTAAGATCGATCCTATCCGTCTCTGCAAAGGCAGGAAGCTTCGCAGACGACGTTAGTACAATCTCACAGGGATCTTGTAGAGGGGATCAGTTCGGAATGTTCTAGTCCTGAAAATCGGTCTCTAACGCTGGTCGGAGTCTGTCTGGGTGTCAACTAGTACCTACTTGTTACAATGACAGCTTGGGGGCTACTAGCACCTTGTCTCTTTCAATACCCCGCCTCCCACCTAATCGCCACAGCATCGACATCTCCTCGACTCACACCGTCCTCCCTATCGACTGACTATACACAAGCACGTACGACGACTCATGGAGGGTGCTGAAAAGGGTGATAAGGAGTCCCCGCCACTAAAGATTGACCCGAAGTGGTACGTTTGATAAGCTACGCTGGTCGGGCCGTTGACCTCTGAGCCCACGTAGTTTTCAAGATGCTCTCAGAGCTTTCTTCAAACCCATCAAGACCGACGACCCCCGCCTCGACTTCTACACGGTTTACAACAGGGAGGCGATCGAGTATGATGTGGACTATGTCAAGAAATACGACGATGACCTCAATACCACCTTGATATTCGTGCGCCACTCGTCATGCGCTCTCGTCAATTATCTCATTATACTATTGTAGGCGGGTCTGTTCTCGGCCGTCAGCTCGGCCTTCGTCGTCGATATCCATTCAAAACTTCAACCCGACCCCAACGAACAGTCCGCGGCCCTCCTCCGCGCGATCCTCCTCACTCTCAATCAGTCCGCTATCCCAGGCGAGACCCCCACCGTTCCACCTGCTGAAGAAGATCCACCGAGCGAGATCGTCACCGCCACTGCGCTCATTTACGCGAGCCTCCTGATCTCCCTGCTCGCCGCATTCGTCGCCATGCTGGGGAAGCAGTGGCTGAATCGGTACTTGCGGAATTCGGGCGGGTCAATGATTGAGCGTTGCGGAGACCGTCAACGCAAGTGCGACGGCCTCGAGAAATGGCCATTACGCCACTTCGTTGAGGCCCTTCCAGTGATGCTCCAGGTCGCCCTCCTCCTCCTCGCCTGCGGACTCTGTCGACACATGTGGTCCATAAACACCTCCGTCGCATACACCCTCGTCCCCCTCGCCGGCCTCGGAATTGTATTCTACCTCGGAATTGTGATCGCCGGCACATCATCATATGCATGTCCATTCCAAACGCCAGCGTCTATTGTGCTTCGCAGTTCATGGAAGAAGGTCCGGCACGTGATTACATCCCTTTCCGTTCACCCCAAGCGGGCGCTTTCGTGGATCCGCCGGATGTGGAACCGGGGAGCCCGACCGTTCCTCCGTCGCCAATCTCTGCCGGAGATCCCGCTCGAGAACGTACAGGTTCAACAACCGTGGTTGAAGCCAAAGGATATTGCAATCATTCGTAGAACGAGCACCAACGACGTACGGTGTGTGTCGTGGATCCTCAGAAACATTACCGACCCAGAAGCACTCGACGCCGCTATCCGGCTCGCTGGGGTGATTCGATGGTTTGTGGATGGAACCAATGCAAAGCCCTCCTATGATACGATCGTCTCCACGTTCGAGGCGTGTTTCGATTCCACCGGGATGGTGTATCCCGGTTCAAGGGACAGAGCGTACCACTCTGGACGGGCAATGATGTGGATGCACACTCTTGCAATGTGTAAATCCGAGGAGTTTGCAAACGCGTTCCCTCTCCCAACCACAAGATACACTACACCAGCTCTTGATCCTGACCTCGAACATCTTCTCCTGGTCAACGAAGCTCAGCAGCCCGCTGATCGCTTCTTATTACTGCGGGTCCACCGAGGAATCACCCCCTCGCATTCACAATGGATTTCAAATTTACTGTTGCATCTGTCCTGGGCCAACCGGAACCCACTTGACCCCGTGTTCGCCCAGGACTACACTCAAAGCACACATGAGACACCCATCCCTCTGGATGTGATGCTCAACCGCCTCCTAGCATGGTGCATTTTCCTCGGCTCGCCTGTCGAGGAAGAGGCGCTGAAAGTCCAAGACAAATCGTGCGATACCTCCCGTTTCTGCCCTTCAAGTTACTCACTTCACTTTTCACCAGTGATCGCCTGGAACACATCCTACGCCAATTATCCGACGCAATCGTTTTGGCCATCGATACCGCCCACCCTCAACGCATACTCATCCCGCACATATTACATGACTTGGCTAATTTGGAAAACCATCCCGGGTACTTGACGGAGATGGCGCATGAATGGTGCTCCGTGATATGCAAGAACCGCCTAACTTTGGAGGGTTGGGAGAGTCTTCTCCTTGACGCTTTGGAAATTGGTTTCCGTCACCTTGACCCGCAGCACTGCCACATCCAGGCCGGGCTCACTTACATCGAAAACCACCAAGTATTGGTTGACACAGCCTTCAAAAGTAAGAAAAGCGAGGTGATCGCGGATCTTCTCCACGCCTGGCTTATGATAGCTAGCGGTAGGTCCGTTGGGCGGGAGTTCTTCAGCATCTGCGCTAGGCACCTCGTTGGTCTCCACGACCTGGTGCCATTCCCCTCAAGGTTGCGGCGACTTGTTATACGCTCTATCGAGATGATCGGTTATAAGGGGTTTGAGGGGGTGGGGGTAGAGGGATTCGTTGACTTGCTGAACAATCTCCATGTCACGGTTGAGGATATGGGCGGGGAGTTCAGATGGACAGGCATCCTCCTGGATACCCTCCAATCCCCTGAGGAATCTAGACACCTATCCCATCACTACTGGGAGTTACTGGTGGAGCTCGCGACTTCGGCGGAACCATGGACGAGAGGTTTCCTCACCTACAGTCCACAGATCACAACATTCCTCACTGAAGCCCCAGAGTGGAGTAAGCTGGAGTGCTGGATGGGAATTGTCTGGATGGTGTGGCCGCCGGGGGCTGGCCGGACGACAGAAGAGGACATCGGCCGTACGATGCAATTGCTATTCCGCCGACAACCTAAAGCTGCCCAGAAGCTCGAGGAACGGATGGAACGATGGAGCCAAATCCACGGCGAGGATGTGCCCGAGCCGTTTCAACAAATCTTTGAACAGGCGTACGAAGCAGCACAACGGAATGCACCGTAAGTCTCCTTCACGCCCACCGGGTATGTTCTGAGTCCCACGGGGTTTTTTTGTTTTAGGCCGATTTCACCAACCGATAAGGGAACTGAAGAATCCGTCTGTTCCTCACCGCCCAGGGGCAACGAGTTTTGGGAGTCGTTGCCGTATTAAGACCCCGAACGTTCGAATGGTATAATTGCTCGTGTTCGTTTATTTCACTTTCGATCTCATCATTGTGCGAACCCTTGCTGTATCAAGACCCCCTTCCGTTGCTGTGGCCACTTGTCAATCGTAGATACGACGAAACTGCGATGTGTTCTTTGTCTAATCTAGTTGTTGCCGGTTCCACATTTCCCCGTATCTTTCTTCGTTACCTCCAATGTGATGGGTGCTATTTACCACATCCAGGCCCTCCTCGAACATCCTAATCTATCGTATAAACCCCACATATTGAGGCTTGGGCACGAGGAATGGATGATCGACTCCTTGTGGTTGTGCACTCATCGGGGGGGGGGGGGGAGGGGAACTACACCCTCCATCGTGAAATTGATCCCGAACTTGGACTCAGGTCAGTGCCTCCGCGGTCGGCAGCAGCGCTCAGCGTGGGCGCGAACCCCCAGCTCGTCGAGTGCTGTGAATTCGAATTGTGAGCAGTAGACAAGGCAGGCATCTAGGCATCAATTAGGCCAATTCACGATCGCTTCTGAAAAACCATATGCGAGAGCACTGTTGGTAATGTTGACTGGCTGACGCCCGGACCGCCTGGAACATGTCGACAAGGCGTAAACATCCAGGTGGGTAGAACATCGGTATAAGTGACCGCGGTTGAAACTGGCAACCGCCATCGGCCCATGGAAGGTTACTTATCGTCGAATGAGGAGGAAGGAGTAGTTCGGCGCGCGGTCCTCGAGGGGCTTCAATGTTGTTTGGGGGAAGAGAAGGTGGGGGGGGGGGGGCTGGAAGGGAGTGAGTGGTTCGCCTCTGCAACAGAGCCTTCCCCTCTGGAAAGCAGAAGTGAGCAACATGACGATAGTGGGAAGTGGGTAAGAGGGAATCCACCGTTCAATTCAACCCGCGAGGCTATAGTCCAACATAGTCTCGCATGATCCAGGGATTTTTAGCAGCACTCCGCCAAATTTCACGAATCTCCAGCTCTTCGATATCGGATACCCGGAGATGGGAGTGAGCGGAGAGGTTGGGGAGTTTAACTGTTGGCTGGCACGTGACTTTGATCAGGGTGTGACGTCGGTCCCCGACTCCGACAGGAGGAGGGTTTTGTCCGGGATGAAACGTATCGACCTCACGCTTGACGATGTGTGCCGTGCCGATCGCGCCGGCCGGATCATCCGGTTCCAAGGCTCAGCGCTCAGTAAGTAGAAGTTTGCATATCCCCCCCCGTTCATCCACGAGTCGGAGGGAGAGTTGGAAGCGAACCGCGTTGTCGGTACCGTGAACGAGTCCATAGTATC
>Ga0307515_10024123_pt1 | contig 10615 bp, 4 predicted proteins | sample 17_EM_MG_FD_194513 | JGI IMG/M metagenome (GOLD analysis project Ga0307515, IMG submission 194513) | Populus trichocarpa ectomycorrhiza microbial communities from riparian zone in the Pacific Northwest, United States - 17_EM | ecosystem: Host-associated > Plants > Roots > Unclassified | place...
GACATTTTAGCCTGACACCTTTACCTCAAGCTATTTAATACTTGCCGGGCACACTCCTTAATGTATTTTTTTAGTTCCCAGATATAGCACACATAAATTTTTCTATGTAGAGTAGACAATACTTTTGTGGCCAATGATTATTTTTTGTCCACACTTCTTCACCAATAGCATGTGTAAACACAACAACCAATGATAGTGTTAACCTCTCCACCAATAGGTGCAACTCCCTTCTATAAACCCAGCTACTACAACACCACTCTTTACTCTTCAAACAAGGTAAACTAATATAGCTAAGGCCTATAAATACCCTGGTCACCAGCTAAGAAATCTAGGCCAATCTAAATAATTCAAATCAAATAACTCCCAAGCAATTCAAGCCAAACAATTACAACCAAGCCAATAAGCTAAGGAAATTTAAGCCATTCAAACTTATTGCTTCATATCAGTTCATTATATTTATCTTTTGTGCACACTATTTTCTCTTTTTACATTTACTAACTTAAGCATAAAGAAATCTCTTGTTATGACAGATTTTTTTTTAGGAACAACCAAAATCAAAGACAAAGCCAACATTCAAGCATACACACCTTAACCAAATATACAGCTAGGGAAAGCTTAATTCAATTCTGAAGTTTTTATGACTTCATCAGTGGTGCCATATACGAGAAACTGAATAAAAGCCAGTTTATTCCCATTTTATTTCTCAACAAAAGTTTTTCTATGACTAACAAAAATTCAATAAATAAGAGAGTAACTGATCTCCCTACCTCAGGAACTCCAACTCCTTTAAATCTCCACCAACTCTCTAATCAAATGCATGTGCTCAACAATATGTTCTAGCTATACAAAAATAAATTCATTCTTTCCTATTCCATCCACAGAAAACACAACACACGACTCCATTATATGCACTAAGTGTATAAAAACAATTCTAATTCCCTGAAGGAACATGATAAAATAACATGTAAAGTAGGCACGACACACGAACTCTATGAAAAAGTAGCTTTTGTTATGAAAAACACTCCTTAATAGGTCCTAGCCACAAGCGTGGCTATCACTATCATACTTTTTATAAAATCTTCGTGATGAGGTCTTCATGTCTTTATTAAATTTTCTATGTTTCCATAATCACTTATCTCTAAAAATATTAGGAATCCTTCTCAGTCTTTATGACTGTTCATGAGAGATTTTCTTCTAAAATGTATTTCCAAACTCATACACTGACCATATCGTTTACTTTTACACTTGTCTTTTTATTACTAGACTGTTTCATATAACAAATCATGCAAGAAAAATAAGTAAGAAAATTCAACTCTCATCTTTCTCGTGAAAATGAGAGAAAATTACATGATATACATAAAACATCAAACACTCATTTCTCTTGCAACCGCAATAAGTAACATCATCTATATAAAATATTATGTATTTTTTTCTCACTTTTTCTGGTCAAGTCTTTCAAACATGTCTGTTTAAAAACTTAAGGGGTGAAATGATGGTTAAAAAATTTAAAAAAATCCCTATGTTTGGTCCTAACTGTTTGGGTAGGCCCGAGAACAAAAGAACATCATGCTTGGCCAAGCCTAAATAATAAAACTCCACGCAAAGGGATCTTTATCCCTAGCCATCCTAGAACTGAATACCACATAGTTGCTAGCACATAAAATAATACATGAATATATAAATTCTAATAATTCAATATAAATATTTCCTCATGCCAGACACTCTAGCCAGACACTTTCATCTTGGACTATCAAATACCTGTTAGGCACACACCTTAATGTATTTTTAGTTTCCAAGAGCAACAGATATAAATTTATCTATGTTGAGTAGTGATGTCTAATGGTATTTTCTGTTCACATTTCTCTATCAATGCATGTGCAAGCACAATAACTAGTAGTAACGCAAACCTCTCCACAAATAAGTGCAAATCTCCTCCACACACCGAGCTACTGTAACACTACTCTCCACTCTCCAAACAAGGTAAGCTAACATAGTCATGATCTATAAATATCTTGATCACTAGGTAAGAAATCCAAGCCAATTCTAAGCAATTCAAGCCAAGCAACTCCCAAACAATTCAAGCCAAGCTAAACCAGAGCTTAATTACAGCTAAGCCAGGATTTAATATTACAGCCAAACTAGGAAAATCTAAGTTATTCAAGCTTATTGCTTCACATCAATTTATTCTTTTTTTTTTTGCACATCATTTTCTTTTTATATTTACTAACTTAAATATCAGAAAGTCCGATGTTCCAATAAGGGATTTATTTTTTAAAAAAAATCAAGATAAAAGACAACTATTATCCAATACTATACATCTAATCCTAAGACATAACCGGAAAAAACCCAATTTAATTATGAAATTTTCACAACATCATCAGCCTGTAATAATTAGGGTGCTCCGTTGATGACAATCTTGCTAACCAACTTATTAGTTCTTTCAAAGAATTTCATTCCTTATCGAAGAAAAATCAGTGAAATCCATTTGGAGAGCCTTGGATTTCAAGAAACAAAGGGTTTGACCTAGAGATTGGTGAAAGTTGCTAAAGAGAATAATGAAAAGTTCTTCTTGAAACTCAAGAACCGCATTGATTGGTGACATTTCTTATCTTTCTGCTATATGTTGAGAGACTTGGTCATAGTATATACCACATGTTCATGTTTATGCACACTTGATTTTAAATAAAGCAATGTGTACGTATATTGGTGTATACATTATCATGCTAACGTGTCAATTTAACAATCACGTCATCATGCATTTGACATAATCTAACACAGACATTTGATTAAAAAAATTAAAAATTTCCTCATCCAAATAGTAAAAATAAAAGTGAGTATACTCAAATAAAAAATATCCAAAAGTTCACACATTAAGAATATCATTAACTCATGAGCTTGATTAAATCCGTGAAGAAGGCGGTCACTTCAGTACCGTGATGTTTCTGCCTAGACTTGCAATCCAAGGTATTATCAAAGTGTGTTTCATCACAGTCACCTGTTAGCATACGTGTTTGATGCCCTTAGCCTGCAATTTACTCGAGGATGAATCAAACTTCTCTAGGAAAAAGAAATGGGAAATCATAGGTGAGTTTGGTAACAGTCGGTTCACACAGTATAGACAATGGATCATGTTCTTAAATCACTAGAGTAATGGTGAAACGTAATATTCGTGAGACCTGACAAGGCAGGCTGGATCTTTTACTTTTGTATGGAGCTTTTGCTTTTTTATTTAGTGAGAGAAAGATAAAGAAGAAAATAGAAAACATTTCTACCGTTTCCTGTTATTCACTTCTGATTGGACATGCCTGGCGACATATCAAATGTACAATAGAATAACTTAAGAATGCCCTATCTCTGCAGATTCTTCAAGCATCTTCCTTTCCCTATTGTTGTTGACTGTGGTTGATTTGCTTGGTGCAAGTATCATTGCCTCAAGAGTCTCGGGCCTGAATTTGATGCCATCCAGGATATTATCACATCCACAAGGTTATCTACGTCCTTGGATGCTTGTGCACGGAGGATCCTCGAGTCCACGCCCAGTGTGCTGCCTACTTCTTTGGCAACATTCTCCCATGGGGTTCCCACGGTGAGATTTGCAAAAAGCTCACTTCCTTGGTTTACTGCATCTGCCATTGCAGGTGGGACATCTGGGAACGCCTGATCAAAAGAGACATCACATAAGCTGCTTTGCCTTCACAAAATCACATTCGGTGGATATAGAAGCATGGACAGTGTCTTAAAGTTTAGTTCAAAGTTACCTGTTGCAATGGAAGCCCATGATCTCCTGGCAACAAGCGAATTGACATGTCTAGCATTGAACTAATGGCTGCTTCAGAACCAAGCACCTGAGCTAATGTTGGAGTTTCATCAATTACATCGTCCTTGAACTTTATCAGAAGATTTCTAGAAACACCGTAATATGATTTTATCTGAAGGAAAAAAAAAGGCATCAATAACAACAGACAGCGGCATGACAAACCAGGAAGTATCCATAAGATAAATAAAAAATTGCAGTTGTTGTTGTCATTGGCAGTAATTTCAAGCCATTAAGAAAGGTTTTCACTATTAAATCCAGTACCAATACATATCACAAGGATTGTGAAGAAGTCACCATATAATTGGATGATCTATTGCCCAAACACCTACCCCTAGGCATGGCAACTAAAACTCACTTTGCTAAATCAGACCACCAAATCATGAATTTACCATCCAGTCAAATGACATAATTTATTAATCCTCTACTGACCATAGCCAACAAAAGATTAATAATTACAATATGCATTGTGACAATATAATTCAAGTTTACCTATAACTATAATGATGCAGCACATTTGACAGTTATAGGTTTACATACAAGGCGGCGAGTTTCTTCAGGTTTGGGACTGAAATCTTCTCTTCCATTAACCAAGTCCATGTATAAGGGAGGAAGTTGCTCAACCAAAGGAAGAACTTGCTTCATAATGGGAGGGCTAAGGCTCTCTAGTTGCTTCATTGTCATCTCTGCCTGCCAGAATTTTATGTGAAGAAGGGTTTAAAAGATAAGAGTCATTCATCAAGGGAACTAATAATGCTTAGAAACTGAAGTACAAGGATAAAGTTACAAATAAGCCAAAATCTAGATGAAATTAACAGATTAATGTTCATCTAGAACATCAGTGGAGGTACAGTCAGATACCCATCCGAGTGTATATTTACAATGCAATGGAAAATGTCAGACACAAGTTTGAAGCATGTGGTAAAAGAATACATAAAATACAATTCAGAAACCATTGTGATTACTCATAATGGAATAGACATATCAATATTACAGAAGTAAACAAATCAATCAACTCTCAGTGTTATCCTTGTATCAAGCAAAACCCTGCCAAATTCATACACACATTTGACATAAATCTAGATATCTGACAAATATGCAAATAATAGATGCGTAGGTAGTAAGGGTAAGATATCGACTTGATTCAGGATCAAAATTCAATCAAAGTACATTGAAAAAGAGACAGTGAACCTGCCACAAGCTGTTGAATAAGAATAATCATGGTCTCGTGAAAGAGAGTCCTTGGGCAGTTACAGAAGAGAATCGTGATGTGTTAGAAGGATATCATTCCAAAAACTAACAATCCAAATTTTGACCAGATCTTAAAGTCCAAGCATCATAAAAAACGTCCATATTTTGACAAACACAAAATTGACTGCTAAGGGGATGCTGATGCATGAAATGACTAACTGATAAAATGAAACTGCATAATTTAGAAATCCAAAAGTTGGAAGAGGATCAGTATTAAGCAAAGAGAGACTACCATTGATATTAAATGCAACTATCATCCATAGAGATACATGAACATGCTAAGAACAGGACTGATTTCCCGTAGAAAGACACAAGATTTCAATACAAACTTAACCAAATGTTTCATGAATTTCCTGATGTTTAAATGCGTTCTTCAACAGTTGGGAAATGCAAATGGCAAAAGCATGGTGTAGAAAAGGCATTAGGCCAAGACATGTGATAATCTCACCCCAAGACGGACTGTTGGTGATGAAGCGATTTGTGATAGAAATGGTCCAAGGCTTTGGGCCATTGGGACAAGAACAGGTGAGAACAGAGGGATAGCTGCGCTTGCTTCCTGTGAAATCAAGAAAGAAAATCTTGTTAATCTCAAACCATATAGAAAAAGGTTTTTGACAGTAAACAGTTTAGAATGATGGGAATGTTTGTTCAACATATATGCTAGCAAAAATAAAAATGTTGACTCCTACCATTTTTTGCCAAAGAGAACACATACAGAGATGTCAAGGAATTAAAGACTAGGAAGGCAGAAAATTGAAATGCTGAAATAGGCATACTCCAGCCTGTTAGGTTCTTTCAAAATGGCCTCATTTGAGCAGGGAGGTGATATTTGTGGGGTGGAACCTTTAAAAGAGTTATATTCACAATAAATCAAGCTCACTCTATTTCTCTTCTCACCTCATCTAGTCACATTCAATAGGTCAAGTACCTTGTTATTGAATGCCATGAATATATTCCCGCTTCTTTGCACAGCATATCGTGATCCTGATAAACAGAAAGTCAAATCAACGAAATAAGATGCTGTAAATCAAATCAGTTTCTTGCACCCTCATAAATTTAAACTATATGAAGAACTTCCTTACCAATCAAAAGGTGGATGACGCTTCCCAAAGAGTGACCTATGCCAAAAGTAGGAATATCTTGTACCTGTAAAATGAGGAGTTTTTTTGGCCTAAACATATCCTTCTATCCCCTCCATGAAATCAACAAAACACAGGAAATATCATTCTCAAGATTGTAAATCAATATAAAACTCACAGTTTCTTGTAGAGACCGAAAACACCTATCAAATTTGAACTGCACTTCATCAGCCGTGAAGAAATAATCGAATCCACTAGCATATGGTGTGGCAATCACCAAAATACCCCTACATCACCAAAGTTTAAAAACCCATTATTTTTCCTTAGTCATCAGTCTGTAAAGGTCATTACTATCGGTATCAGAATGCAGCCACTCACTTTTCTGCCAGGCGTTCAAGAAATAAACGGTACGTAAGCTGGGGGGCTGCTCCAACGAATACACCACCAATGAAATGAACAATTGACTTGGGCCTTGAGCCTTTTGGTTTAAGAATCCATGCTCCCTGAGATGATATTAGAACTATCTAATTAAATAGAAAATTTTGGAATGAACAATGAAAATAATTTAATAAATTTGAGAATTTGACTAATTATGGATTATGCAGTCTCCTGTCTTTACATGCACCAGGCAGCAACAAGGTAAATAGTTGGAGGATATCCCCCGGGTACTTGCAGGGTGCTAGAAGGGAGAGTGCAACTCAGGATATGTGGTTTGAGAGACATCGTCCTGAGTTAAGAAACCACAGGACGAATCCCTTACGATTAAAAGGTGTTCCAAGTAAGGCTTCTGATCACAAGGTCTTCACAGTGGTTCCTATACTGAAAAAAAATTCACTCGAATCCCCTCCAAAATCTTATTTATGTGGTATTTTTATGATTTGTGTCACAATTAGCAATTTTTGGTACTCTGAGAGAACATTGCAGGCTCCTATGGTTAGACCCAATCAGTCCCACATAGGGGAAAGTCCAAATCTTTCCATTCATAAGTTAGGAACCCTTCTTTTCCACCATGATTCACTGGGTTTAAAAGTGGGAGTTCGTAGTAGCGTTTATAGGAGATAGATAAAAAAGGTAAGAGCTTTGACATCAGAATGACTATCATCTACTTTGAGGAGATCGACTGCGTCATCCAAGAAATAAAAAGGGGTTCTAGGTTAGCCAATGAGATAGAAATTATCTTGTTCAACCCAAACCCACTTAGATGACAGAAATTATCTTGTTCACAACTCAATTCAATTCAATCAACCAGTCTTTCTCAACAAATGGTTTATCTTTGAACTTATTTGCATCAAAATCGATACACTGAGAGCAAGGAAAGCAAGAAACAAGTATGGCATAAACTTAATAACAAGTGAGAAACAACACCTCAACTTCAGACCAGTCGTTAGAACCACCCCAAGAGTCTTGTGATTGTCTTGCAGTCTCCGTAAGTAATCTACAAAAAACAGTTGAAGAGAAAAAAGGGTGACTTTTCTCTTTCGTGGGCTATCAAGAAAATTATCCATAAATGTGTTGGGGTTTAAACCTTTCAATCTGATTGTAAAGTTGAATTGCCGAAGAAGAGGAGGAGGAGGGAGATGGTGACGCTTGTGGTGGTTTCTTGATGGGGTCTTCATATGCGCAGCAAATTCTGCTGCTTCTGTTATTACATTTACGGGGACCATTTGCAGCCAGCAAATGAACACGTTGAGTGTGATGGTGATGAGAGAAGCCGATAAAGCGATGGTGGGATTGAATCAGATGTCGATGACCACCCCAAACGCAGCAACTCTCCATTTGAATTTAGTCCAAAAATCAAAGACAGGCTAAGTTCTCTTGCTTATTGGTTACACGCTACTATTGTTTGTTTCTGCTGGACTAAACTTAAAACTTAAACTTTACTGTGAGGATTATACAACTAAACTACTTCCCTCTTTGTTTTTAACTACTACTGTATCAAACCAAATGACAGGATTGGAATCGTCTGTTTTTGAGCAATCTGGCCAGACGTGGTTTCTTTTTCTATTTTCTTTTTTTTCCCCTTTTTTATGATAATAACCGGCTGAAAATATAGAGCTCGTTGTTTATGGGTTAAGAAATATTTTTTAAAAAACTTATTTTTTTATTTTAAATTAATTTTATATATTTTTTATGTGTTGATATAAAAAATAAAAAATATATATTGTTTTTAATATATTTTTTTAAAAATATTTTAAAAAACAAACCACTCCTTCAATACTTATGAGATTCTTAGAAAAAACAAATAAAAAATTTAGAGAATTTATTAATTATCCTATTAAAAGAATATAATTTTTTTAAAAAAAATTATTTCCAAATAATATTCTCTTATAAATTAAAAGAAAATTTATATTTGATAAAAAAAGAAGTTATATCCATTGAAAGGATTACTTTCTTTTTATTTTTATGATTAATTAAAAAAATATTAATATAATCAAGATTTATATTATTTTAATCCAATAAATAATATCTATTTATCGGATAAGACAGTATTTTGGAGAAATTTTTCCTTGAAAAAACAGCCTCAGATCTTAAGGTCAGTTGCTAGCTACATCATAAAAAATGAAGAAATATTTGATTGGCACAATTGAAATAATTGGTGTACCAAAGCAGGGGGGAATCAAAGTCATCATCGTACTCAATTGAGAAAATTGAGTGTTTCACTGTGTGGTTACTTCACGTTTCCTCAGTTACCAAACACTTGTTTACAAGTGTTTGGCAACCGAGGAAACGTGATTTATTTCATGAGGGACCCACCATGTTTTGTGCTTTAAACGCAAGTCAGTCCATAGCAGTTTCGAGTTGCTTTTCTCTGCCTCCATACAGTAGCTGTTCATTTTTGTAAAAATAAACAATGAAGAGTGAATTTAATTCATTCTCTACTGGGTGGAGATATTGGAGACGTTCTTCACTGTCTGGCGGGACCCAGTCCAGCTTAAATTTTATTTTTTATTAGTTTGGTTGGATTAGATCTGGTAAAAAAAATTTAATTTTTTTTAATTATATTTCAATTCCAAATAAAAAGATTAGAGGGTGTTTGTTTACTTCGGGTTTGTTTGGTAGTGTGGTTGCGGTTGCTTTTCAAATAGCTTTTTGTGTTAAAATGCATGCCAATGATGTTTTTTTATTTTTTAAAAATCATTTTTGACATCAGCACATCAAAATGATTTGAAAACACTAAAAACATATTAATTTGAAGTTAATAAAAAAATAAAAATTTTTCAAATTTTATCAGAAGCACTTTTAAAACGCAGAAACAAACAGGCCCTCACGTTTCCTCTGTTACCAAACACTTGTAAAGTTTTACAAGTGTTTGGTAACAGAGGAAATAACTTTACAAGTGTTTGGTAACAGAGGAAACGTGATTTATTTCATGATTTTTGTGTTTGAAACGAAAGTCAGCAGTACATAGCAGTTTGTTTTTGTGGTTACTTCACGTTTCCTTAGTTACACAAGTGTTTGGTAACTGAGGAAACGTGATTTATTTCATGAGGGGCCCATCATGTTTTGTGTTTTAAACGCAAGTCAGTACATAGCAGTTTTACGCTGCTTTTCTTTGCCTCCATACAGTAGTTGTTCATTTTTGTAAAAATAAACAATGAAGAGTGAATTTAGTTCACTCTCCACTGTATGGAGACTTCTTCACTGTGCGGATATGGTGGAGATGTTCTTCACTGTCTGGCCGGACCGGATTCACCTTAAATTTTGTTTTTTATTATTTTGGTCCAATCGTATCTGGGAAAACAAAATCTAATTTTTTTTAATTGTGTTTTATTTGAAAAAATAGTATTTAATATTATTCAATAACACTACATAAATTAGAAGAAGATCAGACGACATAACATTTGTAAAGTTTGATCATAATTTTAATTTTGTTCCTGATGATATTTTACCTGATTTTGTTACACGCTTAAAAAACGATGGAAACTGTAGTTCTTATCAGATAAATTTCGTACGTGATGGAATTTTAGATAGGTTAATGGAACAATAAAAAATATTTGATATAAAAATATTATTTATTTAATGATATAATAATAGTAGTTAAATTTACAATATTTAAATTAGAAATCATCAATATTAATATATATCATTTTTAGTTATTTTTTAACCTCAATTTGAGAAGTATTTTTTACCAAACACATTAAACTATTTTTTATTCAACCTCAATTTCAACTATAGTCTTAATCAAACATATATAAATATCAAATCAATTTTAATTAAAAATAATATTTATAAATAATTTTTAAAAAAAACACAACTACAACTACAAACTCCACAAAATCCAATTATGTGCTCCAAGGAGAAAAATCTCCAAGGAGAAAATTTTTTGTTGATGAAACGAAGATGAGATGCCACAGGCCCAGTCCCATATTTTCTACTGCCATCTATCAGTAAAAGCTAGCTACCTAGCCATTAATGCTACAGAAGTGCCACGCTGAATGATTTCTATGCTCTGCGCTCTCGCCGGTATTAG
>Ga0307515_10024124_pt1 | contig 10615 bp, 2 predicted proteins | sample 17_EM_MG_FD_194513 | JGI IMG/M metagenome (GOLD analysis project Ga0307515, IMG submission 194513) | Populus trichocarpa ectomycorrhiza microbial communities from riparian zone in the Pacific Northwest, United States - 17_EM | ecosystem: Host-associated > Plants > Roots > Unclassified | place...
TATTAGCTAGGACCCGTTTAAAAAGTTTAGTAGCGGCCTAAATCTTCTTAAAATCGCAAATTATATCTACTCCTAATAGATTTAGGAGAAGGGATAAATAGGCTTTATAGGTAAAATAGCGTGCTAATAAGCCTCTGGAGGTTACCCTTCTAGATTATAAGATTAGGCTTCGCGAAGGGACCTTTATAGCGCTTAAAGCCACTACTTAACGCTTATAAATGGGTAAAAGTAGCTCCCCGCTAAACAATAGAGTCCAACTTATAAGAGGCAACGGCTATTTACGGGTGGAAATTCAGTTCTATTGGGATTACTTTAAGTGCGCTTAATAATTCTACCTTAAAGTTAGCAATATTTATTAACAGTTGCAAGTTACTTACTATTAAGATATTTTACAAACTAGAGATTCTCTTAAGTACTATAATAAGCTTTGTATTAATCTTCGCTATACGATAAAGTACTATATAGATAACTAACGCAAAGCTGAGAAATCTTAGTTAGAGTTTTTTGGCCCACCTAAAATTGGGGCAGATTATAATAGCTAATTATAATAGTACAGAGTATAATAGGTGGCATTTATTAGATCTGGATATTTAGATAGTAGATATTTTTATATTATGCTGTTTCTTATCCTACTATCTTATTAAGGTAATCAGGGCTTTAAATTAAGGAAGTTGGAGTAGTAGCAACCTATATCTTACCTATTATATATACTTAACGATTAAATATAGCTAACTTTCTAAAATAGATGTTTAATAAAATAAATATAGTCCTTATTATAATAAACACGCTAAGAGTATCTAGCTAATTAGCGATAAGAATATATATTAAATTAAGGTTATAGAGCTAAAACTCTGTGTATTGCTTATCTTCTATATAGGTAGTTAAAGAGATTTTAAACAACTTTAACCGCATGGTTAAAGTTGTCTAATTAGTTAGATTCCTGCTAAGAGGTTTCTCCTACAAGTCCTATTACGTAATATTGTTGCGGGCTTGTTTTCTAACAATATATATATTACTTAGTAAATTTAAAAAATTTATTCTTCTTAGTATGCCTTTTATGCCTTACTTAGTTACTATATCTCTTTATCTCCTAACCCTCCCGCCTACTTTAAGGACTGCGATAAATTTATAGTGGCCTACTATATAAGTTTAAATCAATACCTTTATTACTAAGTAAGTAATTACTCTACTAAAATAATATAGGAAGCCTATTAACTTAAAGCCTTTACCATATAGACTAACTATTGCGTAAGGAAATACGTTTAATAGATTGCAAGAACTTTTAGTATAGGCTAAAACGGGGGCGTAGGGAGATATTAGCAGGTATATAAGAATGACACGGATAAGGCAGTTAACGTAAATTGGGTAGATTAGGTAGATTAGGTGGATTAAATGGATTAAGTAGATAATAAATTAAATAGGTTAATACTAGGTTTACGCATATAGGGCTATAGCAGTATTTAAATCTATATAGCTCTTTTAAATATATAGAAGAGATATATAGGGCTTATAGGCCCTTCATTTTAAAGCTTACTTTATTAAGGTAGATTTAGAACTCTAAGCCCTCTATTATAAGGTAGGAGTATATATTCTTATAAAGGAGAAGACTATAAAATAATAATAGCACCTATTTAGAAAATATAAAATTACCTACTATCTTCTTTATGCAGGACTAATAGGTAAGGCTTTTATTCTATATCTAAGTTAATATATTCCTACGCTTCTAGTTTATTACTATAAATCCAACTAATACCTTAGCTAAATCTACAGCTATAGCCCTAGTTGTCTTAACTCCTACTAAACTTTCCGCTAACTATACGTCTACTATCCTAACTATTATAAGTCCTACTAGGATTATTGAGTCTCTGGCTACAACCCTGACCAATATCTTAGCTAAATCTACAGCTACAGCCCTAATTGTCTTAACTCCTACCAAACTTTCTGCTAACTATACGCCTACTATCCTAACCACTATAAGTCCTGCTAAGATTACTACTAAGTCTTTAGCCACAACCCCAACTACTATAAAGCCTATTATATAGGATATGCACCCAGGCTTTTCTGTCTGCTAACTACTAGATATAGCTCCTCTTACTAGCAGATTTGTCTTTCTTACTAGTAGTATAGAAATGGGGAAAGCGCCTAAATGGCAGGATGATATAATAAAGCGCCTTAGCTTACTCCTAATTACGATTCTAAATCCGCACCAGAATTACTACAATGCCAATCTTAAGCAAGACATTAGTAACCCGGAATTCTGTATATAAGTTTAATAGGGGCTTAGATACTAAGAGAAGGCCATAGTAATTGCTATATATCTTTATCTAGGAACTAATTCCTTAATAAGTTTAATAGAGCTAGGATTGTTTATAAAAACTAGGAAAATGGTAATTTGCTACCTAAATGGTTTTTATAGGAGAGGTAATGTATAGGTTATATGCAATAAATATAGCGGAAAGCTAGTAAAGACGTTAGATAAACTAGTTAAGGAGGTAAAGAATAGAATAAAGTGCTATAAGGGAAGTAGTGATAAGAATACTGTTAAAAGATATATTAGCTAGTTTAATTATCTCTACTAAAGCTAGCAATAACCGACCTACTTAGTTTACTAGAGGAGTAAATAATGCAAAAAAGGCAAAAAGCTATAATTATCTAATTACGTCACTTGCACCTGTTATAAACCTTTATCTATCTATTATATAGCTTTATCCGCTTATTATATACCTAATCTACCTAGTATAAACCTTTATTTATCTAGTATATCCGTCTACCTAGTATTCTTATTTGGTATTCTACTTATAGGGGGTAATATATTTTTATTTAGAATGGAGGAAATTACGTATATAGTAAACTAAGAAAGATATTAGTTATAGGTATTATATATATTTAGGAGATCCTATAAACTAAAATAACGTAAGATACTAAATTAAGGCCACTTGCTAATTTACCTATATATATTGCGAATATATAGTGGGAAGAGGATAACCTAGAAATATAACTTTAAAGCTTAAACGGATATCTTATAACAGTAGATTAATACTACAGTATAGTTAAGGAATAAGGTGATAACCTATTATAGATAGGCTGGTAAAGCTATCTAAGTATTATAAAGTAGTATTAAACTATCTTTGGATAAACTCTTTAAAAAGTATAGCGCCACTATTACCTAGTCTATTTTTACCGCGTCTTACTTCTTATTAAATTCCCTAAGGAAATTAGATACACGAAGCGTATTTAATTTCTTTATTTATTTAGTTTACTAAAGGGAATAAGAGTAATAATCGCATTGACTTATATAAACTATTACCTATATAGATTGTGACTATTATATGACCCCGCTTTTATATAAGTAAGTATATATAAAATATACATTCCCTACTTTATCCCTACTAATCCCTTATTTATAACTTATTTAGTAAAAGGCCTAATATATAAAGAATATAACGTATATACTATAGTATAGCTTTTATAGAGTAGAAAGCTGGAGAGCTTATAATCTTACCTCTACTAATCCGCAACTAAGCGCGAGCGTTAACTATGGTATAGCTTTATAGAGTAGGGGGCCTAGGAACTTAACTTTTCTCTTAAAATTTCTAAACCACTTTTATAATTTTTGTGGGTAAGCTATATAAATTCTCTATTAAACGACGTTTATTCTTTAAAAAAAAAGTTTTATTAAATATATTAAAAACTCTAAACTGCTATTTTCTGGTAATTTATTCCTAAGCTCTTATTAAACTATTAATTACTTAAGGAGTAGCTACTAAATATATAAGGCCACGCTCTATACTTAACTAGCTATTATTAATTCTACTAATATTTTAATTTACGGAATAGCTTTCCAAAAATCGCCTATAGAGGGTAATATGCCTATATATACCGCTAATGCTAGAGAAGTTAATACGCATAGTGTTATGGACGCTTTAAGTACGATGTTACGACTACTTAGAGGGGAGTCGGAAGAAGCTAGTTGGTTAATATGAGCACGGTTTAGGATGGAGCCGGTAGAACTATATAACGAGAAATAGTAACACAAGTTATATAAGGTAATCTGTGTAATCTATATAATCTATAGGATCTACAATAGAGCAGATAGAGCACACGTATATTATATACAAGAAGGATTTTATAGGAGTACGGTTGTATATTTAAGGACCCTTAGTCCCTACCTAAATAGTTCCTTCCTTATAGTAATTCTTAGAATATAATTAGAGTTAATCTATTAGGCAACTACTCCACCAATTGTTATTACGTTATTGACTTCTTGCAATACCTATATACCTAGCCCATTAATAAGCCTATTATAGTACTTACTATAAGGTTCTATTACATAATTACTACCTAGTTATAGTTTTAAAAGTCGAACAATATACCACCAAAAGCAGCCACTATAACGCCATTAACGGCGGCAACTACTTCAAGGTTAGGAGGTGACACTAGTATGGCAGATACTAACTTATAGCAACCTATAACGGTCGGATAACTATAAGAGATAGTTAACTAGTTAATAGAGAACAATGCGACACTTAAATAAAGGATTAATAGGATAGGGGCAGCGAAGGTTAAGTTACCTTCAATTAAAAGATTCTTAGGGGAGAGATTAAAGCTTAAAGGATTCCTTACGCAAATGTACTTTAAGGTTACGTAAGAAGGAGCGAAACTACTAATACCTGTAAATCGAATAGCGTATATAGGGCTATTCCTAATAGGAAGAGCACTTAAATAGTTTAAGCCTTACCTTATAGAAATATAAGCAAATAGAATAATAACTACTAATTAGGACGTGCGATATATATTCTTAAGTTAGGAGGGGTTTACGGAACGACTTACGCAAATATTTGGAGATTTAGAGGTAGTAACCATAGCGGAAAGAAAACTCTAAGATATTACGCAACGAACTTTAGTAATTAAGTACATAATATAGTTCCAAACGTTAACCATATAAGTTAAGTAGAATAATAGGGCGCTTATGGTATAGTATAAATAGGGACTTAAGGCTAAAGTCTAGGACGTAATTATTCTAATAGAAGATGCGGACACCCTAAGGGATTTAATAGATTAAGCGATAAAGATTAACAATAGGATCTACTAAAGGGAATAGGCTAAGAGAGGTTAGGACAGAGTTCTATAGTCGTATAAGACGTAAGGCACGCAATAACCAAAGCTAAGTTAAAAACTATAGTATGGCGCAGAGCTAATAGACTTAAGTGGTACTAAAGAAACCTATAAGAGATAGAGTAAGAAACTATAAAAACCTAGAGGTTAAGGATCTAGTAATTATAGGACTAAGGAGTATAGGCCAAACTAGGGATCTTAGTAGCAGAAGATATTTAGGCGGACTCTATAATAAAGTTAGTGGTTTAGAGATAGAGCTTATATAAATTACGGGAAATAAGGTTATTTTATAAGGGATTATAAAGATAGTTAGAGTTACTATATAATAAAGAGAACTAGACTAGCAGAAGATATATATATATAGAGAAACAATAGTATACTGCAAGGAATAAAAGAATGTTTAATTAAAAGTTTCGCGTTTTGTTATAATAACGCATACTAAATTTATAAAGACGCTAAGTACGGCGTAAGCTATTAGCTATAAAAGCTAGAGTTAAGAGGACTTAAAGGAATTATAGAGTTAGATAAAGAACAAGATCGACTCTATAAGCTAGATTAGGATGTTACGGCAATATACAGATAATAATTAGCAACAATAATAATAGAGTCGGAGTACTTATTAATTAGTAGCGATAAGGATATTATAGGAACTAACTAGGGGTATCTAAACCTTAACGACGTAATAATAGAAGTAAAGACTAAGACCGCTATAGAGCAAGGATTAGTAACGAGTATTATAACACTATTAGATACGGCATCTATTACTTTACAAGACGAAAGAAGTAATATCTAAAAGGGATTAAGTAAGCAGATAACTGCTAGTGCTAGCTTACTACTTAATAAAGGCAAAAGGCTAAAGGCTTAAGATTCTTAAGACGAGATAAGAGAGATCTAAGATTCCAAAGATAGGATAAAGATAGCTTAAGGACCTATAACGGACGAAAACCGATAGAGTAGAGCAGTAGCTTAGTTTAAAGATATATAAATAAGCTTGGGATAAGAGTTCCTAACGGCACAAGATTCTTAAGACAAGATAAGTAAGATTTAAGATTCTTAAGATAAGATAAGAACACTATAGACGCCTAATTAGACTAAGGCGGAAGCTAAGCTTAAGTTAGAAGTAAGCTTAAGATTAAAGAATCTAAGGGACTAAAGATTTGGAGTATAAATAAGGGTACCTATAAGTAAGAGGCAAGAGGCTTCTTTATAGATTAGAGAATCTGCAATACAAACAGCAGTTAAACTAGGAGACAAGTATATAAACTTAGAAGACTTACTAGGGGAATATAGCGTTCGGCCTAAAGATTAAAAAGTTAATATTAAGATTAAGAAGTAAGAGAGCTTTAAGGATCCACTTATAAGATATAAAAAGAAGGAAACCGTAGCAGAATTTAAAGCAAGAATTACTATATAGTAAGAACAGAAACTAGATAAGAGATCTAGCACATTAGGACGTATAAAGGACAGAGTACCTATACAAAGAATTACCAATAGGCTTAAGATAGGCATACTAAGAGCCAAGTAGCTTACTAAACTGGAAGAAGAAGAGGATCTAGGGATTCTAACTAGGTTTAAAGAACAACACATAAAGGGCTATTATAACGTAGCAATAAAGAGATATTTCCTTACGGACGAGCCGTATACACTTAAAGGGCTATACTAAAACTGGTATAGGCAAAGACACAACAATAAGTGGGAAGATTTCTATATATAGTTAGACGAAAAAGTTATCCAAAACCACCTAATTATAGAAAAGGCTATAACTTATATTAAAGGAGCCTTAATTATAATATTAAAGGATCTAGAGAAGTAATTAGAGGACTAGAGAAGCGAAAGACAAATCTTAGTACCTATAAATAAAACCGCAACGCTTAGATTAATAAGAGAGAGGTTTAAACTTAAGAATAAAGATAAGCTAAGAGTTAACCTAAGACACTAGGTATATTACACACTATCGTAGATAGTATGCGTAGATAATGCGTGCAATATATATAGAGCACTAAAAGATAAGAATTAGAAGTATCTAATAAGGGTATATTAGATAACGGATAAGGCAAAATACCAAAACGCTAAATATATGCATAGTTGGCACCTAGTAGAAGTTTAAGAATAAGGGGACTTAATACTTTAGCCAGGAAGATTCCTTACGGAAAAATACCTAGATGGATGATAGTAGTAGGAATATCCCAAAAATACGTATCTATAGCATATTAAAGACAAAAAGTAAACTAAGTATTGGCCTAAGTTAGACCAAATACAAACAGGATCTAGCAGCTAATAGTTAGGAAAAGTAGAGGCCTATAGAACTAAAGGGAACCAGTAGTAGAGCCTTAAACCCTTAAAAGAATTTAAGGATAACACCTAAATTTATAAATAAAATGGCAAGATTAGCAGTTTAAGGTATTAATAGATAGTAGAGCAATAAGGAACTATATCTCGCTAGCAGCAGTTAAAAAAATAGGGTTACCACACAGGAAAAAGAAATGTCCTTACCTATTAGTGATAATTTTAGGAGATCTAATAACCTACGGAGGAGGTATTATTAATCTTAAAACAGGACCTATTTAGTTAACCATTAAAGGAAGATAAATTAAGATGTCTTTTAATATATTACTATTAGGGAATAATAAGGCAGTATTAGAAATGCTTTAGTTACAGGAATATAATCTAAGGATTAATTAGATTACAGGTTAGGTCGATATTAGGGATACTTAACGCTGCAAAATATAATAATAAGCCAAGTTGGTATAGTACTAAGTCAAAGCAACCTATAAAGAAACTAAAAAAGGGTTAAGCTATATACTAAAGAGATACTATAAGTATAGCAAGAAACTATAGTTACTAGAAAGTAAAAAGCTGTTAGAGTATATAGTATAGGACTATAAGATAGAATTAGAACCAGAAATAAGTTTAAGGTTCTTTCCAATCTATAAGCTTACTAAAGAAGAAGGTAGAGCACTAAAAGAGTTTATCTAAGAAAACTTATAAAAAAAAAATTAGACTATTACAATTATTAGCGGGTTATCCAGTACTATTTATACTAAAGAAGAATAGCAAACTAAGGCTGTGTATTAACTATAGATAGTTAAACAGCATTATTAGGAAGGATAGATATCCTTTACCCTTAATTAGCGAAATCTAGAACAGGATAGGTAATGCGTAAATCTTTACGAAAATAGATTTAAGATAGGCGTACTATTAGATTAGAATTAAGGAAGGCGATAAATAGAAGGCAGCCTTTAGGTTAAAGGAAGGACTATATAAATTATTAGTTATATAATTTGGGCTTATAAACGCACTAGCAACGTTCTAGAAGCGTATTAACAATATATTAGGAGAATACTTAGATAAATTTATTATAGTATATCTTAACGATATTATTATCTACTTAATAACTAAGGAAGAATATGGAGAACACGTTAAATAGGTCTTAAGGAGACTATAAGAAGAACAGATGCTAGTAGCAATTAAAAAATGCAAATTCTTTACCAAAAAGACCGATTTCGTAGGATTTATTATTAAACTAGGCCAACTTAGCATAGATCTAAAAAAGATTAAGGCTATAGTAAATTGGTAAGAACTAGAGAACGTTATATAGTTAAGATCGTTCCTAGGGTTTTGCAATTACTATAAAAGGTTTATAGCGCAATAGTTAAAGGATATTAAACCATTTACACAATTAATAAAGAAAGAAGAACTATAGTTATAGGGAAAGGAATAATAAAAACTATTTAGAGAAGTTAAGAAGTTATTTACCCAAAAGCTAGTTCTTAAGATCTATTAACTAGGACTAGAGACGGTTATAAAGACAGATATATTAGATTTTGCACTAGGAGCATATTTTATACAAAAGCATCTAGATAGATAGCACCCAGTAGTATACTATAGTTGGAAGATAATACCACTAGAACTAAACTATAATATCTATAATAAGTAGTTATTAGGTATAGTTATAGCACTAAAGGAATAAAGAGCATTCTTATAAGGCATAGAGAAACTATTTATAGTTAAGACGGATTATAAGAACCTAATAGGATTCCTAACAATAAAGGAACTTAATTAAAGACAGGTTAGATAGGCAGAGATGCTTATAGAATACTATTTCAAAATTTAGCATACTAAGGGTATAGACAACACGTAAGCTAATACGTTAAGTTGAAAAGCCGAACTACAAAATAATGAAAAGCCATTAGGGGCTTTACTGCGAAAAGACATAGATAAACTAATTAGGTACAATTATCTAAAAATTGCAGCAACTTAGGAAGATAAGTTAAAAAAAAGTCTATAAGATACTAGAAAGCTTTTAGGCATAAAGGATTCTAAAAGCACAGCTAGAAGATCCACAGATAGATATATATAAAAATTAAGAAGTAAAGTATATCCTAAGAAGTATAGCAGAGTACTTTATAGAGGACTTCTATAAGGGACTAACTTAAGGACATAATAGAGCCACGGGCTTAGTGTTAAGACTTTAAAAGGAGTACATTATTAACAGAATCTAAAGGATAGCCAGGAAGGTCACTAAGGAGTGTCTAGATTACTAAAGGAATAAACTAATAAGGCATAAGCCATATAGAGGGCTATAACCTATTAAAATACTAGAGAGACCATAGGAGGTCATATTATAGGACTTTATTATTAAGTTACTAAAATTAAAAAATCCTATTACCGGACAAGATTATAATGTGATCTTAGTAATAGTAGACAAGCTTATAAAGTAGGGAGACTTTATAGCCTATATAGAAGAAATCTCAGCAGGAGATGTCGCTAGAATCTATATTAAAGAAGTATTTATAAGATATAGAGCACTAAGCAAAATTATATCGGATAGAGATCTAAGATTTATAGCAGCATTTTAGGAGGTATTCTTAGCGGAATAAGGAGTTAGGGCAGTAACTTCTACCGCATATTATCCGCAGACAGACGGCTAAACGGAAAGATTAAATTAGACACTAGAGCAGTATCTAAGGCACTATATTAATCACATACAGAATAATTGGGTATTACTATTACTAGTTATATAGTTTATATACAATACAACACTATAGGAAGGAATGGGTACTTTACTATTTAGGGCAAATTACGGATATAAGCCAAGAATATCATTATCACCATATTAAGTAAAAAAGACGAGTAGTATAGCTAAGTAAAGAATGGAGACTTTAATAAATCTTTATATAAACCTTATAGAAATAGCTAAGGTAGTATAGCAGAGAATAAAAAGATACTATAACGCTAAGAGATCTAAGGGACCAGATCTTAAGGAGGGAGATAAAGTATAGCTACTATACAAAATTTTTAAGAGTTAACGACTAAGTAAGAAGTTAGACCACGTTAGACTAGGACCTTTTAACATTATATAGAGGATTTTATCGGTTACGTTTAAGTTAAACCTACTAGCCAAAATAAAGATCTACCTAGTACAGCATATTGTAATGCTAGAGCCAGTATATAGGAATGTTAAGCTACTAGTTTATAAAGCAGACACGTACAGAGGACA
>Ga0307515_10024125_pt1 | contig 10614 bp, 9 predicted proteins | sample 17_EM_MG_FD_194513 | JGI IMG/M metagenome (GOLD analysis project Ga0307515, IMG submission 194513) | Populus trichocarpa ectomycorrhiza microbial communities from riparian zone in the Pacific Northwest, United States - 17_EM | ecosystem: Host-associated > Plants > Roots > Unclassified | place...
TGGACCTTGCATTATTGGTCTCCTATTAATATTGACATCAGGCAGGCAGCACATGTTGACTTGATAAAAAAGTATTTCCTTTTGCCGCGTGCACAGTTTGAATAATTGAACATTCGGGTTTTCGGTTCCTATCTACATTTTAAAACAGTTTTTTTATACATAAAATAATCTTTTTACAAGGGGATTTGGATAAATATTAATTTTATCACCCCCACTACACCGCAAGCAAGATGTTGTGAATATTTTTTTAATTAAAAAAAATACAAAAAACGTTATTTTCTTCAAAATTTTATTGATTTTATTTATTTTATCAAGAATAAATGAATTTTATTTTTATAAATACATCATGAAATATAATTTATTTGTATAAATATGAAAGAAAAAATATTTTATACGTAAATTACAACAATCTCTTTGACATATATATTATCAAATTAAATATTAATTCGAAAATAACTATTAATTAAAAAGGGTGCCCTAAATAAGTTTTTTTTTAAGTAAAAACGAGTGCATTATTTATTTATTTTTTTAAAATTATCGGAATCATAAAATTAATTTTTAATAAATTTTTTTTTTCATATTACATCGTGGATGTATTAAAAAACAAATACAAGAATAATATATTGAGATTTCTTGGAGTCTATTTTCAATATATACATGTGATAGTAAAATAATTTGCAGACAAAAGATAAAAAAACTAAATTTAAGAAGAAACATCATCAAAATTTTGCATATTACTAACGAATGTTTCCACCGGTATTAAGACATTGATTCTATTGGAAATAAGTTTATCAACATAATCATAGATGGTTACTATTAATTTGTTGTAAAATGTATCGTTGGTGATTTCTAGTTGATCGCTCATTTCATAGGTAATATAATCATTGTTGAATTTACAAACATTAAAGGGCGCCAAACAGAAAAAACTCACCAACATCATTCAGTCGGTATTTCTATCGGTGTGTATGGAATATTACCGACGAAATATGCTCGTAGATGATTATATATTGTCAGTGGTATTTCTTGTAAATTTTTTTCCAACTCTCTAGAACTCTACAAGGGAGTTAGTTCGTCAATAATTTGCCTAATTGTTTTTTTAAAATCTAATAAATAGAGTAAAAAAAATTTAAAAGAATTTAAATTAGAATAAAAATCCAAATATTTATTACATATTTTAAAACTCATTATTTTCAATACAATTCATCTAAAAGAGAGGGGCGGGAAGAAAAGGAGGAGGTGACGGGTCTTGGTCAGGACTAGGGGGCCAATGAGGTGGACCATATGTACCACCGATATATGATTTCTGCTCCATATACAATCGCAAGAGTTCGGTCGTCTTAGCACGAAGTCATTCTATCTCAGTAGCAAGATGAATCATTTGAGCTTCAACTTATTAGTTTAAAATCGGCTGGAACTCTAGAGATTGAGAGCTTAAAGCTGATTGCAAGGACCCAACAATTGATACATTACAGCACATCTACAAATCCTCAGCTATAGTGTTTGAGATACCGTAAACTTGATTTCTATTAGGTCCACCAGATGATATAGTCTCCAACCACAAATCCAGATTGAGTTTTGGATGGGTCGGAGGATCATCCCCATATCTCTCCTACAATCATATGGTATATGTTTCCTAAAAAAAAATAGTTAGTTAATTTAAAGAAATAATAACTTAAGAAAAAAATTGTTGAAAACATGAAATTCTAAGCTAGACTTTCCATGACCTGTTACACCCCTTTCTAACTGTCATCATTTCTCACATGAGTTTCTACAAAAGATCAATCGGTTTTGGTTCCAAGAATCGTAACCTGCAAAAGAAAACTGATTTTAGTTAAACATTTTCATAAAAAACAACAATTTAAAAATAAATTAATGTAATAAAAAAATAATCTTACCATCCATTTTGTATGCAAAACAAACGAAATGAATCCACTAGTGTGCATGGTAATCAAACCATGAATCTCTATGTTCCAGTTCTTCACCCCAGACTATGACCACCCCCACATGAAATGCTCTGATGTCACATGGTGGATATAAGCTTCCTAGATAGCCTCCGCGATGTGCGGAGGTCTGAATCCCAAACCGTCATGTCTTCCTAGAATGGAAGACCTCTTTTTTTAACATTTTTTTTGGTTTTTTTTCTGCATCTCATACCAAAAATCACACACTCATCATGGTAGAAATAAATTATCGGTTAAGATGATGAAAAATAGAATCTCAACATTTAAATAAAAAAATATGACATTGATAGTTCAATCTTACCTGATTGCGCTGTGATTCTCCCAAAACCTCCTAGTAATAGTGTTGGCAACCCTATCCCAGTGAAATTTCTCCTTGCACATCAAATTTTTAAAATAAGTAGTTCATTAAAGTTAATAAATTAACTGAATTAACATAATAAAAAAAACTGTTTAAGTATATATTATCCTTGAACTTCCTGAACTATGCATTAATCATGGGTTTCCATTCAGGATTTTTGAAAACTTGACTCCATTGAAACAATGACACTTTCGTCATCGATGTTATCGTGTAAGTAGCCTAAACATTTGTAAACCTAAAATTCAATTCGTTAATTGAAATTTATTTTTTAAAAATTATTAACTGTTCTTTATTTTTTTAATCGTGCAGGAAAGGAAAACAAACTTACATTGAGTGATTGGGCTTCCATTGGGCAATGTACTTCCCAATGTATACATCCTGCTCTGAACGGAACTTCCTCAGTGAGACGACATCGCACTCGACGAGTCTACATCGAGAGAGGCTACTTGTTCCTCAAGTGCTTGTTCATGGATAATACCTAACGACTCATAGCCGTCAGAAGCATTGCTAGAAGAACTAGTAACACTCATGTTCGTATGATGAACAACTGACATTTCTCTTGGCATCTATACAAATTAAAGGATTAAAAAAGGTCATAACATTTCTATTAAAAAACAAATTGACAGCACCTCTCCTATATGAGAGACTACCCATAATCTAATAACCTGCAAATACACATCAAAATTATGTAGCCACAAATACACAAACTAGTAGATTTTATTTACGACAAGTCCTTGTTCTCATACTTGTAACAAAATTATTAGTGAAATCGTCTACTTAAATAAGTCAAATCACCTAGTTTTTTCTTAATCTAATTTAGGTCAATCTTATACTTTAAAATCATGCCACCTTGATATTTGTGAGTCATTTGTAATGTGTCATTGCTTCGAAAATGTATGTGTGACGGTGGGGTATTATTGAAACATTACTCTTCAAACCATTAATCAAACTCATAACCTCAGTAATACAATAAATTACAAAATGAAACCATAAATAATTGAATCTTTATTTTTTCAATTTCCTACTTTTGAATCAGAAATCAAGCTAACAACTTAGAACATTGAAATTAAATTAAATTTCTCAAAATCTTGTTTTGAGTAATCTATTTGGTGTCAAGCTTAACAAGTGAGTGCATGATAAGTTGAGAAATGTTTCAATAACATTTCTCAATGAGTGATAGATTGGTAAGTACTAATCACAACAACATACCTAATCAAAACCAAAGGGTCATTGGTAAGTAACTAATAGACATGGTGATAGGCTTAATAAGTGAGTGCATGATCGAGTGATAGATTGGCAAGTCATGGGTTATTTAAGAAAAAAAAAAAAAGGAAGAAGAAAGAGATTTACCTAATATAGAGGGTTCTCGTGCAAGGATGGAGTGAGATAGAAAGGAAATAAGAGGGAATAAGGAGAGGAAGAGATTTTACAGAGTTTAAGAAGAAGAGAGAAGACGAGTTGGTGTTCTAAAGTTAGAGATTCTGATATTTTAGTTGGGGCTTTTTACAGATGGAATTACCGATGGACATTAAAAAAATATATTTTTTAATTTTCATCAGTAATTATGTTTGTAATTAAGAATTTAAATTTTAATTTAACCTGAAATTTTTAAGAAACCCCCAAAAAATCACCGATGAATTTTTAGTTCATCGGTGATTAGGTTGGTAATTGTTAGTGGTATAAGGGTGTAATTATTTTCCAACTCTCTGAAACTTTCGACATAGTTAATCAGTCGGTGACATCATATGTAATATTCAGTGGCATAGAGGTGTAATTGTTTTCTAACTCTCTGGAACTTTCCTATAGAGTTAACTTGTCAATGATTCCATTTGTAATGGTTAGTGGTATGGGGTGTAATTTTTTCCAACTCTCTGAAACATTCTGACGGAGTTAGTCTGTTGATGATTCCATTTATAATTAACAATTATCGATGATTCCATTGGTATGAAACAGGTTTTTTAATTGCACTATTGTATTTCATATCTATCCATCCGGCAAATGTAGTAAAAGCACAACACAGTAACACCATTTTTGTTTATAAGAATAAAATCACAACAATTCACGTTTCATTGTCATGTAATAATAAATTAACGTCATTATAAAAGAACCAAGAAATATTACATTAAAGTCTATTTATAAGGTTGGTGTTTTATAAATTAATCCAAATTGTATTCTTCTTCTTTTTCAATTTCATCATCGTCATGTCCACCATAATCTTCTACATTGAATCGTTGCTCGTCGATATTATCATCTTCATCAACTTTTATATGTCCAATGGTTGTTAATATATCATTCAACTCCTCAAAATCAACATCAACAAAAGTATTCTTAGCGATAAAAAATTTAAATTTTCATTTAAGTTGGTAGACGAAGCAACTCAATATGGATTAACTAACTCATCAAGTTGAAAGACATCATCTCCCACAATGACTTCATCATTATCATCCTAAACAACTTGAACACGACCCCTCAGTTTGGCTTTCATTACGGACAACCAATCAACCCTAAAATGATCATTTCTAAAGGAAAGAATGTATGTGTATTAAACTTGTCAGCATTTCTAGGAAAAAACAAAGGCATCGTCGATGTTGCGAAATCTAGCCTTTGTATAAATTTCGATCAAACCATTATTGAGATCTACTCTGATTCCTGAAAGAAAAGTCAAACCAATAACATTTAAATAAAGACTATTTTGCTCAACATGATATTGCAATTCGATCACCTCTTCTAACTTCCATAATAATCAACTTCAAACTCATTAGAAGTTGATCCCTTAACAACAAACTTCATTGTTTTAGGTCTTTCTACCTTAACCATACTCTTTAGTATGAAAGACATGTCCATTGATAAAAATATCTATTATAGAATTTCACTTTTCTTTCAGGACCCAAACAAAGTAAATTCAAAATACCACTAGGATTCCCTCCCAATTTGATAAACTTGGTACAAGATTACAACTATTAACATTTAAAGAGAAAGGTGTAATGAAATTAAATTTTACAAGAGATAAAAATAATTAGCAGTGCTTACATGTATTTTGAACCACGTGACAAATTGTTTATCTTGTAATTGAAAATTTTGAGTTTCAGTCAAGTGTGAGTTTTGAGATAGTAAAAATTGAAGATGTTGCCTATGAGAAATTATTCAATCTATCAATTTATGAGAGTATAAGAGATTATTCAAAAAATAACGACATGTTAATTATTATACTTACTAAATAAAATGTCTCAATTCATCTCAATTAAATACACATAATTATGTACATCTCTAAATTCAATTTATGTCAAGTATCTTTCCCTCATTATATTTTTTTTGTACAAGTCGTCTAGGATGGGAAAATAATAACAAATTCTCACTCAAAGGCATTTCTCCCCTGTCATCATGTCTTGGAACACGGTTAATTCTTGTTCTCAAGTGAGACTCAAAATAGTATGAGATAAATGTAATCTCTTCAACAATATAAGTCTCGCATATCAAAGTCTTAACATGCTCCTGTTTTTTACTTTCTCTTAAGGTTGAATAAGTATCTGTTGGAATTATTATCATCGGATTCATAGACAGATATTAGCGACGAGTTTATTTTATTAGCAATATTTTCTGTAGGCATGACATGTCATTTTTTCTTTTTTTCATTCCTTTTTTTTTTCATTGTAATTTTGTCGGTATATACCATCAGAGATTTTCCATTGGTGTATACCAAGGGACATAGCAAGCAACTATTCCATCGGTAAATGTCATTGTAATTTACCGATAAAATTGTTTTCATCGGTATTTCTCTTTGTAGTTGTCAATTTTCTAGTAGTAAAAAACATAGACAAATCATGAAGATCCAAAAAACAAATCGCTATATAATTTTATATTAAAAAAACATGTTAATGTTAAAAAGATACTTTTTTATGTCAAATCTTTAAAAAAGAAAGAGAATAAAAATAAATAAATAAAGGTAAAAAAAGGCCTAGTGTGCAGGCCTATATATAAAACCAAACCAGTATGCCTAAGCCCTTTATATTTTAATATCATGCCCCTTCCTATTCTAAAACAAATTTTAAAGTAGACGACGTATCCTTCGTTTTTCAATTTTCCAACCAAACCAGCATGCGTTCCAAGTTTATACCATGTTAGTGCAATTTCTGCGAAGAAAGAAAAAGAAAAACAGAAATGCTGAATGTTATGCAAACCACACGCTTTCTAGCCTTGTGCTGCCTCAGCTGCAATTCGCAGTCTCCTCTCCCAACTTAAGATATTTTGATTCCTGTCTGCTCCTGTAGGAATAAAATGGTGATACATTCCAGAAAAAGAGATTGTATGATCTTCTTCCAAGAATATTGTAATAGAGTTCAGGTATTAACAAACCTGAGAGATAATCTATCAAATTTTCATTAGCCATGTACGTACATACACAAGACCCATTTTGGTGCCTTCATGGCAGTACCCAACAAGATTAGTCAAGTTTCTATGATGCACTCTCAAAAAAAGTTTAACCTGTAAATGAAAGAAACAAATTCAGAATATGAAAATGTGAGCAAATGAGGAGCTGAAAACTTATTTTAATTCGTACTTATGAATTACCTCTGCCTCAAACTCCTTGTACCCTTGAACCGATGATGGAGTCAACATCTTGACAGCTGCTTGAGTATCATTCAAGTAGCCATGGTTAACTGTCCCAAATCCTCCCTTACCGAGAATTCTTCCGAAGTTGGTCATTTTTAGGACGTCTGAGGACGTGAACTGCCGACTTTTTCCCTCTAGAGGCTATGTGTCCTGCCGGTTTTATGTTCCACCTTCCCGGATGCTGAAATTTCAGTAAGTTCAGAGGTAGGTATTAATTGTGGAAATCATCTGCAATTATACATGCACATTTAAACCTACAAAATTTAAACCCTCACTTCTACCTTCACTATTGGAAACCAAACTTTGTTTCTTTTTTCTCTTTAAGCAACATAATACGATTGCCAAACCAGCTGCCAGGACAAAAGCTGCTGCCCTCAATGCAACTACTACAACAACAGTATTGTTTTTTTTTTCTTTTTCTGGCATGGAACTGATGGATTACAAAGTTCTGAATTTCCGTCCACACTTGAATGATGTAAAATTTGAAAACAGAAGAAAGACTTGGAATTATTGCAAGATGCTGTTTTTGAGGGTATAAAAATGAATAATAATTTAGCTTATGACTAAATCTTTAATTTTCAATTTCGTTGAAAGAAAAAGGAAACGGATGAAAGAATGTGGGAAGTCTTTATGGTCCCTTAACTTTCTTTTTCTGAAAGAAACAATCTATAAATAGTTTAATCTGTAGGCAGAACACAAATGTATTCAATATTCATCATTGTAAATGGTTGATGGAAGATAGAGAACCACTTTGCTTTTTCCGATACAGGTCAGCTGGAATGGGGACCTGTGAGCTTGTTTCCTGTCAAGTTTCTGCAGCAGTACGGAAAATATTACCCTTCTGATATGGTGTGAATATGAAAGTTACATATCAGTTTTAATAGCCATAAAGTCATAGTTATTTCAAGGATTGCAATTGAGACAGGAAATCAGGCACTGGTCCTGTCAAATTATTGTTTGATAAGTCTCTGAAATTGTAATAGAAATCATAAGAAAATTTCTTTTTGTACCAATATGTTAATCATTCATATGGTTTGGAATGCGATCAAAATACTCACAGAGATTCTAGCAATTTCAGGTTGCCAATATCAGGAGCAATCTCCCCATCAATCCACTCGACGACAGATTCCTAGCGGAAAGTTCATAAATATAAGTGATACAGGGAATAAAAATTCTCTATGATTACTAAAATCCACACACTTACAAGGATATGATTCTAGGTGGAGCAGTATGATCATTGTAGGAACAATTAAGACTTTTCCACACATAATTTCGAGGAGCACTTGGATCTCCATGCCAGTTACTTCTTATTCCATAGGTTGACTTAGTACTCGCAATTGCATTAACTATTATGTTCAACATGAATACAGTCATAAATTCCAAATTAAGTATGCTAAAACAAGGGACAAGACAAATAGTGAAAATGCACATATAAAAATATACATACCATCATCTTGGCGTGTCTGAATGTGGGAGTTCAACTACAGAATAAACTTCAATTGCATTGAGAAAGGGTGGCAGGGTTTAACCTCTGGACTTAAAGATTGAAAACGTATGTTTTCCTCCTGTCAAGGCTGATGGGCTAAACACCGTAGTTGTGTACAAGTAACTTGGAGTAAGATCTGACCAGTATTTTCCATTTAAGGAAATGTTGAAGTGTCGGGACTGGTTGGCTTCAAGCTTTACGATTTCAGTAAAGTGCATGTAGACATAAAATTTAAGAGTCGTATCCTGAGCGTCTATAAAGAATTCCAGGGGCTCGCTGGCATTTGCTGGAATGCCTGCGCTGTTCATGACTGTTGCTCATGATAGTGTTTCTTTTTTGAGTCATGCATTACTCGTCAAGAGATCAAGGAATCTTTATTTTCCATCCCCGGATGATAAAACTCTTGGACTAGATGGTTATACATCTTTAATTTTCAAGAGAAGTTGGAACATTATTGGTTAAGACTTCACTATTATTATGAGGTAGTTTTTTTTTATTCCTCTACTTTGCTTAGGTCTGTTAATGCTACAAAAATTGCCTTGGTCTCAAAGGTTGAAACTTCAACTACTATAAATGACTTTAGACCTATCTCATGTTATTGTAACGTAAAGTATAAATGCATATCTAAAGTCATTGTGAATAGATTGAAAAGGATTTTTCTGGAGGTTATTGGATCTGCTCAAACTGTATTTGTTCTGGGAAGGAAAATATTTGATTCTATCTTGTTGACTCAAAAGTTAATGCATAACTACCACTTAGCTAGTTCTATGACTAGATGTGCTTTGAAAATTGACTTCACGAAAGCTTTTAATATGGTTAGTTGGGATTTTATCCGTACAGGTTTAAGAGCTATTGGTGTACCTGGTGCCATGGTTAGATGGATTGAGATATGCATGTCTATGACTCATTTCTTTATGGCTATGAATGGAGAGAGTCATGGTTTCTTTCCATCTTCCAGGAGTCTTCGGCAAGGTGATCTTTTGTCCCCTTATTTGTTTGTTCTAGCTATGAAGGGTTTAAGAGACATTCTTAGAGAGGCCTTACAGAACCCGAGGTTTCGTTATCACTGGCAGTGCCAGTAGAATGTCATTACTCACTTGTGCTTTACTAATGACCTTATGATCTACTATTGAGAAGACAGGGACTCAATAAGGATTGCGAGGAATGCTCTGGATGATTTTCCAGGGTTGTCTGGTCTTGTTATAAATCTAGAGAAGAGCCTAGTCTTCTTATTAGAAGTTGATGATGAGCTTGAGACCTCTTTGCAAGATCTTTTGGGTTTTAGGCTAGATTCTCTACAAATAAGATACCCGGGTGTCCTATTGATATCTACTAGACTGACTCACTCTAATTGTAAGCTTTTGGTGGAGTAGATTCTCTCTAGGATTAAGTTGTGGACCTCAGCTTCTCTTACTTATGTTAGGCGTCTTCAACTAATCAAATCAGTTCTCTTCTCCATCCAGGTTTATTGGTACTCCATGTTTATTCTCTTTTGCTATATTATTAAGAGGATTGAGGGTACATTGACTGCCTTTATTTGGAAAGGCTGCTCTTTCTCCCACTTAGGTGTTAAGGTGGTCTGGGCCTATGTTTGTTATTCCCTTAAAAAGGATGGCCTAAGAATAAAACGGGATCAAACTTGGAATAGAGTAGTTATTCTCAAGCATGATTAGCGATTACTTTCACATAGATCATCAGTTTGGTATGGATAGGTCAATAATATCTAGAGGCAGATCCTTTTAGCATGTCAGGCCTCCTTTAGTGTCCTTTTGGTCATGGAGGAAGATTTTACTTGTAGAGATTGATGTAAATGAAAGTTTGTCTTTAGTATTGATGATATGACTACTACCTCTATGTGGTTAGACTGTTGGTTTCTAGATGGGCAACAGTTATGTGACATGGTGCCTTTTAGGGTGCTCCCTTCTACTGGGTTATTGTGGAATCCTAAGGTTTTAGAAATTATTGAGGAGGATACTTGGGCTTTTTGATACAGACCAGAACGGAACTCACACGCGTTCTAACAAACAAGGGTTTCTTTGATCTGGAATTCCGCAGAAAAACAGAGGAAAGAGAGATATTTGAGTTAACTACTCAAAGGAGTTTTTTTGTTTTTATTTCCCCCACTATCGCAAAGCGATTACAATCAAATAAATAGAGGAAGTGACCTCTTAGACTCCTAAAACAACTCCTTTAAATCA
>Ga0307515_10024126_pt1 | contig 10614 bp, 11 predicted proteins | sample 17_EM_MG_FD_194513 | JGI IMG/M metagenome (GOLD analysis project Ga0307515, IMG submission 194513) | Populus trichocarpa ectomycorrhiza microbial communities from riparian zone in the Pacific Northwest, United States - 17_EM | ecosystem: Host-associated > Plants > Roots > Unclassified | place...
GTCCAGCCTCAGCCGCACTTGCCGTTCGTCCGTCACCGGCCACACCCTCCCGTCATGCTCGACAGGGTTGTCGCGCACCGGCCGAGATCTGTAACAGCATCTTCCGCTCGGCGCAGGGGAGTGCGGTGAACGGCAGGAACGTGCCGGTGGGCGGCACGCTCGGTTCCGCTTCCGGGCCTTACTCGGGCGCGACGGCGCGCCGGACGCTCTCGCGCAGCAGCGTCCGGCGTTGTTCGTGCAGCTCCGGCGGTTCACCGTCGGTGGCGGCGTAGACGTTGCTGACCGGCGACCACGCCATGGACATCGCGATCACCATGGCCATCAGATCGAACGGGTCCCCGGCCCGGACCAGCCCCGCGGCCTGCGCGTCGGCGATGGCGCCCAGCTTGCCGGCGTCCAGGCGGTCGGCGTCGGCGACGAGGTGACCGGCGGGGCGGCGTTCCAACCGGACCCAGGTGGCCAGCCGGATCACGTCGGGACGGCGGAGGTATTCGTCGTACAGGCGGACGGCCCAGTCCGCGAGGTCGCCGGCGTCGATCGGGACGACGTTCCGGATCGAATCCATCGAGTCCATGAAGATCGCGTCGAACAGCTCTTCCTTGCTGCCGAAGTAGCCGTAGAGCTGCGCCTTGTTGGTGCGGGCGGCGGCCACGATCCGCTCGACTCGCGCCCCGGCCAGGCCGTACCGGGCGAACTCCTGGGTCGCCACGTCCACGATGCGCTGCTTCGTCGCGGCACCACGCGAGGTCAAGGGCATGCCTTCCACGATAACAACAGACCAGTCTGTTTGCTGGATCCCGGAAGCTCGGCTACGGTCAAATAGACCGAACAGTCTGTTTGTTTGAGGAGTGGACCATGAGGACGACCGTGGGCTGGCAGGCCGGCCGCGCCGGTGCCGAGCTGCGACAGGTGCCGCTCGAGCGCCGTGACCTGCGCGCGGACGACGTCGCCGTGCGCGTGGACTACTGCGGGGTCTGCCACAGTGACCTCGACGCGCTGCACCGCGCCGGCCGGGACGCGCCACTGGTGCCCGGCCACGAGTTCACCGGCGTGGTGACCGAGGTGGGGAGCGACGTCACCCGGTTCGCCGTCGGGGACGCGGTCGCCGTGGGCAACATCGTGGACTCGTGCGGGGAGTGCCCGATGTGCCGGCAGGGGCAGGAGAACTTCTGTCACGAGTTCCCGACGCTGACCTACGACGGCACCGACCGCCACGACGGATCCACCACCCTGGGCGGCTACTCGCGCGAGTACGTCGTCCGCGAAGGGTTCACCTACCCGCTGCCCGCGGGACTCGACCCGGCGGCCGCGGCTCCGCTGCTGTGCGCGGGAATCACCGTGTGGGAGCCGTTGCGGGCACTGGGGGTCGGCCCGGGCACCCGGGTCGCGGTGGCCGGGCTCGGCGGCCTGGGGCACCTCGCGGTCAAGCTCGCCGTCGCGCTCGGAGCCGAAACCACCGTCATCAGCCGATCGGCCGGCAAAGCCGAGGACGCCCGCGCGCTCGGCGCCCACGACCTCGTGGTGTCCACCGACGAGGACGGGATGGCCGCCGCCCGTGACCGGTTCGACGTCGTCCTCGACACCATCGCCGCCCCGCACGACCTCGGTCCGTACCTGCGGCTGGTCGCCCTGGACGGCACGCTCAGCGTCGTCGGGCACCTGGGCCCGGTCACGGTGCAGACCATGGACCTGCTCGTCGGCCGCAAGAAGCTCGGTTCCGCGGGCAGCGGCGGCCGCCCGGCGACCGCCGCCATGCTGGAGTTCTGCGCCGAGCACGACGTCACCGCCGACATCGAACTGGTGCCCTCGAAGCAGGTCAACGAAGCACTCGACCGGCTCGGCCGCAACGACGTCCGCTACCGCTTCGTGCTCGACCTCTCCGACCTGTCCTGACGGTCGGGGTTCTGGTACGGGTCAAGGAAAACTCGGCCGACCGCCGGAGGGCTGGTACGGCCTGCCGTAGCCATCCCGGTTCAAGACGGCACTTGGCAAGAACGATGATCGCCTATGCTCGGAAGTTGCCACGTCCGGTCCTGCACAGGAGAGAACCGCATGCCGATCCACGACCTCGTCTTCCGGGGCCGGCGCCTCACCAGTGACAACGCGCTGGTGATGGCGATCGTCAACCGGACCCCGGACTCGTTCTACGACAACGGGGTGACGTTCGAGGAGGAGCGGGCGCAGGCGGCGATCGGCCGCGCGCTCGAGGACGGCGCGGCGGTGATCGACATCGGCGGCGTCCCGGCGAGCCCCGGCCCCGAGGTCACCGTCAAGCAGGAGATCGCCCGCGTCGTGCCGACCGTGGAGTGGGCCCGCGAGCACTTCCCGGACGTGGTGATCAGCGTCGACACCTACCGCGCCGAGGTCGCCGACGCAGTCTGCCGGGCGGGCGCCGACCTGATCAACGACAACTGGGCCGCCTACGAGCCGGAGATCCTGGACGTCGCGGCGGAGCACGGCGCGGGTTACGTCTGCGCCCACGTCGACGGCCTCGACCCGCGCACGGACCCGGTCAAGCCGGTGTACGACGACGTCGTCGCCTCGGTCGTCGCCGACACCACCGAGCTCGCCGAACGCGCGGCCGGGCGCGGGGTTCCGCGCGAAGGCATCATGATCGACCCCTGCATCGACTTCTCGAAGAACACCTACCAGTCCCTGACCGTGCTGCGGAACGTCGACAAGCTCGTCGCCACCGGCTGGCCGGTGCTGATGGCGCTGTCCAACAAGGGTGTCGTCGGCGAGACCCTCGACGTCGGCATGGACGACCGGGTCACCGGGACGCTGGCCGCCACCGCGCACGCGGCCGCGCAGGGCGCCGCGATGTTCCGGGCGCACCAGGTCCGCGAGACGCGGCACGTGGTCGAGATGATCGCGAGCATCGTGGGCACCCGGCCGCCGAAGAACGCGGTGCGGTGGCTGTGATTTCGACGATCCAGCAGATCTGGCCTCCCGAAAGCGTCCGCGAGCTCGGGCAGGACGACCTCGAAGCCCTCTACCGCTTCCCCGACGTCGCGAAGTGGCTGATCGTCAACTTCGTGTCGAGCACGGACGGCGCGATCACGGTCGCCGGCCGGTCGCGCCCGCTCTCGACCGAGCCCGACCGGGTCGTCTTCAAGCTGGGCAGCGACCTCGCCGACATCGTGCTGCTCGGCGCCGGGACCGCGGTGATCGAGCAGTTCGACGGCGTCCACCCGGACGAGGAGACGGCCGAGCGTCGCCGGCGCCACGGCCTCGAGCCGGTCCCCCCGATCGCCGTGGTCACCACCGGCGCCGGCCTGCCGCCCGACGCCCCGGTGATCACCCGCGCCGCGGTCCCGACGATCGTCGTCACCAGCGAGCGGGCCCCGCAGGACCTGCGCGACGAGTGGACGTCGGCGGGTGCCGAGGTGCTGATCGCGGGGGAGGAGGCGGTGGCGCTCGACCTCGCCGTCGACGCCTTGACCGAACGCGGCTTCCGCCGGATCGACTGTGAAGGTGGCCCACGGCTGTTCGCGTCGCTGGCGGAGGCGGGCCTGGTCGACGAGTTCCGGCTGACGGTGGCGCCGTTCCTGGTGGCCGGGACGGCGGACCGCGCCGCAGTCGGCGGCGCGTTCGACCCGCTGAAGCTCGACCTCGACACCGTGCTCACCGACGGGGCGAGCCTGCTGACGCGGTACCTGGTGCGGTAGGGCGATCAGACCGCCGTGCCGCCGGTGACCGGCAGCACCACGCCCGTCACGAACGACGCGCGGTCGCTCAGCAGCCACGCGGCCGACTCCGCGATCTCCTCGGGTGCCGCCGCCCGGCCCAGCGGGGTGCCCGCGACGATCCGGTCCACGATCCCCGGGTCGTGGCGGTTCCACTCCTCGACCATCTCCGTGAGCGTCAGGCCCGGCGCGATCGCGTTGACCCGGATCCCGGCCGGGCCGTACGTCACGGCGGCCGATTCGGTGATGCTGTTGACCGCGCGCTTGGCCGCCCCGTACGCGGGCAGGGCCGGGTTGCCGATCAGGCTGCCCACGCTGCTCGTGGTGACGATCGCCCCGCCGCCGGTCCGCTGCATGGCCTTCACCTCGGCCGACACGGCGTAGAACACACCCTTGAGGTTGACCCGCACGACGAGGTCGAAGTCGTCTTCGGGGAAGCCGGCGATCGGGTGCGGCGGGACGCCGACGGCCCCGTTGTTGAACGCGATGTCGAGCCGGCCGTGCCGCTCGACGACGGTCTCCACCGCCTGCTCGATGCTCGGGACGTCGCCCAGGTCGGCGACCACGTAGGACGCGCCGGGGAGGTCCGCGGCGACGGTCTTCAGGTCGCTTTCGGTCCGGGCGGCGAGGACGACCGTCGCGCCCTCCGCGGTGAACAGGCGAGCCGCCGCCGCGCCGATGCCCCGGCTGGCTCCGGTGACGAGCGCGATCTTGCCGGACAACATTCCGTTTTGGGTCATGACTCCACCGTGCGGCGGCGGCGGACGCGCTGGCAGGCCCTGGCTGTACCTGGCAGAACCGGCGCTCCGGGGTGATGCTCGAACCATGGACAAGCACGCACTCGGCCGCTTTCTGCGGCTGCACCGCGAGCGGCTGACCCCGGCGACGGTCGGTCTGCCCGCGGGCGGGCCGCGTCGCACGCCGGGCCTGCGCCGTGAGGAAGTGGCCCAGCTGGCGCACATCTCCACGCAGTACTACACCCGCCTGGAGCAGGCCCGCGGCCCGCACCCGTCGCGGCACGTGCTGGCCGCGCTCGGCCGCGCGTTGCGGCTCAACGACGCCGAGCGGGACCACCTCTACACCCTCGGCGGGCAGCCGGCCGAGCCGCCGGGTCCGTCGGCCGATGTCCCGGACCGGATCATGGACCTGATCGAGCGGCTGCCGGACACCGCGGCGATCGTGCTCGACGCGAAGTACGACGTCCTGGCGTGGAACCCCCTCGCGGCGGCGCTCCTGGAGGACTTCTCGGCTCAGCCGCGCCGCGAGCGGAACATGATCCGCCGCTACTTCCTGCACCCGGACGCGAACCAGCGTCACTACGGCATCAGCGGCGGCGGTGACTTCGGGCGGTTCGCCGCCGGGCACCTGCGTGCCGCGGCCGCGCGCTACCCGGACGACCCCGCGACCCAGGGGCTCGTCCGCGAACTGCTGCGCGGCAGTCCCGAGTTCGCCGCGCTGTGGCCGAGCCCCGAGGTGTCCGACCAGCGGCACCTGCTCAAGACCGTCGACCACCCGCAGGTCGGGCCGATCACCCTGACCTGCGACATCCTGCTGGTGCCGGAACGCGACCAGCACGTCGTCCTCTTCACCGCCGAGGCCGGCACCCCGGCCCACGACGCCCTGCGGCTGCTGTCGGTGGTCGGCCTCCAGCAGCTGAGCTAAACCTGGGTGGCGATCAGCTGCCGCAGCTCACCTTCGCCGAGCCCGCCCCAGACGCCGTGCGTCTCCCGGACCGCGACGGCGTGGTCGAGGCACTGCAGGCGCACCGGGCAGCTCGCGCAGATCTGCTTGGCGAGCTCTTCACGCCGCTTGCGCGCCATCCCGCGTTCGTTGTCACTGTGGAAGAACACGGCTGCGTCCATCCCCCGGCACGCGCCGTGCATCTGCCAATCCCAGTTCTCGCTGACGACCGCCGGAAGCCGGGACACTTCGGACACCGGGACCACATCCCCTCGCGTTTCGGGCCGCGTTCCGGCCGTCGAGCGGCGGTTACCCGGTCGGCCCCCTGATCATCCACGCGGCGGTGAAGATCACCCACGTGTGGGACACCGGGGGCCTGCCTCGGCGGTTAAGCGAAGGGTTATTCCCTGTTTGCCGCGCGTGTACTCCGGGTGGACGATCCGATCACCTGATCGACGGCGGAAGCGGGTACGCGTCATGCGGATCGAGTCCGACGGGCACAGCCGGGGCAATCCCCGGCTGTACGAACTCGTCGAGAACGCGCCGAAGGAGGGTCCGAGCCCGACCGTGTGGGCCTGGCCCGAGCTGATCGACTTCCTCAAGGTGGCCGGGCAGCCGGTGGCCGGGCCGTGGCCGCCGCACCAACGTCCGCGACCGGATCCCGAGGAAGACACCCTGCCGGTCGCCGTCCCGGACGAGGACTGACGCCGATGTACCCCACCCGGTTCCGGTACGAAGCACCACGCGAACTCGACGAGGCGCTCGCCCTGCTGCGCGAACACGGTGACGAGGCGAAGGTCCTCGCGGGCGGGCAGAGCCTGGTGCCGTTGATGAAGCTCCGCTTCGCCGCGCCTGAACTCCTCGTCGACATCAACAACCTCCCGGGGCTCGACCACCACGAGGTCGACGCCGACGGGAACCTGCACGTCGGCGCGCTGTGCCGGCACGCGACACTGGAACGGTCCGACCTGCTGCGCGAGAAGCAGCCGACCATGGCCGCCGCGGCGCCGCTCATCGCCGACCCGATCGTCCGCAACCGCGGCACGCTCGTCGGGTCGCTGTGCCACGCCGACCCGCAGGGCGACTGGGCGTCGGTGGTGCTGGCCCTGGACGGCTCGATCGTCGCGGCCGGCCCGGGCGGTCGGCGGAGCATCCCGGCGCGGGACTTCGTGCTCGGGCCGTTCCAGAACGCCCTCGCCCCGGACGAGATCGCCGTCGAGGCCGTGATCCCCGCGCCGCGCGGGACGCCGTCGGGCGGTTACCTCAAGCTGGAGCGCCGGGTCGGCGACTTCGCGACGGTCGGCGTCGCGGTCGCAGTCGAGACGACCGACGGCCGCGTCACCCGCGCCGGGATCGCGCTCACCGGTGTCGGCGGCGCCACCATCGACTGCGCCGACGCGGCCGAGGCGCTCCTCGGGCGGCCGCTCGACGGCGACACGATCGAAGAGGCGGCGACGCTCGCGGCCCGGGACGCGCGGCCGAAGTCCGACCACCGCGGCAGCGCGCAGTACAAGCGGCACATGGTGCACACCTTCGTGGTGCGCGCACTCGAAGGGACGACCCGATGACCATCGTGCACGAAGTCCGCGACGAACCGGCCCACGACGTTCCCGAGCGCCGGATCACGGTGACCGTGAACGGCACCCGGAAGGTCATCGAGTGCGAGCCGCGGCTGCTGCTGTCGCACCTGCTGCGGCAGGGGTTGCGGCTCACCGGCACGCACATGGGCTGCGACACGACGAACTGCGGCGCCTGCACGGTGCTCGTCGACGGCACGCCGGTGAAGTCGTGCACGATGCTCGCCGTCCAGGCCGACGGCCACGAGGTGACCACCGTCGAAGGCCTGGCGACGGCCAGCGAGCTGCACCCGGTGCAGGAGGGCTTCCGCGAGGAGCACGGCCTGCAGTGCGGGTTCTGCACGCCCGGCATGATGCTCGCCTCGAAGGCGTTGCTGGACCGCAACCCCGATCCGTCCGAAGAGGACGTCCGGTGGGCGCTGTCGGGCAACCTCTGCCGCTGCACCGGGTACCAGAACATCGTCAAGTCGGTGCTCTGGGCGGCCGCGAAACTGCGGTCGGAAAGGGAGGACCAGTGACGAAGGCACTCGACGAGGTCAAGATCGGCGGGATCGGCGCGAGCCGCAAGCGGGTCGAGGACAGCCGGTTCATCCGCGGCAAGGGCCGCTACACCGACGACATCGTGCTGCCCGGCATGCTGCACATGGAGATCCTGCGCAGCCCGATGGCGCACGCGCGGATCAAGTCGATCGACACCAGCAAGGCGTGGGAGATCCCGGGCGTCCACTTGGTACTGACCGGTGAGATGGCGGCGACGCGCAACCTGGCGTGGATGCCGACCCTGTCGTATGACACCCAGGCCGTGCTGGCCACCGACAAGGTCCGGTTCCAGGGCCAGGAGGTCGCCTGCGTCGTCGCCGACGACCCCTACATCGCCAAGGACGCCTGCGACGCGATCGACGTCGAGTACGAGCCGCTCCCGGTGGTCGTCAACCCGGAGCAGGCGCTGGACGAGGACGCCCCGGTGATCCGCGACGACAAGGCCGGCCAGGACGGCAATGTCATCTATCACTGGGAAGTCGGGGACAAGACCGGCACCGACCGCGCGTTCGAGCGGGCCGACCGGATCTCCAAGCTGCGCCTGCACTATCCGCGTTCGCACCCGTCGCCGATCGAGTGCTGCGCGTCGGTCGCCGACTACGACCGCGCGACGCAGAAGCTGACCGTCTACATGACCACGCAGGCGCCGCACATCGTCCGGGCCGCCGTCGCGATGATCGCCGAGCTGCCCGAGCACATGATCCGGATCGTGTCGCCGGACATCGGCGGCGGCTTCGGCAACAAGGTGCCGGTGTACCCGGGTTACGTCTGCTCGATCCTGTGCTCGATCCTGCTGGAACGCCCCGTCAAGTGGATCGAGGACAAGTCCGGCAACCTCATCTCCACCGGGTTCGCCCGCGACATGTACCTCGACAGCGAGCTGGCGCTGCGCGAGGACGGGAAGATCCTCGGCGTCCGCATCCACGCCGACGCCGACCACGGCGCGTTCTTCGCCGACGCCCAGCCGAGCAAGTTCAAGATCGGGCTGCTGCACTCGGCGTTCGCCTGTTACGACATCCCGGCCGCGCACCTCACCGCGCGCGGCGTCTACACCAACAAGGCGCCCGGCGGGGTCGCCTACCGCTGCTCGTTCCGTGTCACCGAGGCGATGTTCTTCCAGGAACGCATGGTGCACCAGGCCGCGAAGGACCTCGGCATCGATCCGGCCGAGTTCCGGCGGCGCAACTTCGTGCGCGCGGACCAGTTCCCGTACCGGACGCCGTTCGGCTTCCTCGTCGACTCCGGCCAGCCGGAGAAGTGCCTCGACGTCGGCCTGAAGGCGATCGGTTACGAGGACTTCCTGAAGCAGAAGGAAGAAGCGCGCAAACGCGGCCGCCTGCTGGGCATCGGCATCTCGACGATGACCGAGCCGCTGGGCGCCGGCAACAGCCGCGAGTACGACATCCTCGGCATCAAGATGTTCGACTCCGCCGAGCTGCGTGTGCACCTCACCGGCAAGGCGCTGCTGCGGGTCGGGACGAAGAGCCAGGGCCAGGGCCACGAGACGACGTGGGCGCAGATCGTCAGCCACGAGCTGGGGATCCCCGCCGAGGACGTCACGGTGGAGGAGGGCGACACCGACACCGCGCCGTTCGGGATGGGGACCTACGCCTCGCGCAGCACGCCGGTCGGCGGCGCGGCGATCTCGATGGTGTCACGCAAGATCCGGGCCAAGGCGCGGAAACTCGCGGCACACCTGCTCGAAGTGTCCGAAGAGGACATCGAGTGGGAGCTGGGCCGGTTCTACGTGCGCGGCGTGCCCGACCGCGGTGTCACCATCCAGGAGTGCGCGATGGCCGCGTACTCGAACATGCCCGACGGGATGGAACCCGGTCTGGAGAACCACGCCTACTACGACCCGCCGAACCTGACGTGGCCGTTCGCCGTCTACATCGTGACCGTCGAGGTCGACCCGGAGAGCGGCGTGTGGGACGTGCTGAACCTGGTCGCGGTCGACGACTGCGGGGTGCGCATCAACCCGATGATCGTCGAGGGGCAGATCATGGGTGGCCTCACCGAGGCCTACGCGATGTCGAACATGCAGTTCATCACCTTCGACGAGGAAGGCAACTGCGTCGGCTCGAACTACATGGACTACCTGCTGCCCACCGCCTGGGAGACGCCGGGGTTCGAACTGCACAGCGAAGTCGTCACGCCGTCCCCGCATCACCCGATCGGCGCCAAGGGCATCGGCGAGTGTGCCGCGGTCGGCGGACCGGCGGCGTTCGTCAACGCCGTCATGGACGCGCTCGACGGCACCGGCGTCCGCAACATCGACATGCCCCTGCTGCCGGACCGCGTGTGGCAGGCCTTGCAGACCGGGCAAGACGTCTCGGGCGTGCCGCCGGTGCGGACGGACGACTGATGGCCGGCTGGGACGTACTGGCGGAGGCCGCGGACCGGGCCCGCCGCGGCGAAGCGTTCGCGCTCGCGACCGTGGTGTGGCGCGAAGGCCCGTCGTCGGGCAAGGAGAGCTGCCGCGCGATCGTCACCGAGGACGGTGAGCTGCACGGCTGGATCGGCGGCGCCTGCGCGGAACCCGTGGTGCTGCGCGAAGCCCGGCAGGCGCTGGCCGAGGGCACGCCCCGGCTGCTCCTGCTCGGCACCCCGGGGCGGTTCGGGACGGTGCCCGACGGGATGACCGTCGTGCCGATCTCGTGCCAGAGCGAAGGAGCGCTGGAGATCTACGTCGAACCGATCGTCCCCGCCCCGCACCTCGTGGTGGCCGGACGGTCGCCGCTGGCGCACACGCTGGTCGCCCTGGCGGCGGCGCTGGACTGGCGGGCGGAGCTGAGCGAGTCCCTGGAAACGGTGGACGAGCATTCGTACGTGGTCGTCGCGACCCAGGGACACAACGACGAGGAAGCCCTGGAACGGGCGCTGACGCGGAACCCGGCGTACGTCGGGCTGGTGGGCTCGCGCAAGCGGGGCGAGGCGGTGCTCGGTTACCTCGCCGACCGCGGGGTGCCGGCCGACCGGCTCGCCCGCGTCCAAGTGCCCGCCGGCGTCGACCTCGGCGCGGTCGCGCACCGGGAGATCGCGGTCGCCGTGCTCGCCGAACTGGTCCGGCTGCGCGCGGCGGGACGCCCGGTGCCGGTGGTCGTCGAGGACGACGCCGTGGACCCGGTGTG